>Ga0206881_10011_pt1 | contig 76209 bp, 57 predicted proteins | sample Alteio_BWOrgCont_3_FD_152867 | JGI IMG/M metagenome (GOLD analysis project Ga0206881, IMG submission 152867) | Enriched cells from forest soil in Barre Woods Harvard Forest LTER site, Petersham, Massachusetts, United States -... | ecosystem: Environmental > Terrestrial > Soil > Temperate forest >...
GCCGTCCGGGGGTCCCGGTTCTGCATATCCCTCTTGAAGACAATTCCGATATAGCAAACGCCCGGCCGGATTGCTCGCAGCTTCCAGGGGCGACCTCCTGCCTTATAAAAGGCCGCCGAGCTGATGTTCCAAGCGATCTCCGATTCCAGGATGCTCAGATCGGCCAGCGGTTTCCCTGACTCATCGACAAACTCACGCCAGGCGATGGTCGATTCCCGCAGAAGCTGGGTGGGAATACGGTGCTCTAGGAGGCGAGCTTTCAGCTGGTTGTGAAAATCAGGATCTTGGGCGTAGGGGATGGCCTTCTCATTATCATCCGCGAACAAAGAGGGTTCCGTGCTCAGTCGCTGGGCTTCTTTGCGTCCGATGGACCGTTCGTCTGGCACGGCTTCCGCTGTCGGCACATATGACTGGGGACGACAAAAGCGGTAAATATCATCAGTGGCAATGACGAACCAGATATCGACCCGCTCGTCTTCTTTTGATCCGGCGGCGATGATCTCGTCGTAAAAGAGCGCGACCGTATCGTAGACGCGCAAGTATCGATCCTTCGTCCGTGTTTTCGCCTCCAGTATTTTGGCATCGAGAGGAATTTCCAGGACTGGTTGGACTTCCCAAGGAATCCCAAACACGGCCTGAAATCCGGGAAAGGGCGGACGGTTGCGATGAAGAGATGCGCTAAATACCGGCGACTGAAGTTTCGCCACATATTCCCGGAAGCGGCGGATGCCTTCAGCGGTCCCGATCACCCCGGCCCGGATGCCATGAACTTTTCCTTCATCCAGAGGACCAAAAAGGGTCAGCCCATCCCGGGGGTCGGGCAGTCCCTGCTCGTAATTAAAGAGAAGATTGGGTTCTTCGAAGAAATCAAGTTTCATGGGCGGGAAGTTCTTTAATTACATCTTCATCCTCCTGCGTTTCATCGTCGTCCTCATCCGGGAGATCTTCCAATTGCTGGCGCGTCAGTACCTGATAGGCCCGATTGGCCAGGAACTCCTGAGGCTTGGTGGGAATAGACCATTCCTCTTCCGTCGACAGCGGGATGCGGATACTGTCCTTGCCTTCCGAGAGGTAGGTGGCCATGGCTAGGGTGCGATCCCGCCAGTCATCGTTCCACCAGTTCCGGGCCTGCTTGCGCCTGAGGCGGTGCTGGCGGGCCTTGCTCTCGATGGGCGTTTTGCCGTCTTCGGTAAAGATGATATGTGATTTCAGAACGACTGACCAAAAGGGACGAAGATAGGATCGAAACTGCATGGCGTAGTGCCAGTTTAGTCGTTTGCGCTCCCCATCGACTTTAGCGCCGTAAGCCATATAGCCGACGAGTTGGCGTTCTAGGCGCTTTTGGTCCATGCCGATAAAACCAATCTTGTCCTGAGGCGCGAATCCCTTCTCGGGCCAGTAACATCTGGCCCGGTTGGTAAGTTGGTAATAATGAAGGCCTCGTGCGACAGCCTTCTGATTGAATGCCTGTCTCAGGATTGACTGGACACGCTTGCCAGCTTCATGTGGAAGAATGCATGGAGTCTCCCCCGAGCCTTGCTGGAGAAGATCATCTAGCGAGAATTCCCTGGCCTTGTTGAGAAGACATCCGAAGGAGCTCAGTTTTTCCTCGATAACCGATGGTGAAGCGAAGCAAAAGATTCCCCGTTCATGCACCTCAAATGGAGTCTCGATTTTCTTCCAAACTTCGGGTCGGTCAGGTTCCACCTGGCAGGGGTAGTACCAGATTGAATCCGGCTTGTTCAAAACAGGAAAAATATTTGACCAGTGCCGCTCCTCGGCTTCGCTGACACCCTCCTTCACCGAATGGTGGATGCGCCACCAGGCATTGACCACCTCCGATCCGTTGGGATTGCTGACGGGAACAAGATCTCTCTTAAGCAGCTTGAGAATGGCCGTCAGACCGCCGATCCATCCTTGGTCGAACCGAACAATGTTTGTGGTATCTGAAATTTGGAAGGGAAATGCGCCGAAGGCGACCGAGTCCACTTTCATCGGGACGAGGAAATTCTCTTCCGGCTTTCTGGCCTTTAGCGCCAGTTCGACTTCTCGGATAACTCCTTTCTTTAAAACCGATTTCTCGCTGCCGCAAAACAGGACCTTAATGGCATGCTGCTGGATCGCTTCTTCAATATTTGCCCAAAATGGCTCTCCTCCGATTAGTTTGATGACATCGCACCATACCAGATATCCATGCTGAGCCAGCTTGAGGGCAAGCCATTGAGCGAAGGCGTTGTCCTCCGGATTGGCATGACTTATAAAGATGAGCCGTCTTTCCGACGACTTCGTCATGAGTGTCAAATCTGGGTGCATCATCGTGACCGTAGAAGGCTCTTCCAACAGGAAACGTAACTATGGTGAATGCTATTCATTAGTATAATCAATTAAATTTCGACATTGCAAGCACATGTCATCTCTCAGCTACGTGTACGCAGAAGCGACGTTCGACATGAAAGGTCGCTTTTTCGTGGTCTGGTGACTCTCTGTGACGGCTTCCCCGACCCGGATCGTTGAGGCCCGGATGCGCGACGCCTCTGTCCCTCCTGTGGTTATCCTTTTGGATCGATCCAACCTTTTAGTTTTTGAAAGAAGGATTTCTGTTCTTTCTTCTTCTTATTTGAAGGGCCGGCGCTGAGCTTCCGCGGCGCCTTGCCCTCGTAATGCTTCTCCCGGATCCGGATCTCTTTGCGCCTCAATTCACGGATTTCCTCGCGCGACCACGATTCATCCCACAACACCTGGTTCTCAATAATCCAATAGTGGGACTTGCAGGGGAAGCTCCAGTTCCCAATCGACGGATTGAGGGAGATCGTCTCCCCGTCGTAGACCAGCTTCCAGCCGACCCGGCTGATCGGTGTAACAACCTGGCCGCCACACCCACAGCAACATTTGTGGGTGGAAGTGGCGAACTTGATCGAGACGTACACCACGCCATCGTCCAGTTGCGCGGGAAACGATTCGACGAATTCGTGCGTCAGCTGGGTTATCTTTGCCATCACCGATCTTCGTTGAGCAGTACGTTGCCGTTAATGGCGTAGGTGCTGTTGAATTCCCGTTCCAGGTCGGCGTAAAAGCCAAAGAGCTTCTTCCACTTGATCACGGCCAAGGCCGCGTTGAGCGCATTGAGATCCGCCGTTTGAATGTTTTCCGCGTACTCGTTGTTTCCGTTGGCATCACCAAAGGGAATGCGGTTCATGGCCGCCACGTGCTCGCGTTTCGCCGGGGTGCTCGTGGTCACTCGCAGCATGCCGGTCAGGGCTTCGCCCACCAGGTTAATGCCCATGCCCACGTCGATGAAGGGGATCTGGAATTCCTCCAGCTTCCGCAGAATGAGGCGTTTCCCTTCGCCAGAATCCATGGACAGAAAGACAAAATCAGCCCCTAGCAGCCCATCGACGTTGCTTTCGTCGATCTTCTCCTCATGGGGAATAATTCCCCGGTGCATCTTGGAATAGCGAGCCGCGAGATAAGCCACCTTGGTCGGGCGTGCCCGCAGCTCTTCTAGGGAAGCAGCTCCCGGCGTCCTGAAGGCATTGTGGTTGAGCTGGAAATCCCCGTCGTATATGTCGATCTGCTTCACGGGCGTTTTGCTAACAAGGTCGAGGATGTACGAGCCGGTTCCTCCGAGGCCGATGATCACCACCCGGCTGAGGGCGAGTTTTTTGGAGAGGGCGATGATTCCCGCCCGGCTCGAGGCCGTGTCCTCATAGAGGAATATCGACTCTTCTGCCGTGGTTTCGATGACCGGGTAGACCTGAGCTGTCGCCGTTGGGTCGATGACCTGCACCGGCGTCAGCAGCAGATTGATGTAGGTCGTCATCTGCTCGTAGTAGTCCTCGTAGTGTCCCCTCGGTGGTTTACGCGAAAACATCCCGTAGTTCTTGGGATTCTTGTCGCCGGGAATAAGATTCACCATCGGCGCGCCGTACTGGTCGCAGGGACAACACTCTCCGGTAAAACCCACGGTGTGCGGGTTTGGCTGCACCGTCGTATCCCCGGAGACATTGAGTTTCGAACGAAGCGTGCCTCGCATGACTTTCCTGACGAGGTTCACGTACGGAACTTGCCTCACGATAAGCGTGCCGTCCTCGACTGCGACGTCGTAGCCCTCGACGCGCAGCCGGGTGAGATCGGCACTACGAGCGATTAGTTGGTGTGACATCGAAGATGGTTCCGTTTTTCACTTTCACGGCGTGGTGCGGTGCCAGCGTTCCCTGATGCGGACGCCGTGCCGCGTTACGGTAGGCAACGGTGAATTCCGGATCGGTACCCTTCGGCCTCTCCTTGAACGCGAGGTCGACGATCTCGTCAAAGGTGACGAGGCGCTTCAGGACCACCTTGGGGAGGGTGTTGACGAAGATCTCGTAGCCTTTGAAGAGGTGGTCCGAGCTATGGAAGTGCTCGTCCTGCTTGAGCTCAAAGACTTCGCAGTCCCGAAAGACCGGGGTATCTTCGCGGTTGCCCTCGACTTCCCGATAGAGCTGCCGACCGGGGGCAACCTGGCCCAGTTCGTAGAGAGCCTGGCCCGAGGTGACACTTCGTGATTGGTGAACCTGCTCGTCGATGTGAACCCGAACCTCGTGCGGCTTCGGCCGACACACCAGCCGCTCGCCGGACCGGATGCCGCTGTCCACGACGCGGCGCTGGCGATCATAAGGATCGGACCGCAGCTCGTGAAACAATTCGGATTGTGCTTCCTCGGCGCCAATGGCCTGCCGGAGCAGCTCGGCGATGAGGATTTCGTCGGTGATTTCAAGAGCCTCAAAATCCGAGGCTCCTGCCTTCTGGAGATGAATTATGGTCTTCATGACCGCAAAAGATGCGCTATTCCAATGGTATTGCATATGGCTCCTTTTGTCCTGTAACATAACTATAAAGTTATGTGGGAAAAACTCCTTCAAGAAGGCGGATTATCACTGGAACGGCTCAGAACCTTCTGCGCTGTAGCCGACGCTGGAGGAATATCACGCGTTGCCAAGGGAGATCCAAGCAAGCAAAGCCTATACAGTCGTCAAATTAAGGAATTAGAAGAATTCTTTCAGATCGAAATCACTCGACGAAAAGGGAGAGGTATTGAACTAACGAATTCGGGCAAGGAGTTGGCAAAATTAGCCCGAGAGCAGTTCCAAGCATTCGATGACTTCAAACAAAATTGTTCAAAAGGCGCAGTCGAATATCGGATGGGCGCGGGAAACAGCATTTTTGAATGGCTTCTAATACCGAAGATCAATGTTCTTCAAAAGGTTCATCCCAAGGTAAACATCTCTTTGAGCAACCTTCAGACAAATCAGATCTTACAAGGGCTTTTGGATCATACCTTAGACTTTGGATACCTCCGAAAATCCCAAATATCTTCAACTCACAACCTAAAAACTTACGGGTTAGGCTCGTTTGGATACTCGCTCGTCATTCCTAGGTCATGGAAATTACAGAGGACGTCTCTTGAGCAAATTATTAGCGAAAAGCCCTTGGCGATGGTTGTTGGAGGAGAGTTATCGCAGATGTTTCAGCATGCGTGCGATAAAGCTGGAATTATTTATCGCGTCGCGTTCGGATGCGGAGACCACATACAGGCTTCAAAACTGGCCGAAATAGGAGCTGCCGCAGCGATCTTGCCTGACATAGCGATTCCAAGCCTTAAGGGGTTATGCGATATTCGCTCAATGTCTTTTTTCACTTACAAGAGGGAGTTGGTGTTAGCTTGGCATCCCCGCCTAACTTCGATTCGCCCCGGAAAAACCAATGCTGTAATTGATAGCCTGAAGTTGATCAGAGTCTAAAGTATCAAGAATTGAGCGGGCTCATTGACCAAATCAACCGTAAATTCTCATCGATAGACATTAAGCAACTGCACGTCGGTGAATGTCCTTTAGCACCGAAACAAGCTCATCAACTTCAGTAGGAGTAAATACCGCCTCTGGTCCCTGCGGGTTGATGTCAGTAAAAGGAGACTCGTAGAGTAGCTCCGGCTCCATGGTGCCGTGCTGGGTCAGATGATTGATCATCAGGTCAACGAATTCGATCTGATTGGCGGATGGTGTTCCTCCCTCAAGAAAATGCCCGAAGGCTCTTTTCGCAGCTTCGCGATCCAACCCAATGAGCGAGCGGATAAAAAGTCCCAACCCTTTGCTCAGCTCCTTAGCCTTGGCCACATTCTCGGCCGTACCCACACCTGTCTCTACCAGAAGGCGCTCCAACTCCGCCAAATCCGTTGCTGTCAACGGTTCGTTCAACCGAAGCTTATGGATGCTTAGATGCTCCTCATGCGCCTTGAGGAATTGTCGCGCCTTCGCCCTGAACCGCTCGAAATCGGTGCCGACGCCGAAGCCCGGCAACTCCACCGGATTCTCAATGCCAAGCTGGTCCTCGAAATCGGTGTAAACCGGCTTCCGCTTCGACTTCTCGATAAACTTGATCAAATCCCGGAGCCGCTTGCGGACGATGTCCAACATCGGCGCGTTCACATCCTGCCAATAGGCATCGGTCTGTATTTCCTGAATCAAAACCATCTGCGCCTGTACCATGGGGATGGGCGATTTCTCCTCCAGCAAGCCCGCGATGGAGCGCACCTGATCCCGCAGCCTGTCAAATCCCGGCTCCATCCGCAGCAGGCTGAGTTGCAGCCGCAGTATGAGCAGGTCAAAGCGCTTCGCCTCCTCGTCGTCGTCCATTACCTCCGACGGCAGACCAGCCACCTCCCGCGCCAATTCCTGAAAATCCTCCAGTCTGAGGTCCACCCATACTTCTGGCTTACCGTATTTTTCCACCAGACGTCGACGGGGCCGCACGATGAAATTGTCCACGTTCATGCCCGCGACCAATTCCCGCAAAAGACTGGCCGTCTCCTGGCGAAGCTCTGCCTCGCGAGTCGTTCCTTCACGCACAACACCCAGCTTCGTAGTCTTTCCGTCCAACTCCGAAATCAACTCCAATCGCGCCGTAAACAGCCTCGTACCCAACGCCTGCCCAAGCGCGCCATCCACCGTCTCCGGGTTCTGGCTGAAAAACTCCAAGTTTTGGCAATAGTCGAACACGTAGAAGAACTCCTTCGGCTGCTCCGGCCCGAATAGGTCAGGCCGCAACCGTGTGCCGCGCCCCAGCATCTGCCAGAACTTTGTTTTGGAACGCACCAGTTTAAAGAATACGAGATTCACTACTTCCGGCACGTCAATGCCCGTATCCAACATATCGACCGAGATCGCGATGTGTGGCGCTTTGTTTGCGTTGGAGAAGTCATCGATCAGGCTCTGCGCGTACTCGACCTGGAAATCAATCACGCGCGCAAAATGGCCCGCGTGCTTTGGGTAATTCGCATCGAACCGCTCTGCGATAAACGCGGCGTGGGCATGATTCTTGGCAAAAATGATCGTCTTACCCAGGCGATCACCTCCCGCCACCTTTAGCCCGCGCGTCATCAGGTGCTCCAGCACCTTATCGACCGTGTCCTTATTAAAGAGCCATTTATTGACCGCGTCCGGATCGACTGCCTCGGGAACCTCTCCGTCCTCAGACCACTCCAGTGCATCCCACTGATCCTTGTCCTCGTCGGAGAGCTGATTGTAGCGGATGCCCTCCCGCTGGAACTTCAGCGGCACCGAAACCGCCTTCGGGGGCACCAGAAACCCGTCCTTCACCGCGTCCTCGAGGCCATAGGCATCTGTCGGCACGCCGTCTTCCAGTTCGAACAGACTGTAGGTATTGCGGTCTACCTCGTCCTTCGGCGTAGCTGTCAGTCCGACGAGGAGCGAATCGAAGTAATCAAAGATAGCCCGATACTTCTGGTAAACGGAGCGGTGTGCCTCGTCGATGATGATGAGATCGAAGTGGCCCACGCCGAATTCTCGTTGGCCGTCCCGCGTCTCATCAATCAGTCGCATCATCGTTGGGTAGGTCGAAACATAGACGCGGCCCTCCGTGTTTTTCTCCGTCACCAAATTAACGGGCGAGGCTGACGGCAAATGCGCCTTGAAGGCATTCACCGCCTGGTTCACCAACGCGACACGGTCGGCTAGGAAAAGAACCCGCTTCACCCAGTTGCAGCGCATCAAGACATCGCTCAGGGCAATCACCGTGCGCGTCTTGCCCGCGCCGGTCGCCATCACCACGAGCGCCTTCCGGTCTCGGTCTTTCTCGAATGCCTCGCCGATGCGCCGGATAGCCCGCGTCTGGTAATACCGCTCCACAATGGCCCCGTTAATATCGGCCTTGGCCAGCGACTGGCGCGTGGCGCGGCGCTGGATCATCAACTCCAGTTCGTCCTTCTTGAAGAAACCCTGCACGGGGCGCGGCGGATAGCTCGCGTCATCCCACAGCCAATGGTCGTAGCCGTTGGAATAGAAAATCACCGGTCGCTGTCCAAACTGCTTCTCCAGGCAATCGGCATAGAGCTTCGCCTGCTGCTGGCCCACATCGGCGTCACGCTTCGTCCGCTTCGCCTCCACCAGCGCGAGCGGTTTGCCGTCGTCGCCCCACAAAACATAATCGACGTACCCCAGGCCCGCCTGATTGGGCATGCCGGCGACCTCGTATTCCCGGTCCTGCGGCTTATCCAGTGGCCAACCCGCTTCCTTTAATAAGAGATCGATGAAGTAATCTCGGGTCTCGGCTTCGGAATAATCATGAGTGTCGGGTTGGGAGGCGTTCGCTGCCTTGGCCGCGGCCACTTCTTCCCGAAGCCGCTTCAATTCATCATCGAGGGCTGACTTGTCCGAAAGTAACGCAGCCAGCCGAATATCCTTCTCGGCGAGTTGGTCGGCGAGCCGCTGCAACTGCGCTAGCGTCTGGGGCGGCACTGACGACGATTTCGGTAACAGGTTCATGTCAAAGGCGAGGCCGGGTGACGGCTTGAGTCCCCGTGCATAGGTCCGAGCCAGCCAGAAGAAGCAATGGAACATCTCCCGCACGGCGGCAACCGCATCGACATCCCGCACGGGCCGCTGGCTGTGCACCGCCTGGTTGCCGAGGTCCTTCAGCAGCTTCGCCTTGGTGAAGATCGCCGGGCCCACCGTCTGCCGAAAACTCGGTTCATGGATCAACGCGCTCAGGTGCTCCTGGTAGGGGAGGGTGAGGGCGGAGTCGTTCTGGTACATCCAGTCGACAGCCAATTCCAGTGCGCGCCGCGCATAGAAGCAGCTCGCGCGCGGATCGGTATAAACCAAGCTCTCCGCCTTCATCGCGGCTTCGCCCAACTTGGGCCATTCCGTCTGGATGAAGGTGAAGTTGGACATATATCGATTGTTTAACTCAAGTGGGCATGGCGGGCCAGTCCAACTGCTCGAGCTTGGCCGGGGTCATCTTGCCATGAACTCGAAATGCTTCGTCCAACCTCCGGTTGAGCCACCGTTGACCTTCGATGGTTAGTCTCACAGATGGCTTTTGATTGAATGCCCGTCTCGGGTTAGTATTACCCGTGCGCGCGGCCGCATTCCGTTGAGTCGAAGTAAATGAATTTGCGCCAAGTTCGTCCATCAATTGTGACAGTGAAACACCATTGGCAAATGTACCAGAGACGAACTCGGCGTGGTGGACTCTGACGTAGAATGGCCATTCCGCCTTCCAAGACCTGACGCGGATATCCTCGGCAGTAGCATAGTCCCGACCTTCCACGTGTTTGAGGCCTATTGCTCGACCAAAAATTACTATGTCGCTCGGCTTCCTTAACAACCAGCCCATGAAGATCACATCATCATCTTTGGGTTGCTTTGGAGTTCTTGGATACGCGCAGGCCCAGTTCGCTCCTGAATCTTTGCCCAAGCAAAGACGGAATCATAATGGTCCCTGCGGTCATCACCTTGACCAAAAAACTTAACAAACGATTGCGTTGCCTCAGGGCGAGTGGTGGATGCTGCCACAAATGGTGAAGAGGCGGCGCCAAGCTTGACGCCGTCGTCCGGCAATTTGCTCACGGCCTTGGGGCGTCCGCCACCAGACTTTACCTTTTCAAGTCGCTTGTCCCAGCCATCAATCTTTTCAGCCGTGAGGTCGGGAGCAGTCTTTTGCCACAGGTCATTGAAATACTGCCGGCATCTCTGAATAATCTGGGGATCATCGGCGGTGAAGCCAAACTCATGGTTTCGAGATAAGCCTGCATCGGTAAGATTGGCTGACGTAACAATGGCTTGCTTGTCGCCAAAGAGGTAGACCTTGGCATGCAGGCCCTGCACACCGCGAATCTTTGCGCCATGGTTCAGCAATAGCCGAAGTGCTGAGGTATCACTGACCCCGCCACAAAAGTCTCCCAGTTTGAAGCGCGTGATGACCTGGATCAATTGAGGAGGGCCACTTGCGAGAAGCCGCTCGGCAACGCTCTTTTTGATGAACGGACAAACAATCCGCAGTTCAGTAGAGCCGAGGGTAACAGCCTTATCAATCAACGTATCCCAGCCGGCTTCGACCAGGTCAAAACTCATAATGAAAGCTCTCCGCGAAAGGCCCGGTGTTGGAGGGAGGTAAAGAGCGCGTCAAGTTTTGCCAGCGATGCGCACTGTGTCACCTTTAGCTTCTCTAATGCGCTAATCCGTCGAGCGAACTCGCGTTGCACGTCGATTGGAGGAAGCAGCACGCGAAATTGTTCAACGACACGCATGTAAATTGTCCGATGCGTTGATCCGGAACTTAGCGCAAGTAATCGCGGCCGCGACAAGATCAGCGCCCACATCAGATACGTCGGATCAAGCTTCGGGCCGCACACCCAATTCATGAAATCTTGAGAGGTCGCCATCTCGCGGCCCATTACAGTCACAAATCCAACGGATGCCGTTCGCGAAAAGCATACAGTGCCTTTCGGGAGGAGAACTGCCGACGAGTTCGCAATGCCAAGCCGCGTTACATTTTGGAGTGTACTCGCAGCTTCGGTACCGTCCAGTGAGCGAATATCGGTCAGGCTGATCCAAGGGATATCGCCATTCCAGTAGTCACCCCTTTCACGATCGGGGGTGTGTCCGGTCGCCAACTGCGCCACGTCTGTCAGCAAAACCCAGGAGCATCGTCGAGGAGTTTTAGTGCGGTCCCTGCATGTATCGATGGCTGGAGCGGTAAGCTTCTCGCCAAAGAGGTCGAGGAAAAGGGATCGGGCGAGAACGTCAAGTTTAGCGAGGACATGGCGGCGCTTGGCTCGCAAGTCCTCGACTTGATCCAAAATGGCAGCAATGCGTCGTTGTTCCTTTAAGGGTGGTAATACGACCGGAAATCTAAGGACCTCCGTCGCATTGATATTCGACATGTTGATCGACGGCTTTGCCCTAGCGCGGATTAGCGTCTTCATATCCCTAGTATTAAACCAAGACGCTACAAAGGACGGATCAGCAATCTCTTGCTTCAGTCGTAACCTGATGAGATAGCCCGCGAAGATAAAGGAGTCGTTACGATTCCAAACTCCCATTTTCCCAACCAGTTCCTGACTGTTCGTGCGATTGAAAAGTAAGTCACCCCGACGAACGGAATATTGGTCGATATCTTCGGAGGGAATCTCAACATGCTTAACCTTGTTTAGGTCAATGGCCCCATCATAGGTGATATTGTTCATCCGTAAAATCGGGAGCCCCCTTTCTTCATCATTGGCTTTTAGACCCGTGCCATATTGAGTCTCTTCGACTATCTCGCCTAAAGAGACAGTCGGCCATCGACTGTTTAGTTTCACTTGAGCATCCCCGCTAACTCCTTCATTCCAGCCTGAATCTCGCGCTCCAGTTCGGCCAACTCCGTGAGGAGTTGCTTTGGTGGAACGTGGGTTACCTCTTCATGTACCACATCCTTGTAACGACTGAGGCTGAGATCATAGCCGTTCGCGACGAGGTCGACTTTCGGAATACAAAAGCTCTGTGCGGTGCGGGGCCGTTTCAGTTCCAGGCCATCGCGTTGTCTCCAGCGTGCGAGTACATCGGGCAGATTATTCTTCGCGTGCTCCTCCGGAATGAGTGGCTGCGCGGGAACCGCGCCCTGCTTTTCCTCGGGGAGAAGCTCCTGCCGTTTGTCATCGAGCGATTTCCCATCAGCCTCGACATCGTAGAACCAGACGTGATCGGTGCCACCCGAATTGGTCTTGGTGAAAACAAGAATGGCGGTGGACACGCCGGCGTAGGGCTTGAAGACTCCGCCGGGGAGCGAGATGACCGCGTCGAGCTTCTGTCCTTCGATGAGCAGCTTCCGTAATTCCTTGTGCGCATTGCTGGAACCGAAGAGCACGCCATCCGGTACGATGACCGCAGCGCGTCCACCCGGCTTGAGCAACCGGATAAAGAGCGCCAGGAAAAGTAGTTCAGTCTTCTTCGTCTTCACGATCTGCTGCAAGTCCTTCGCGCAATTCTCGTAGTCGAGCGACCCGGCGAACGGCGGGTTGGCCAGGACGAGGCTGTACTTCTCCTCCTCACCGGAATGGTCCTGCGCCAGGGAATCGCGGTAACGAATGTCGGGATTCTCGACACCGTGCAACAGCATGTTCATGGAACCGATGCGGAGCATGGCGTTATCGAAATCGTACCCGTGGAATAGCCCGTGATGAAAATGACGCTTCAGCTTCTCATTCCGGAATATTTCGGGGTGATGTCCGCGCAGGTATTCCCCCGCCGCGACGAGGAACCCGCAGGTGCCGGAAGCCGGATCGCAGATGACATCGGTGGGTTTCGGCTGCGTTAGCTCCACCATTAACCGGATGATGTGGCGCGGAGTGCGGAACTGACCGTTCTGCCCGGCGCTGGCAATCTTGCTCAGCATGTACTCGTACAGGTCGCCCTTGGTATCGCGGTCCTCCATCGGAACGTGATCAAGCAGGTCGACCACCTTGGCCAAGAGTGCGGGCGTCGGGATTGTGAACCGGGCGTCCTTCATGTGATGCGTGTAGGTCGATTCATCGCCGCCCAAGGTGCGGAGGAAGGGGAAGACATGCTCATCGACGACGGTGAACATCGCCCGTGGCTCCAGGTGCTTGAAACGCGACCAGCGCAGTTCCTCGAACTTGCACCCGCGGGTGTCCTTGCCGACGGGGAAGATGTGTCGCTCGATCGGTTTGCCCAAGCGCGTGGCCTTGTTCTCTTCCAGCGTCTGCAAATCATCCAGCCGGCGTAGGAAGAGCAGGTAGGTGATCTGTTCGATCACCTCGATGGGATTGGAAATGCCTCCAGACCAAAATGCATCCCAAATTCTATCTATCTGACTCCGAAGTTCTCCGGTAAGCATGTCTTAAGATAGGGGACCGCGCCGGTAAATGAACTCAATTTTGAAGCTCGCAATGAATTCCGCATCGAGCGGAAGGGCATTAGTTTGGTGAACAAATCAAAAACAATGACTTTTCAAAGATTTGGGAAAGGTGTTAGGATGCAGTATGGCCGTGTTACTCCCTCAGGTTGAGGCCGTTGATTTGGCTAAGTATATTTTGGCCATTCAAGGGCCAATGAGTCATCTCAAGCTTCAAAAACTTGTTTATTACGTCGAAGCGTGGCACCTCGTCTTTCAAGACAAGCCGTTAATTACCGAAGATTTTAAGGCATGGGTTCACGGCCCAGTTTGTCTTTCCCTCTGGCATGCCGCAAAGGACTTCTCGCTTTTAAATGGAAATATAGGAGTAAAAGCGGCGGGAAGAGAAGCGATCATTAAACGTATGGAATCGCGCCTCAGCAAAGACCAGATCGAATTGATCAAGGATGTGCTGAAAGAGTACGGAGATAAACCTTCGCATCATCTCGAAAGTCTGACTCATTCCGAACGGCCTTGGATAGAAGCTCGGGGCAATCTCCCACCTAACGAGCCTTCCAGTGCGAAAATTAAGAAGACGACTATGAAGGACTACTATCGGTCGAAAGTGGGGTAGGATTGGGAAAACGCGCACGCATTCTACGGGGGCAATCGAATAAAGGAAGTCCTCTATCCGGATTGGCCGGGATACCTAAAACTGAGCCTTCGAGACTGCTTTGTTTCAATTTCAGTCGCTTCGACCATACCCAAGGACAAACGTTTGGTCATTGGGAAGAGAAACGCTTTCTATCAAAAGCTTTGGAACGTTTTAAGGAACATTCCAAGAAACCGTTGCATCAATGTTTGGGCGGGAAGTTCAAAATTTACGGAAGCATCCCGGAGAAATGTGAGTTTAAGCACCCCGCACACGTTCCCCCGGATGCAAAATGGGCTTCAATGCATGTACAAGGAAAGCAGTGTATCATTGGGCATGTCGTTGGAGACATTTTTTACGTGGTCTTTTTAGATGAGGATCACCGATTCTACCCTTCTGAATTAAGAAATACCTAGCTTCAATTAGTCTCGATACCGTTCAGGCAAAGCGTATAAAAGCCCCATGTCTGAATTGTTTCGAGAGGGTGGACCTTTTGATATACAGAAGACGGGCAAGGATCAGTATTCCTTGACGGTTCCCATCCCTAAAGACTCCGACGGAAGAATTGATCGTGAATGTCCCTGCGAGGGGTGCTCGCCAGGCTATTTCAAAGTAAAACCCGGAACTGGTCTTAGCGGGATGAAAGAAGCGTTCTGCCCATATTGCAAGCATACTGCTCCCCCGAATGAATATCATACCAAAGACCAGATTCGTTTTGTAAAAGATGTTGCCGCGCGCGAGGCTCATGCCGGAATGGCTCGCATGCTCAAGGAGAGTCTTGGATTGGATTCGGGAGGGAATCGCAGGCTTGCCGGTGGTCTTATCAATATTGATCTCAAGATGGAGCCCATTCGCCTCAAATCAGTTTCACAGCCTTTTCAGGACATTCTGAAGCGAGACATTTTATGCCCACATTGCACCCTAGATCATTCGGTCTTTGGACTTGCTACCTGGTGTGCCGATTGCGGAAAGGATATCTTTACTACGCATGTTCAGGCAGAGATCCTTGTCATCAAAATAATGATGGGTGACGTTCAAAGGCGGAAAGCCAGCCTTGGATTGCGAGTGGCAGCGCGTGACATCGAAAACGGATTGGAAGATTTGGTTTCGATCTTCGAGGCTACTCTCAAAATTGAAGTTCGTCGGTTTCTTCGGCAACAAGGTTTTTCAGAGGAAGATATCGACCTTAGGATGAAAAAAATTGGAAGTCGGTTGCAATCAATTACTCATGCCGTAATTCTCGTTCAGGAACATTGTGGAATTCCACTTTCTTTAGAACTGGAATCTCCAATGGCTCGGCTAGCTGCGATCTTTGAGAAGCGTCATCCTATCACCCACAATCTCGGTATCGTTGACAGGAAGTACCTTGAGAAAGTGAGGTCTCCTGATAGCCTTGGAAAAGAAGTAACATTGGATGAAGAGGAAATTATCTGGGCAGCCGATCGGGTTTTCTGTCTCATCGAATCACTGCATTTTCGGTTATTTCCGAACTCTGTGAGTTTGCCTGAAAACGCCTGAAGTTGCCGTTTTCACCGAGCCAATCATGCACTTGAGGAGTTTCCTTAAAGAGACCTTTGGTAGAAAAGGTCGCATAGGCCGGAGCATTCAGCCATTTGTCACGCTCGCGCCAGAGCGAGCATCCTGAGCAAACGGACCAAATAAACAAATCCATCGGGAAAGGCGGAAGCATCGCTCATTCATCAGGGGCTAAGTATCGCTGGGGTCTTTGCCAGTACTTGCTCCAAGTCGCCAAGAAGGCGACGCCTATGCTTTGTTCTCGGCAGCCTTATCTTGAGCCGTCAGAAACGCGTCCACCTCCTCGATCAGCTCGCGCGCGTCTTCCAAACGCTTCGCCAGAGTCTTCGCCTGCTCGGCCGTTGCCTCATCCAAGTGTTTCTTTAGAGGCTGAAGCGTTTTGAGGATGGCGCTTACGCCTTTTTGGATTGCCCCAACAGCCGCCTTTTTGGAGAGGGGCGACTTCGTCTTCACGACTTTGCACACCTTGTACATCGTACCCATCGTACGCCCAGCAATTGCCGTCTTCATCGCCGTACGTCCCTCGGCAGGCAGGACAATGGGTTCCGAATTCGGCAGAGTGTCGAATTTCCGGAATACGTCGGGAACGCAATGTTCCGCGACGCGCATATAGCGCTCGGCAGTACGGTCCGAAATCGAGCAATAGAGACGAAGATCCTTCAACCAGTAGCCATGCTCGGTCTTGGCCTTGGCAGCCAACAGGTAGAAACCCCACTCCGTCTTGAGTTCTGCTTCCTCTTGGTCCTTTTGCTTAAGGAGAAGCTTGCACTTCGTTGCCTCGGCCCAGAGTGCGGGAACTCCCGCCTTCCCGATTATGGCGGTCAGATCGTCCGTTGAAGCCTGTGGCGGCATCGACTTCAAGATTGCCTTAATCGTCGCCTGCTGTTCCGGCGTCAACTTGCGGTCCTTCTTCTTCGCCTTCGCCCGCCGAGTAGGCGGCGTGGTGCCATTTCTCGCCGCCACGGCGGAAATCGGCACCACAGGCGGATCAGACTGTGGCGTGTCATTCCCCGTCGGGGTCGCAGGCACCGGCGCAGCAAGCAGCTCCTGCTTTTTTTCGGCTTTGTATCGCTCGCGAAGGTTAAAGAGCCGAGTCTTATTCAGACCAACCTTTTTTGCTCCTAAGCGTACGCTCAGATCGAGAGATTTTTCGACGATTTTAATTTCTTCTGCGGAGAGTGGTTTTTTGTTCATGGAAAGAATTGTAGCTGAAAAAACGTGTAGGCCGGGCACTGCGGCCAATCCTGCGCCCAACAGCGGAATTCGTCTTTTTAACGGCAGCCCGGGGAAAACAGGGAGTGACTAAGGCCAATAACCCTCATCGAATTGCTGTAACCACTTTTCGACGGCTGACGGTGTGTATAACCGTAGCCCATCGACTTTTCGGGAAGGGCAGCCGCGCTTGACCCAGCGGGAGAGGGTTCGTTCACTCACTGGATAGATTCGGCGCAGTTCCTCTCCGCCGACCATTGGTTCAATTTCTTTGCTCATGCCTACAGATTTTAACGGAAAAAATGCATTAGCTTGGTTGGCCACCGCTCATAATTATTGATATATACATCAATTTTACATTGATATTTCTGAATAATTGACTTATAAATCAAGCATGCAGACGACCCGTGAACTTGGAGCACTCGTGGCGCAAAGACGCCGCGCGCTGGCAATGCAGCAAAAGGAGGTGGCTCGACAAGCCGGGCTGACCCCTGAATCGCTTTCTCGGCTGGAGCGTGGGCACCTTCCCGAATTTGGTGTTCGCAAGCTGATGAACCTCCTCACGGTTCTAGGTCTGGAGCTACGGGTCACGGAGCGCGGTGCCGCCGGAAATCTCGATGAGTTGCGCCAGGAGCATAGCGGCACATGAAGCTGGCGGTGTTTATTCTAGGCCGAGAGGTTGGAATCCTCGAGCCGGTCGGTCGCTTCAAAAGCGTCTTTACCTATCACGCGAACACGGCCCCTGATGACTTCGTCTCCTTGACGATGCCGGTGCGGACCGAGTCGTATGGATGGGATTCGCCGCTGCATCCCATCTTCCAAATGAACCTGCCCGAGGGGTATCTCCTCAAAGTTCTTCAGGAAGAATTTGGACCGCATGTCGGTGCCGATCCTACGGCGCTTCTTTCCGTTGTCGGGCGTCACATGATCGGGCGGCTCCAAGTAGCTGCACCCGGTGCCGACTTGGATCAGACTCCGAAGCCCTTTGAAGTGGCGGAGGTGTTGCAGGGCGACAACTCGGAAAAGGCGTTCGCTCAGTTGGTGCGACGCCATGCCACCAGCGGTGTTTCTGGCGTGATCCCCAAATTCCTCGAAGGCCAGGACGAGCCTTCAGGGAAGGACAATAAGACGACGCTCTTTACTGGACATTACATCGTCAAGGGCTCATCTGATCGCCTGCCCTATATCGCACTGAACGAGTATCTGTGTTTGCAGGTGGCACGGAGAGTCCTGCCCGCCACCGCAGCTGACATCTCAGAAGACGGCAAGGCTCTCGTCGTTCATCGCTTCGACACCGATGCCAAGGGCCATCCCCATCTGGGACTCGAAGACTTCTGCGTCCTGCTGGGGTTGCCTCCCGAAGACAAGTACAAGACCACGTGGGAACGAATCACCAAGGCCGTGCATGACCACGTGCCAGGGCCAGAACAGATGAATGCCCTCCGGCATCTGGCAACGACGGTTCTTCTGACCTACGCCCTAAGAAACGCCGATTGCCACGCCAAGAACATCGCGTTGCTTTACGCGAACCGCACAGACGTTCGGATGGCTCCCGTCTACGACATCATTACGACAGCAGCCTACCCGGACTATCAGGACAACCCACCCGGCATCGCTTTCATGGGCAAAAAGACCTGGCTGCCGGGGCGAAGCCTAGAGCGCTTCATCCACGAACGTTTCGGCCTACCGCCACGCGAACAGAAGGAAATGGTCGAGCGAATCTGTGACGCCGTGTCGGAGGCCATCCCTCTTGTGATGGAGGCCATGAAGAAGCACGACGGCTTCAAGGACGTGGGGAAACGCATGCTTTTTTCGTGGGAAGAAGGAATCTCCGGTTTGCGCGACAAGAAAATGTACGCCCTTGGTCCTTGGAAATCGGACAAGATGCTTAAAAAGATATCCGACGCCCCGAAGGTGACTACCCGCAAGAAAGTGATCGGGCGCTCGGAAGGCTTGGCTGAAAGATAGCCCTGAGAGACGGCTCGGTTGAACGCGCGGCGGGTACCGCGATGTCTGAAAAATCGGGCAATTACATCAGGCCGAAAGAACGTGTTCTTTCGGCAAAAAGCGGGTTAGTTTGAGGGCCGTTACCGGCCGCCAACTGAGGCAAAATGTCTCGACCAACGCCTCTTTTGCTGCCAACCTGCTGCCAAGAATTTGGCAATAGTTGGCAGTTATTGGCTTTTGGTGACCACTGCCTCTCAGGGATTTGAGAGGTAAACCCCAAAATGAAGGGGAGCGGGTGACGAGACTCGAACTCGCGACATCAACCTTGGCAAGGTTGCACTCTACCAACTGAGTTACACCCGCGTGTTGGCAAGGAAGCAAAACTATCCGGGGCTTCCCTGTGATTCAAGCCTTTTCCTTTTGCGAGGGCATTCTGAGCTGCCGCGCTAGGACTCGAATCTTAGACGATAAATTAGAGCCGAAACCGCTTGCCGAATCGGTCTCACAAATAGACTCACAAAATCTACAAGATCCCGATTTGGTCAAGGTTGTCACAGCCTGGCCAACTCTGACACCTTCTCTGAAAGCAGCGGTGCTGGCAGTGATCGGCTCCGCGACACTACAGGAACAAAAGTAACGAACGCCATTCGCCTCGTCAAGAACGCTGGATGATTTTTGGCTCCAAGGATGGAGCCGCCAAGTCCTCTACCATTCTGCTCCTCCGATTGAATATCATCGACGTTTAAAGCCGATGAAAATACGAAACTTGCTTCAAATATTTTTCAAAACGTAACGCCCGGATTTCTTGGTGCCTTGTTTTTCAATCAAGCCGGCATCCAACAAAGGGCGGAGAAGATCCATGGCTCCCTGTTTGGAAACACCCATGGCCTTCCAAATCTCGCCGGGAGCCATGCTGCCGTGATCGCGCAAGAGATTAAGCAAGCGTTCCTGTTTGGGACGAAGCACCAATTTCGAGGCCGTTTTCCGGCTGAAGGTCTGGACCCGAAGCCACGCGCGTTCCAATGTGTGTTGCAGTCCCTCGGCACAATACTCCAGCCATCCGGTTAAATCGTCTCCCTGCTTGCGCACATTTTCCAGCGCAGCGTAATAACGCGGGCGATCCTCCCAGTAGTATTCATCCACCGAGAAAATGTGGTGGGTATCAAATCCTCGTCGGTATAACTCCCATAATCCCAAGGCTCGCCCTGTCCGGCCGTTACCATCGGCAAAAGGATGAATCGCCTCGAAACGGTAGTGAAGAATGGCCGAACTCAGCACGGGCGACAGCTTCTTTGAGTCTCTGTTCCACCATTCCAGCAATTCAAACATCAGGCCGGACACCTCCTGCGGTGGCGGTGGCACATAGCGTCCCACCCGAACCTGGATGGAACGATAACGCCCTGCCTCGCCCTGATCCATAACCTTGCCGGCTAAGATGCGATGTAGTTGCAAAACATCCTCGTGTCCAATTTTGGACTTGGTGGCGTATTTTTCGACAAAACGAAGACCCGCGAAATAGTTAACGACCTCCCGGCGTGCGCGTTCGCCCGACGCAGTTGGTTCCCTGCCTTCTTCCAAGGCTCGCACTTGTTCCAAGGTCAGCGGATTGCCCTCAATTGCGGTCGAGGCATGGACGTTTCGGGTCCGAGTGTCCTTTTGCAAAGCGGGAATCCACGATAACTCGACCGTGGCGGCCATAATCCGTTCCCGTAACGCCGCCGCAGCTTCCACTCGCGAAAGCAAGAGAGGCGTAATGGTAAATTGCGGAAGATAGGCCATAACCAACCCATGCTACTTAATTAGTCCATAATTAGTCAAGTTATTGGTCAGATAAAGGCGATGAGGCCTTTGCAGCAAAGGTCCGATTTCAGGCTTTTAACAAAAAAGCGTGATCGGATGTCCTGCCTTATCCCCAAAGGAATTGAAACTGGCCTTCGCAAACTTGAACGGGCGCTATGCCCTGCGTGACAGGGCCCTCGTCACTCTCGGCGTTCAAACAGGACTGCGGATCAGCGAACTGCTCGCCCTGAAGGTTGGTCAGGTCTGGGACGGGAGAACAACCGTGGCATGGTTTTATGTCGCCCGCCAGAACACAAAGGGCAAATATGCCGGCGCGTCAATCGTGCTCCACCCTGACGCGGCGAAAGCAGTAGCGCGATGGATTAAGGCGGGAGGATTGGCGGCGAATCCCCATGGGTATCTGTTCCCCAGCCAGAAGCACGGCGGTCGACGATTGGGCCGCAAGTCGGCCTGGGAAATTCTTCATCCTGCCTTCCAGAAGGCTGGCGTCATGGGCATGGTCGGGACCCATTGCCTCAGGAAGACATTCGCAAACAACGTCCACAAGGCCTTGGGCGGCGATCTGTTCCGCACCAGCAAGGCGATGCGTCACTCCTCGCCGCTCACCACACCGAGGTATTTGTCGTTCAAGCAGGAGGAAATTGATCGGGCGATTCTCTCGACGTGAAAGGTCAATACATACGAAGAAATGAGTCGCCTTTGCGAAGTCTTTTCCGCATGCTCCAAAATGGTTTTTTGCAAATTTCAAAAAAATGCATGAAGTGCAACTGATTTGCCAAGAGAAACTTCCGCATCTAATTGAAGCCATCCCGACATGCCTCTAGCCTGTCCAATTCCGGTAGTTGATCTGTTCGCCGGCCCTGGAGGGTTGGCCGAGGGTTTTTCGCAGCATCGTAAAAATGGAGTCCCGAGTTTCAAGATAGTCTTGTCAATTGAGAAGGAAAAAATCGCGCATAGGACACTTCTGTTGAGAGCGTTTTATCGGCAGTTTCCAGATCGACAGGTTCCGAAAGAATATTATTCGTATCTGGCAGATGAAATTACCCGGGAAGATCTATTTAGTCGTTACCCCATTGAAGCAAAGAAGGCCGCCAACGAGGCATGGAACGCAACCTTGGGCGTGACCGATCCCAATGAAGTGGATGCTAGAATCACTTCAGCGATAGGTTCGGCGAAACACTGGATATTGATAGGAGGGCCCCCTTGCCAAGCGTATTCGATGGTTGGGCGTGCGCGTGTTGGGGGTATCAAGAAGACTGACAAGCGAGCCTATCTTTACGAAGAGTATCTGCGAATTCTTGCGAAGTTTCGTCCCACGATTTTTGTGATGGAAAATGTTAAGGGTATTCTTTCCGCAAAAGTCGAAAACTTATCCATGTTTGGCAAGATTCTTGAAGATTTGCGACGAATTCATCCAGCGAACGAGAAACAAGCTGCAAATAAGTCGGGTTATAGTATTCATTCTTTTACACCTAACGATGTAAAGAAAGGTTCCACAAAAAAGACGGATTTCGTCATTCGTTGTGAGGCTTTTGGCCTACCACAATCGAGACACAGAGTGATTCTTTTGGGAATAAGGAATGATTTTATCGCCGTTACGCCAACAAAACTCAAACCGAAGTCCCCACTTGCGGCAGGTAGGGTTCTTAGAGGTTTGCCCCGGTTAAGGGGAGGAATCACCAAAGTCGCAGATGATTATAATGCATGGCTTAATTGTCTTCAGTCAATCAAGACAGAACCTTGGCTCTCGGAGCCCAACATTTCCCCGCAATTCCGCAAACGATTGCTTCGTTATATATCGTTAATCTCGATGCCCCGAAATAACCGGGGAGCGGAAGTAATTAAATTGACTGCACAAATCGATGCGTTGAAGGAATGGTATCTCGATTCTGCCATGGACTTCATAATAAATCACTCCTCGCGAGCTCATATATCGGCGGACATTCACAGATATTTTTTTGCAGCGGCATACGCGAAATTTAAAAAGAGGACGCCCTTCATTAACGATTTCCCAATATTTTTACTTCCATTGCACAAGAATGTCTGGAAAGCAATGGATGGAACTCATTTTCCCGACAGGTTTCGTGTTGTAGTTGCTACGAAACCATCAACGACAATTACCAGCCATATTGGTAAAGATGGCCACTACTACATTCATCCCGATCCAACACAGGCGCGGAGTTTAACTGTTCGTGAGGCAGCCCGATTACAGACATTTCCTGATAACTATCTTTTCGAAGGCAATCGTACGGAGCAATACGTTCAGGTTGGCAACGCAGTTCCACCCTTATTGGCGTTACAACTAGCTGAATGTGTAGCAATAACGCTTGCTGATTGTGTTGCCACGGTTTCAGCAAAATACCCTGGTTAAAGCTGAATTCGGCTTGTGCGCTCACTCTTGCAAGAGCAATTTAATCCGTATGCCATTCAGTCACAATCAATTAACATTCAAACCTGTTGCTTTAAAATAAAATGGGGGAGCAGGCCCTAATTTGCCAATGGAACATTCGACTTCTGAACGGTCTGCTCTAACTTACGAAGTTGCTTCACCACGGGCAGCTTGCTTAGTCGAGAGTCTGCGTGCGTTCGGATACGAACTTCCAACTGCACTGGCTGATATCATAGACAACAGCATTTACGCTGGCGCTAACTCGGTATGGATTCATTTTCACTGGGCTGGAGAGCAGTCGGCGATCACTATTACGGACGACGGCGTTGGAATGAGGGAGGACGCTCTTCGAGAAGCAATGCGACCCGGGAGTCGTAATCCAAATGACGTTAGGGCTGAGAGCGATTTAGGCCGCTTTGGCCTGGGCTTGAAGACGGCCTCGTTCTCTCAGTGTCGACGTGTATCCGTACGAACCCGTCAACGGGGCTGTCCCATCGTAAATAGATGTTGGGATCTCGATCACATTGCCAAAGTCGACGAGTGGCAACTTTTGCGTGAAACTAGCACAATTGCGCGGACACTTTCCTCAACGTTAGAGGAGTTGACTCACGGCACATCGGTCATTTGGGAGAATTTGGATCGTCTGGTTGGGGGCACTAAACTTGAAAGCGATAAGGACGAAAACCACTTCCTAACACGTGCTGAAGCTGTTCGCGATCACCTTTCCATGGTTTTTCATCGATTTCTTGAGGGCCCTCGCGCACTCAGGTTATTTATAAATAATATTCCGATAGATCCTTGGGATCCGTTTCTTTCGAAGGATTCAGCGATGCAGGACTCAGGACAACACCGTCCTATTGAAAAGCTTCAATGCCGAGGTTCCCTCGTCGAAATAGAACCCTATGTGCTTCCACATTTGTCAAAACTCGGTCCGGAGGCCCATAAACGTGCCTCCGGGCCACGTGGCTGGAATCTGCATCAAGGGTTTTATATTTATCGCAATCGCCGACTTCTGGTGTCGGGGGATTGGTTAGGAATTCGTGGATGGCGGCCCGAAGAACATTACAAGCTGGCGCGCATTCGCGTGGATTTACCCAACTCACTTGATCAGGAATGGGGAATTGACGTGACCAAATCAAAGGCCACGCCCCCAGCTGAGCTACGAGATGATCTTCAGCGGATAGGCGCACGTACGCGGTTGCTTGCGAAGCAGGTCTATTCTCATCGGGGAGCAAAGCTAAATCCTATAATTCATGAAAAGCGCGAATTTCTGTGGGAGCAAACGGCACTTCACAACCAGGTATTTTACAGGATCAACCGCAAGCACGCACTTGTGAAGGCCGTGCTAGATTCGGCAGATAACAAACGAAAGTTGAATGCGTTGCTACGCCTGATCGAAGAGACGATTCCGATTCCGCTTATAACAATCACCGACCGGGAAAAGCCCGACCAAACTTTAGGAGCGTTCGAAAACGCGAAGGATGACGACGTATCAAAAGTGATGCAGGAGACCTACGAGGCGCTTGTTGCCTCTGGATACAAGGAACGGGAGGCATATGATAGACTGGGCGGCATGGAGCCATTTCCTCGATTTCCCGCCGAACTTCTTGCTCTTGCTGAAAAGTACCGAATCAAAGCATGAACGTTGAACACCCACAATACAGAGCTGCTCGGGACATTGCAGTGGTACTGCTTCGTCCGATACTTCAGCCGACTCCGGAAGATGTTCGATCCAAGGCAGAACTTGGCCTGATGGCGATAGGTAATCCTCCTGAGGTAGATCTTGAAAATCTCACGGCGGATCTTCTTCACAGCTTCAATATTTTTGCCGGAAGCTCATCCGCGCTTGATGATACCCATGGCCATATCGACTGGCTTCCTTCTAAACGAGGAGGCATTAGCTGGCATTTTTGGCATCGATACGAAACCTGGCTTGAACAACAAATCGGGCTGCCGCTGCCAGTTGTTAGAAATCTCGGCGATTTGACGGACGAGATTCTAAAACGCCTCGAAGATCCGGCTCGTCTTGGAGAATGGGTCAGGCACGGAATGGTCGTTGGAAGTGTTCAATCTGGAAAAACTTCAAACTACACGGGGCTCATCTGTAAGGCGGTGGATGCTGGATACCGCATCATCATCGTGCTGACGGGCCTTCACAATAATCTTCGAAGTCAGACGCAATTGCGTCTTGATGAAGGCTTTCTTGGTTTTGACACCGAGAAGGATCGCTTATTAAACCAAAACAACAAATTTAAGGGAGTCGGACTACTTCCATCAGCAGCAACTCTGCACGTCTTATCGCTCACTAGCTGTGCGGATGATGGGGACTTTAAGAAAGCCGTTGCCAACGGAATCACCGGTACGCTTGGCGGAGTTCCGACGGTATTGGTTGTGAAAAAAAATGGAAGGATCCTAAAGAATCTTCGTGAGTGGCTGGTTCATTTGGCAAGATCTGAAGTCATTCGCGACGTGCCGCTTCTCCTAATCGATGACGAAGCTGACCAGGCTAGTATCAATACCAAGGCTCGATCTGATTTGGCCCAAGGCCAGCTGGAGGCTGAGGATGACGTCAGCACGATAAACAGGCGAATACGAGAAATACTTGCTGCATTTGAGAAGCGCGTATATGTCGGCTATACCGCAACGCCTTTCGCGAATATTTTTATCAATCCGGATGCCCAGCACGAACGCTTTGAAGACGATATTTTTCCCCGCAGTTTTATCCTTAATGTGAGGCCGCCCGGGACGTATGTCGGCCCGGCCCGTGTCTTTGGATTAGAGGGAGATCCTGATGCTGGTATCGAAAGTCGCGATCCGTTGCCCCTAGTTAATATCGTGGACGATTACGCCGACTTTTTTCCTCCAGGCCATAAGAGAGACCATGTTCCACTGGGATTGCCACAATCTCTAAAACACGCCATTAGGTGGTTTATTTTGACTTGTGCCGCGCGTTATGCGCGAGGTCAAATCACGGCACATAATTCAATGCTTATACATGTCACGCGTTTCGTAGATGTGCAGAACGCGGCAACGGATCTAGTCAAAGCTGAACTTGATGCTTTACGCAAACGCATCACATATGGAGATGGAGCTCGAAAGGAACGGGTGCGTGACGAATTGGCTTTAATATGGGAGAGCGAGTTTTCGACCAAAGAGGTAGAATTGCGTAAGCTTGCTTCGGATGAAGTAGGCACTCCCTTATCTTGGTCACAAGTGGATTTGGCTTTGCACGAAGCTATTTCGAAAATGGAAGTTAAGCAAATCAACGGCACGGCCAAAGACGTGCTCGATTACGTAAATCACCCCGATGGATTCAGTGTGATCGCAGTTGGAGGTGATAAATTGTCTCGAGGTCTTACACTGGAGGGCCTCTCGGTGAGTTACTTTTTGCGAACTTCAAGAATGTACGACACCTTAATGCAGATGGGGCGATGGTTCGGCTACAGACGAGGTTACCTGGATCTCTGTCGGCTATATACCACTTTGGATTTGCGGGGCTGGTACCGACACATTGCGCTGGCGGAGGAGGAATTACGCCGTGAATTCGAGTACATGGCGTTAAGTGGCCTAACGCCGGAAAACTACGGCCTCAGGGTGCGCTCCCATTCGGGAGGACTGGTAGTGACAGCGATCAACAAGATGTGTCACGCGCATACTCTCGAACTTTCTTTCGCAGGTGAACTAAAGCAGACGGCTCATTTCGCTGTGGACGTTGAGATTCGAAAACGAAATGTGGAGGTCTTGGAAGCGTTTATGGCAACGGTAGGACGAGCGGATACGCATGAACCGAGAGGTCTGGTGTTGGGTTGGCTCTGGCGCGTTTCGTCTAGACAGCTCTGCGAAGATCTTTTGCGCAACTTCGCAATTCACCCCCAATGTCATACGCTAGACGTTAAGCGGGTTATCGACTTCATTTATCGCCAAAATGAGCAGGATGAGCTTACAACATGGACCGTTGCCTTGGTTAATAATTCGCAGTCAACAGATCTCCACCGATTAGGGGGATATTCAGTGGGGATTACCGAGCGTGCCGGAGAAATTGCCAACGGAATTTTCAGCACCTTGAAAGCTAATATTCAGAGTCCCGCACATCAGGCGTTTGATTTGACAACTCTCATACTTAACGAAGGACTTCTCGCGGATTTGCTTGCGAAAAGGGATAGGGCAGGAGAGGCGCTTTTCTCCGAAGACGAAGAACAATGCCTTCGCGATTCGATGGGCATAACTTTAGATAAAGTAGCGATAGCTGTCTCCAAGCTACGCGCGGGGAAAGAGGGCCGGACCGCCGCTGAATCTCCCCATGGTAGGGTTATTCGAGAACTGAGACCAATTACCCATGGTTTGATACTTATTTATGCACTTAGGCCCGCCGATGTTGCGCTTGTTCCAGATGAGCCTCCTTACCTTGGTCTAGCTCTTAGTTTTCCAACGAGTCACACGGCGCGGAGCATAAGTTACGAGGCAAATAAGGTACTCATTAGAGAATTGAAAGATGATGGTTATGAGGATTGAGCAACTCTGGCCTCTGCTCGAAGAAGCCCGGCAAAAGTCGGAAGAACAGCCAAGCACCTCGCTTCCTGGAGGGTGGGCACTTCGGCTTATTCGACCTGACCCATCCTGCCCACTTTACGTCGGCATCGAACTCTCTTCTGGGAGGCGGGGTCTGTTGCTACGAGTCGCAGGTAAATTGATTCCGACGAAATCCAATAATCGAATCAGCAACAGCTTGGCGATAGCAACCGTCCCGATCAATTCGGATGAGGTGCTCTTTGGCGTCTTATTAAGGGACATTCGGAACAGTGACACTTTTAGTGCTTTGGCCGAAGATCTCGCGCGTCGTATTACGAAAGCTACCACTCCAACAACTCGGATCAGCTCATTACTTGAGGGTATCAAACGGTGGCAGAAGTTCCTCGTTGCCGGCAATGACGGCCTCAGTGAGGAGGCGCAGAGCGGGCTCTGGGGAGAGCTGCATTTTCTTGGGGAGCAACTCATCCCGAAATTCGGCTGCCTGGAGGCTGTTTCAGCTTGGCAGGGAAGTAAAGCCGCGCATCAAGATTTTGTCATGCCAGGGGGAGCAATCGAAGTAAAGACGACTACAGCCAAAAAGCCGCATGTACTACGCATATCAAGCGAACGCCAACTGGACGAAAAGGGATTGCCTTCGCTCTTCCTGCACCACGTTGCTCTTTCGGTACAGCAGGGAGCTGGCGAAACTTTGCCAGATATTATTTCACGACTGCGCGGAAAAATAGCCGCTGAACGATACGCCACGGAAATCTTTGAAGAAGGGTTACTTGCGGTTGGCTACTTGGATCTGCACATACCGCGCTACGCCGAGAAGGGCTATATGGTGCGTGAGATCAATGACTTTGCTGTTCGGAGGGGATTCCCTAGAATTACTGAGCGTGATTTACCGAAAGGTATTGGCAACGTGACGTATTTGCTGAGCGTCGAAGCTTGCCGTCCCTTTTCCATTACGACCAAATCTCTTCTAAATGCGGTCGCTGTCAGGTAATTAACGCATTTGATTTAAGCATTATGCTATGCCGCCATGAATTTGAACATGTTTGCTGAAAGCTACCATCAACAGGTGTTGGCCCGCTGTGCTTACGCCGAAGATGGGCAGATGCGCGAAGAAGCATTTGCCGAGGAGGTGCTCGAAGATTTATCAGAAGCCGGAGAGATTTCTGAGGGAGAGGTTTGCTATTTCCGCTCGACTGGCAGGCGAGGAACGCCTGCCACCAAATTGAATGCTTTTTGCTTTTCTGGAGATGGCGCGAATCTCGATTTATTCGTATGTGTATATCGAGGAATTGGCTCCGTTCAGTCTGTCTCCTCGTCAGAAGTCTCGGAACATTTCGATCTGCTGCGTGGATTTCTAAAAAGAGCATTCGACGGGTTTTATACCCAAATGGAGGAGGCAAGTGAGGCATTTGACGTTGCCCATCGTATCTATGAACAACGAAACGCACTGACCACAGTTCGACTATTTTTGATCACAGATGGAACTACCAGCCTCAGAGCAGGAACATCATATAAGCCTGACCCAGTTGGCAATGTCGAATTGCGTCCAACTTTGTGGGACATAGCCAAAATTCATCAATTTCACGAATCCGGTAGGCAAAGGGAAGAAATCGTATTGAATTTTGCTCAAGATCTAGGGGGGCCTGTGCCGTGTCTCGGAATTCCAGATTCAACGGGGGAATATTGGACATTTTTAGCCTATTTCCCGGGGCCGCTACTTGCAAAGATCTACGGGGATTACGGCCCTCGACTGCTCGAACGAAATGTGCGTTCCTTCCTTCAGGTTAGAGGGAATGTTAACAAGGGAATCCAGCAAACCATCGATGAAGTCCCCCATCGGTTTCTTGCTTATAATAATGGAATCTCGGCCACTGCAAGGGAATTGGAGGTTGATGATCGGGGCGACGGACACTTTCGGCTTGTTCAGGCTACTGATTTTCAAATCGTCAACGGCGGACAAACAACGGCCAGCATTTTCCACGCTTACCGGAAGGAGAAAGCGGATATTTCAAAGGTTCTTGTGCAGGTCAAGATTACGCTGATCGCAGACAAGGACATAATCGCGAAATTCGTGCCTCTTATATCCCTGTATGCAAACAGTCAAAACAAAGTAAACACCGCAGACTTTTCAGCGAACGGCCCCTACCACCAAAAGATGGAGGCGCTGTCTCGTACCATCTGGGCACCCGCAATTGGAGGGCTCGAACGCGGTACGCGATGGTATTACGAGCGGGCGCGGGGCTCCTATCTTGACGATAAGGCGCGGGCCGGTACGCCAGCCCAAGTGAAACAGTGGGAACGGGAACACCCGCTCTCACAGAAATTCACAAAGACCGATCTCGCCAAGTTCGAAAATACCTGGGATGGACTGCCTCATTTTGTTAGCCGCGGTGCTGAAAAGAACTTCGCCAACTGGACTGCAGCGCGTGAAGATTCGGAATGGCCGGCAGTGGATGAACAATATTTTCAACGACTAGTCGCCAAGGCGATACTCTTTCGACGCACCGAACAGATTGTCAGCGCTCAGGAATACCCCGGTTATCGTGCCAACGTGGTCACCTATTCTTTAGCGTGGCTTGTGAGACGAAGTGGACGGCGGATTGATCTGGACAGCATCTGGCGATTTCAGGCACTACCGGATAAATTATCACGCGCCATCGATGTTTCTGCGCACGCTGCTCGAAAACACATCATAAATCCACCCGGAGGCCGCAACATCACGGAGTGGTGCAAAAAAGAGGACTGTTGGCATTCATTTCGAGAGCAAGACATCAAGTTGCCGAGCGGCTGGGAAAGCGAACTAGCGGATGTAGCCATGACAGAACCGGAAACCGAGGGAGACGCAATGGCTCAAAGGTGGGAAGAAGTTCGAAGAGAATTTCAGAACGATCCTAGGACGGTAGGCGAACTTGCAGCCCACTCGAAAATTAAATGGCCGGCAGCCCGCTTCCAGCATTTGGTTTCGTCCTACGCACAGCTGACATGGAATGATTTTCAAACCAAGCGCGCCTTTGGCCTGGCGAAGCAGCGTGCCATTCTTCAAATACTCGAGGCGGACTTACAAACCCGGAAGTAAATTTCAACATGGCAGACGTTTTCACCACAAAGAAGCGCTCGGAGGTCATGTCGCGCATAAGAGCGAAGGGAAACAAAGGAACGGAACTGGCTCTCATGCTGATGCTTCGAGCATGTAAGATTGGCGGATGGCGGCGACATTCGGCTCTCTTTGGTAGGCCCGATTTTTCCTTTCAAAAGCAGAAGGTTGCAGTTTTTGTAGATGGATGTTTTTGGCACGGATGCCCACGCCACTTCAACATTCCTCAAAATAATCGACCCTTTTGGCGAAAGAAGATAGCCTCCAACAAACTTCGAGATCGGCATGTAAACAAAAAGTTGAGATCTCAGGGATGGTCAGTAATACGGCTTTGGGAGCACGACATCAAAGAGCGCCCGCAACATTGCATTAGGCGAGTACAGCTTGCCTGCTCTTTCAAAGAAGATTGCGGCTTGATGGTAGCAAGGCAAAAGCTAGGCTAAATACGGAGCGGCCACATACGTACACATGAGGCCTTCAATCTAAAGCACAGATAACACACGTATGGCATTACCCAATGAGATCGAGCTGATGGACGGTGTTCTAAAGGCGATGCACCGCATCGGACGCCCCGCTTCCGTGGACGAACAGAAGGCGGAAGTCATACGATTGTTAAACATCAGTCAGAAAGATATTTTGGAGATACACAGAGGCAGTAGAACGAAGCTAAGTTATAACATTGCATGGGCGCGCACCTCATTAAAAAATCTTGGATTGCTTTCGCGTGTTGAACACGGAATTTGGACTCTGACAGATCTTGGACGCAAATATTCGTCGATTTACGATTTTCGAGACAGCGTGGGGGCTAGTACGTTTGACGAATTATTCGACAACGAGGACGAAGAAGTCTCAGATACGGTCGAAGGGTATGACGCTGGGCCTCCGGAAAAATATGATGAGTACCCCATCGATAGCGTCTTAATTCGGCAGGAGACTCGAACGGTTTTTGAAATTGTGCGACGCATAAAAGATAGCCGCTTCATTATGGATCCTGATTTTCAGCGAGATTTCATCTGGGATCCTGGCAAGCAGAGCAAGCTTATTGAGTCAATGGTTATGAGAATTCCACTTCCTGTCTTTTATTTAGCAGAGAGAGAGGATGGCAAAACGGTTGTTGTTGATGGTCTTCAACGGCTAACCACCTTTCTGCGTTTTATGGATGACAGCTTCCCTCTTAGGGATCTTGAGTTCGCAAAAGAATTGAATGGCAAGCGGTACTCGGAATTACTTCCTAAATTACAAAATCGAATAGAAGATACTCAGTTAATTCTCTATCTGATAGACTCAAAGGTTCCCGAACAAGCTAAGCTTGATATTTTTGATCGTGTTAATGGAGGGGTTCCGCTAACCCGTCAGCAAATGCGCAATTCTATCTACTGTGGCGATGCCACCCGGTGGCTGAAACGGCAAGTAACTTCGGAAGATTTTATCACGGCAACGGGAAGAAGTCTCGATAGAAGAACCATGAGGGATCGTGAATGTGTAAATCGCTTTTGCGCTTTTGATTTATTGAAACCTACTTCGTATACAAGCGGAGACATGGATGCTTTTCTGGCCCAGGCGCTCAAATACATGAACAAGTGCTCTCAGGAGGAGCTAAGCGCGTTAGGCGATCGGTTCCGCATGAGCATGAGGAATAACTTTGCGGTTTTTGGAGTCCATAGCTTCCGAAAACATCGAGCAGATTCAGCGAGACGAAGCGTTATTAATGTAGCTCTTTTTGATGTGTTTTCGGTAATGTTATCACACATTGCCGAGGACAAAGTGGCCGCGATGTCTACGCAGTTAGAGAGTATGTTTTATGTATTGATGGAAGATGCGGCGTTCGTCGACGCTATTTCTTTGGGAACAAATTCTACTAGTCGAGTAAAAAAACGGTTCGAGATCGCCGAAGCCAAGTTTAGGGATTTATTGAATGCTCACGACTCTTGAAATACACAATTTTAAAAGTCTCAAAAGCTTTAAATCGGCGCTTGGATCGCTGACGCTACTTACTGGGCTAAATGCTGCCGGAAAGTCCAGTGTTGTGCAGTCGCTTGCGTTATTGAAACAGACCGCAACGGATCACGAGTGGAGCAAGACTATCCGTTTGAATGGATCTTCCGTTCAGTTAGGAACAATGGTTGACGTTATCAATCGCGACTGTGGGGGATCGGGATTTAAAATTGCTCTCTCGACCAGAGATTGGCGACTGGAATGGGATACAACATCAGATGATAGAAAGCGCGAATTAGTTGCGAAGCTTTTTCAGATAACCTTATCCAGAGATAATTTTTCGCAGGTCTGGAATGCCGATGATCTTTCTACAATGGCTATTCGCTGTCTGGTTCCAGAACTTATACAACAGACAGCACCGCATATATTCAAAGAGATACAGTTCATTCTCTCTTCGATCTGCTATATTGGGGCCGAACGCATCGGGCCAAGAGAAGTTTACGTAGCACATTCTCCTCTTATTTATGCGGATGTGGGCACTCAAGGCGAGAAGACCCCTTGGTGCTTAGAACAATTTGCCGACAGCCCTGTCAATGCCGGCTTGCAGCTTCCAGGTGTGCCTAATTTAACACGCCTGACCGTCGAGTCTTGGATGATGCGCTTGTTTCCCGGCTTTAAATTGGAGATCAAGCGAATTGACGCCGCCAATTTGGTTACAATGGGAATTCGAACAAGTCCAAGGGGCGATTTTTTTAGGCCTTCAAATGTTGGATTCGGAATAACTCATGTATTGCCAATTATTACCGCTTGTGTGGCGGCTGAGAAGGGCAGATTACTGGTGATTGAAAACCCCGAGACCCACCTCCATCCCGCAGGTCAATCATTGGTCGGCTATTTTATAGCTCTCGCTGCCACATCAGGAGTCCAGGTAGTTGTGGAAACTCATAGTGACCACGTGCTCAATGGCATTAGAAGGGCGGTTCGCGATCACAAAATTCAAGCGGATGATGTAAAAATATATTTCTTTCATGCAGAAACAGAGGACAACGGTGAAACCAGTTCACACGTCGATCCAGTTGTTATAGACTCCAAAGGTCGACTGACCGAATGGCCAACGGGCTTTTTTGATCAGATGGAAGCAGACCTCGATTACCTGTATACGGATACAGTTTAAATGGAAGCGTTTCTAAACGATAAGTCGCTGCATTCCCAATTTGGCTCTCTTGCCGATTTTTCCACTTCACTCGCGGGAGTGAATAGATTGCTTTCCCGCATTTCCGAGCTAGCAATCGAAAAGCGTGTCTTTTTCGATCCGATATTATATCACTCTTGCGTTTCTGGCAGTCAGTTATTCTCATCATGGTTGATGCATATTACCGATAAATCCGTTCGCTTGGATTTTAAGATAATGCGTGACCGATTAAATTTTACCGATTGGCATCAAGAACGACTTCATCCTGCAGTTCAGTATCTTTTTGAGAACAATGACGTTGTTGACAGTGGTCTTGCCGAGCTAACCGAGCGTCTTATCCAGAATAGGAAGGGATTTTTATTAAACTTTTTCCCATCAAACTTTGCCAACACTCAAGTCGTACTTGTTCAGAAAGCTGCCCTCGAGGTAACTGTTTATTCCGTAAGTAACGAGAATGATTTTTCAAATTGGTGTGGATTGTTCCCAGAACTGGGCTTAATCGAGTATGATCCATCGTGTGGAAGATCTCCGCTAGATACCGAGACTATTCTAATTAACAAAGGCCGTTTTAATAAGACAAACTATAAAAACCAAGGGAGAGCAGTCTACCAAGAGAAAAAAACTTCATATTATTACTGCGTTGATAACTTGCACCAGCAAGGAGCCCACCTAGAAGTGTTTAACGCAAATGGAGAGCATGTTGGGGAAGCGTCGCTCCGTGGCGTTTTAGACACCTCTAAAATTGATCGAACGAAGACACTCTCTTTATAGCTAGCGACCTTAAAAGAGCGAATACGATTGCTCACCCCTTTATATGCTGGGTACGAAATCAGACCTTTGGCGGGAATGGTCGAATTTTGAGGAATTTATAACCAAACGCCCTTCCAAGGGCAATCGAGCAATCTTTTTGTCGCAAAGGTGGTATTCATAAGTCGAGGCGAAGCCGATGTGATTAGAGACTATTGTAAAAGCGCCGTCTCGCCCGGAGGTTCGAGGGCTTTCACAGCTTGAATTAGGACACGTTTTTGGGTAGGAATATTCGGAAGCCTTGCGGTCGCCATTCTTCACCAATCAGGTGAGAGCTTTATCCACAAATTGAACCAAATTGGTTCCAATTCGATGGGGGTAAGCCAAGAGAAAAAGTAAAGCAAAAATAGGACTCTCTCTTATGACCCGCGGCAGCATTCCAACATCAACTCTTTGGGCTTTGCGCCTTAACTCGGTCCAACTCCCGGGTCGCGGCGGCCAAGAGTGCCGTTCTTCGCCGTTTTCGCAGTCCCAAAGCAAAAGATCTTGGACGTTGGTGGGCCTAAACTCCGCCATCTCCACCTTGGTTATATCGGACCAAATGCCACTAAGGAATTGACGTCTCAAGCGCCTGGTCAAAAGCAAAACAAGGGATTCTAGGGCGTAGGATCGGCACGCAATTACTTTCGGAGACGAGATCTGCCCCGCGTGTGCCTTTTCCCATGCATCCCCTAAAATGTCATCGATAGATTTGTATGGATCGGCTAGTGGCGTATTTGAACCTTGAGCATTTGAGCGGCAAAGTGCCGCTAGGATGGTGATGGGCAGGCTTTCCGATGAAACCCCTCCCGTAAAGTTTTCCAGAAACCAAAAAATCGAAAGAAAATAGGGCACGGCACTTTCGCCCCACACAAAAAATCGACCTTCAAGGATGAAACGCTTTGTCAATGCCACTGCGTCCCGCAGTCTCTCGTCTGTCGTTCCCCGTATCTTTTGCACAAGGTTCCAGGCTGCTACCGCAGAAATCGCCAATGTATTGCGCGCGCGCGCGTAGTCATCCAGTTCTGGCTCCCTTGGAAAAAGAGCCCTTTCGGAGAGCGTCTCGGCACTTAGTTTTCCCAAGGCATTCAGAGCTTCGTCGAAGGCTAGGTTAAAGGAAGACCTCCACATGGCATCGGGAAGCTGATCTCGTTCCGCCGCCCAAGCAATGCAAGAGGAGCAAATTATCCAGGCGCAGAGGATACTCCAGCTATCTTCTTTCTTGTAAAATTCTCCAAGGATATAGCTGGTGTAGATGTTGGATGCGGCCATACGCCGCGAAAGAACAGTCTTAGGGAAAGGTTTATCCGAACTTAGCAACTTGGAGAGTTGATCGGCGAGTGTGGGCCTGTCTAAATCACCTTCGCCCCTGGCTAGGTAAAGGCCAAGAAAAGCCCGAACATCGGGGAAAGCGACGGGCCAGAAATTTTCGGAGATTTTAACAAAATCCTGGTGGAGTTGCTTTTGGCCGATGAGCGTGAGGGGTTTTAGCTTCTGTCGCTTCCAAGCAACGTTCAGATTTTTGACCCGATTAAGGACTGGCGCTGAAATTTCGCCAGTCGCAACAAAGTACGGATAGTGGGCTTTGTCCGTTTTGATGTTCGGGAGATCAACTGCGGCTTCGACCAGCGCATGGATTTGACCACGATGTTTCTCGAAAGTTTCCAAGTCCAGGTCTCCGCCTTTGAGCTGGAAAGCACAAATTTGCCCCTTGCGATTTATCGCGATGATGTCTTTGCCATCCTCGTAGGGACTGTGCCCCACACGTAGGATTCGATAGCCTTCCGACAAGAGTATTTGGCAAAACGGCAGCTCAAAGCCCCTCTCATTGATTTTAGTCAACCAATCTTCGATTAGCCTCTCGTTCACGAAATTCCTCTCGCTTTTGTGCAATGACTTCTCTCATCCCAGACTTGATTGCTTCATCCTGTTCCCAACCGGGGATTTTATCCCTGATGGAGGAGTGCAACTCGGAACCGACAATCATTTGGGGAAGACTAGGGTTTCCGTGGTCGTCGAAGGAAATATCCATCTTCCTAAGAGCTTCGATCATCAGCCGGGGGTGGAAAGCTTGGCCTTTGGCGTCAATCACCTGACCGGCTTCCTTGGTGACCTTCGCAACTTCTTCTAGCATACGGCGACTCGCTTCTTGGGCCATTTTCTTCCCCGGTTCGGACGCCAATCTGAAGAATTCTTCGGTAGACATGCCCTTGCCCTCTTCAGGCTTGAACATGGATTCTGCCACAATCGGCTTATATTCCATTGTTTTCCGCTCACCGGAGGAACTCTCAAAGCTGGACTCCTTTCCCTCCCGTTGGACACGAAGCGGAACTCCTGTCAATACTGGGTCGCTTCCATAAAGGCTTCGAAAAAGGTGTTGTTGCCATAGCTCTCTCATTGCCTTGCGGGAGCGGGCGAAGACAGGGAGCATGACTGATGGTATGGGCGGAAAACCGAAAGTCGACAGGTAAGCCTCAGTCATTAAAGTACGAATCATTCATATTCGGATTCGGAGTGAGAATGGGGCGGTTAAAGTAGAGCGCGCCTTCAGCCTTACGCTCGGCGACTATCTTTGCCGCCAATTCGTTTGCCGCCCCGCAAATTTCCGCTGAAAGGTAGAATGCATGGCTCTCCATCCAGTTAAGAATGTTGTGAGACACAGAGGTGTCGGATTCCTGCCTTTTGAGCAGCTCCTTAAGCTTTGTGCATTTCTCGTTGTACACAAAACGGGAGAGTAATGGATACAGTTCTGGCACCCATTGAATGTCGCCGTCTTCGGATATGATGACGCCCAAGCATGGCGGTTGGGACGCGATATAGCGGATGCACGAATTGAATCTGGCCCCTCGGGAGGGATCGCCTTCTGGAACCGCTTGTCCATCGAGGATGACCCCGATGGCAAAGCAAGTGCCCATAGGATCGAGCAGAACCGCTCCGTCGATGGACGTGAGGGACGGCATATCTTCAGGCGACAACACCCGTGGTTCGATCAACGTAGATTGGTTGGCCAAGCGTGATGCTTCGTCCGCCGCCTTTGGATGGATGATAATGAGGGCTCCGTGCCCCTGCTCAGTGGCTGCCATCGTCAGCCGGTAAAGGAGTTGGATGTCGGCTGCGTTGTTCTGCGGTAGAATCCGTTCAAGGTCGCTTTGGAAGCGATGCTGATCTACTACCCGTGGTGCCAAGGTGGCGTTGCCGGCGTCGACGCGAGTTAGGACATTCCCACCGTGGAGCAACTCCCAAGAGTGATTCTTTCTGAAGCGAACCTCGAATAGATCCGCCTCCATTTGATTGTATGTCCCTGTGGACTTGCCCACGCCAAAAATGCAATTCCCATCGCTGAGCAATTTTCGCTCTCCACGGGATATCTCCAAGAGCTTCCTGAGCAAACGGTATTGGCGCATGGAAACCGGTTGTTTCAGTAGGAGACACATCTCGACGTTTGGATGTCCTGGTCGGGCGATGATAATCCCCCCGCCGGATTCTCCTCCCTCGTAGCGGAGAGCAGAGATCGTTACACAAGAGTTGAAAAGGCCGTAAAGCCCCTGGACGCCACCTGCTGCGAAAACAGGGATTGTGAGTAAGCTGCCTGCTGAATCGTGGATAATCTCTTCTGGGCGTCTGCGAGAGATACCTTCAACGGCTTCAGGATTCGGGGAATACAGGTCGCTTGCGCACAGCGCCAGGAAACGGCGTACCGCGATATTGAAAAGAGACTTATCTGGTGCGTGCCTATCTTCCGCGTAAACCCGCGGCACCTCGTAGGGAATTCCCCGCTCTGGAAAGGTAACCTTAGCAATGACGGAAACCTCATACCCAGCCACTGGGTAAGCTGTGGAGCAGTAGTAGCGAATTCGTCGATTCCGCGAGTGCCCGTCGAGAGCCGAAAGGATAGCCGTCTGAATGGATCGCCTGTCCCTTTGTCGATCGGCCCCTGCCTGCATTTTAGGGTGCATGTGCAAAAGGTCCCGGTCCTCGTCTATCGCCCAATGATGTTTTGCGTCTTCTAGTGCCGATTCAAAATGACTTGTCTCGAAGCCGCAGTCTTCCGGTTCCAGGCACACTGGATGCTGATTGGGTTGGGGCTTGGGGTGAAGCCCCAGCAAGAAGGTTTCAATCTCAATCTCCTTATCGAGCAGTTTAACCAGTTCTTCGGCTGCAACTTTTACGGAAATCTGGAAATGGGACTGATATCCCCACATAAAGTATTTAATGCCAGTCATACTCTTGACTTCCTTTTTGATGATGAATAGAGATTTCCACAAGGTCAATGTAGTCTGCTGTGCTTTCTGTCAGAAAGCCGTGACGTCTGAGCAGGTCAACGTACAGCCTCTCGAAATCATGAGACTGTATTTCGGTAAGTACCCAGAGCACTTGGTTGGCATTCATCATTTTCTCTGAAATCTCATGATTGAACTGAGTCGGGGGATAACTGTTGCCGTTCCTCCCTTTGGCAGCAACCTGACATGCTGGAGTTGTTGCACGATAGCTGACCGAAGTTCCTTTTCGAGTTGTAGTCCCATTGCTTTGCAGAGTTCATGCGCCTGTTGTATAACCTTGGGCAGGAGCTTAATCACGCTCCTGTTCACGTCGAAGCTATGCGGGTGCGTGACCGAGTTTGGGCAATTCTATCGGCAAATCGATAATCCGACCTTTTGTGGAAAAGGTCGCATTTCGCCTGCATTACAAGGGTATCTTGAGGCAAAGGATCGCCATAAGTGCCCCATGCGTACGCGCAAGTGTCGATTCTATTTCGTGAAATGAACGGTACAGATTTATTTTAGAGGAACACGTCACCCCTAAGCAAGCTTAGGTTCGAGCAAGACGGCCGTCGTCCTTTGATGATTACCCCATTATCCCGTCATTATCTTTCCGTGATCCGTTCCTTGTCTTGTGGCGATTATTCCATGATTAGATGACGTTTGGATCATTGTGGGATAATCGCTCCCAGCATCCCTTGAAAAACATCACAGTGTTCGCGATCCTGTATTAGATTGTGTGGCGCGCGCTAGTAAGGCTCTATTCCTGTCACTCATTAATCAAAACTACGAAGTAGTCTTTAGTAGTCATGGCGAACGGATCGCAAATTATGATTTACATAGGGCATGGCCACTCCAGCAGACATTTTGAATATTGCGAAACAGTATCACCAAGTTCCCCGACACTCCTCCATCCTTGAGCCCTACAAGGATGGGGTTTTATTGCTTCGCGCCAAGAATGCCAGTTATGAAAATATCGCCGCTACCTTGAATGGTAATGGAATCCATGTATCGGCGGCAACAATCCGCAAGTTCTGCTTGCGGTATGGCAATGAAATAAAACGATTGCGCAACGAGAAGCAACGATTACCTGATGATCCCGTGATCATTTCAAAGCCGAGTGATGTTTCAACAACGCGGCCGCCATCAACATCAATGACGGACAAACCCGGCCCACGCATTGCTCGTGATATATCGGAGATATAGGCCTTCTATACCTTCTTTTCCCCGCGCCGGGGTTGCGCCAGGTGCAAGCACCTGTCACACCCCCGGCTGGCCCCGTTTCGCTTCGTGGCGGCTGGCTCGCACTCCCTCGGGAAACCGGGGGAGTGCTCGGCTGCGCCGCAGGTTGGGTTGAGGGTGGAAAAAGTGGAAGGAAAGGCCGGTCCCCGTTCCTCGGTGTCCGCTGCGCTTCCGCCTTTTCTGCCTGATCGTCTGCCGGGTAGAGTGCGACCGATCATCTTTGGCTTCTCAGGGAGAAAGTTGGAGACCATTTTTGATGTCTATGATTCCTCTCATGCCATTTAGTGTTAGACTAACCGATGAAGAACGTAGCAACCAAAAGGCGTTAGCTGAGCTCGTTGATCGTAGCGAAAACCAAATCAACCGGAAGGCTCTCAAAATACTTTATAATATGGTGTATCACCATGATCAGCATCCTGAGTTCGTTGAAGAAGCGCGTTTCGCTCTCCGCAAAAAGGAGCACACAGCCGCAATGCGTGAAATTTCGTGCGCAAATGACAAATCAAAGCAAGAGACGATAACGATAATCTTAAATGTGAAGAAGCCTGCTGAAATTAAGGAATTCCTCTCTAAAGACTGGAGTTTGACAGTTACCTTTCGACACCCCAAGCGGCGTGGCCGTTGAAGGCGAATTCAGCCTTTGGGAATTGGAACCCCTCCAGTTGTGGGGCCTTGATGCCGGCGATGCGACAACAGCGGCCAAATTCTTCTCCATGCCGCTTTTGGAAGTCTGCATTCACGTCAAATTATGCATTGCATATAATCGTGCTTTGAGGTAGTTTTGGATCATGTCCAAGGAAACTCCGGCGCGTCGGGTAACATTTGTTTTACGCAACGATCTCAACGAGCGAGCGATCAAGCGAGCTGCCGAACTCGGCCAGAATCCCAACAATTTCGTCAATCTTTGCGTTGAAGGCTGTCTCAACGCCATGGATGGCAAGGAGACGACTTACGAAATTCCGATTATCACGCTCGATCGGATCAAACGCAAAAGGACACTTCTCGATTCAGGGATTGTCCGGCGGGTAATCGAGCTTTTTGCGCCCCATGCTGAAGAGATCACCTCGGAACATCACCGCTTTCTCGCCGAACTCGTCAACCAGCACGAAGGACCGCTGTCCCCCGAACTCATGCAGTTTTACTGGCGACGGGCAACCGAGATGAACCGGCAACAAATCGAAACTGAAAAAGGGCTGGCTAGGCTCCAGAAACAGAAAAAAACTGAAAAATGACCATGTCATCCACCGTTTCTCCACCCCTAAAAGAAGAAGACCGGCTGCTGGATCTGGAAGAGGTTGCCAAAATGCTCGGCAACATCTCCACGCGTTCCGTTCGCCGACTGATTGCACGAGGCGATCTTCCCCGGCCCGTCAAGGTCCTGAGTTCGCCGCGCCTCTATCATTCCGATATTCTGGCATACTTCGAACGGCTAAAGATGAACCGCGCTGCGCAAGGCAGCCATTAACTGAAAGGACCGTATGATCTGCTCCGTATTCCGCCCCAAGAGAACCAAAAACGGCAAAGTCGAAGTCTCCCGACTTTACCGGGGACGTTATCGGCTCGACGGCCAAGCCGGGATCACCGACGTTCCGTTGCACACCACGGATAAGCGCGTCGCCCAGCAGAAGCTGGATGAAATTGTTCGGTTGAAGCAGCTCGAATCCGTTGGCTTGACCGCTCCCGAGTCGCAGCGTCTTGCCCAGCAGATGCCGCTGCTGAATCATCTGAAGGACTATGTCGCCGACCTGACCGCGACCCGTCGCGATGCCGAGTACATTTACATCGTCGACAGGCAGATTAAAAGGCTCCTCCAGCAGTGCCGCTGGACTACGCTGGCGAACGTCACTTCCGATTCGTTCCTGCGCTGGCGCAGCCGACAGCGGGACAAAGCGCCCAAGACCCTCAACGATTATCTTGCCTCGATGTCAGGCCTCCTGCGCTGGATGGAACGGCACGAGCGGTTGGAAAGAAATCCGCTCCGCCATGTGCAGAAAGTCCAGAGCAACGGCCGCCTAGTCCGCCCGCGGCGCGCGTTCACTTACGAGGAAATGCGCAAGCTCGTGGCGGCGGCGGGCCCGAGGAAAGTGGTCTATCTCGCCGCCGTTTACACTGGCTTGCGTCGAAGCGAGCTCTCCGAACTGCTCAAGACCGATTTGCACCTGGATGTGAAACAGCCGTTTATCAGCGTGCGCGCGGCGACCACGAAGAACCACAAGCAGGCCACCATCGCGATTCATCCCGACCTGTTGCCCGAACTGCGCAAACGTCTTCCGCAGCTTCCTGCGTACGAGCCGCGTGTCCTGATCGACCTGATACCGACCATGGATAGGTTCCGCGCTGACCTGAAGGCGGCGGGGATCGAATACATCGACGCTCAGGGCCGCCGTGCCGACTTCCATTCGCTCCGGCACACGTTGGCGACGAACCTCGCGCTCGCCGGCACAGCCCCACGGATCGCGATGGAAATCATGCGCCACAGCGACATCAAGCTCACGACAAAGACCTACACCGATGCCGGGCTTCTTCCCGTGGCCGAGACTGTGATTGGTCTTCCGAGCCTCACAAAATCCAGTGAGGCAGACTCACAAATAGACTCACAAACTTTGTTCCCGGGTGGTCCTGGCCTGTCTCACGAGGTCACTGGATTGCCTGAAGAGCGCCACTCGGAACTATTTGGTAATAAATGGGATAATCACGAAAATTCCGAGCTGGTCACGACCTGTCCGGAAAATGAGAAAAGCTGCCGCGCTAGGACTCGAACCTAGAACACCCAGATCCAGAATCTGGTGTGCTACCAATTGCACCACGCGGCAAGGTTGGCCGCCCGATGATGTCCATCCGGCGGGCTGACCATGAAACGATACCTTGCACCCGGAATCAAGTTCTTTCCCTCGTGTTCATCGCCTGTCTTGGCAACGCTTCCGTGGGGAGCATAATTTTTTCGTGCCGATACGTGCTCCCCCTCCACCCCCGTGGGTCATGGAATCAAACGGCGGAAGCGAAAATGACGTGCCTCAAGCCCCGACAAAGGCGACAGCATGGACACCAAAAACGAGGGCGAATGGGTTCTTAGCTACGTTCTTAGTTTGGCGTTTTTCAGAGGAAAATTCGCGTAAACTCTTGAAAATCAAGAGAGCGACCCCAACGGGATTCGAACCCGTGCTACCTCCGTGAAAGGGAGGTGAGCTAACCGCTACTCCATGGGGTCTAAAGACAAGCCGGGCACTATAAGCGCAAGGCCACATGGAATGCAATCACGAGATCGTCGGTCTTATTCCCTTTTGAAAACAAACCCTATTCACCATCGTTTCCGATCGAGCCGACCGGACAGACATCAAGGGCGCGTTGCGCGGCGTCTTCCTCCTCGGGAGTGGAGGGCTGTTTGAAAAAATAGACCTTGGTTTCGTCGTCATTGTATTTCAATAACTCGGGCGCCTCGACCAGACAGGTCTGGCACGGAACGCAGGTTTCATCGACATACCATTTGCCGGGCGTGTTTTCGGCAATCTTCTGGGTTTTATCGGCCATGACTTGCTCCTTCGGTGGGGTGGTTTATTTAAATTCGGCCGGCTGGCCGGTAGCCTCGAGAACGGAGAGCCACAAATCTCCGTGCGGGTTGACCTTGCGCCGCCGGAGGGTGACAACCCGGATGGGCAGGTGGACGAAGTGGCCGTGCCAGCGCCCCACAACCATGTTGGTTTTGCCAGCCATTCCGGCATGGACAGCGTGCTGGGCCAGGCGCAGACAGTAAATGGCGTCCTGAGGCGAGGCGGGCACGCTACGAATGACGTAACTGGGATCGATGTACTTGATGTTGATTTCCCGGTTGATGGCGCGGAAATGGGTCTCAATTTGCTTTTTGAGGAAGGGACCTATGTCACCAAAGCGGGCGTTGCCGGAGGCGTCCTTGTGCGCGGGATCGACGTTGAGAAGGTGTTGCCCCGCGCCCTCGGCCACGACGACGACGGCGTGGCCCCGGCCGGAGAGCCGGTCTTCCAGGCACTTGAGGAGACCGTGCTTGCCCTCAAGGTGAAATGGCACCTCGGGTATGAGGACATAGTTAACGCTGTTGTCGGCCAAGGCGGCGAACGCGGCGATAAAACCTGATTCACGGCCCATGAGTTTGACCAAGCCGACGCCATTCGGATAGCCCTTGGCTTCGCTGTGAGCGCAACGGACGGAGCGGACCGCCTCGGCAAAGGCAGTCTCGAAGCCAAAGCTCTTGTCCATGTACTCGATGTCGTTATCGATGGTCTTGGGGATTCCAATGACGCTGATCTTCAAGCCGCGGTTGGAAACCTCGGCGGCGATGTCCTGTGCGCCGCGCAGCGTACCGTCTCCACCGATGACGAAGAGGATATTGACCCGGAGTTCAACGAGGTTGTCGACGATTTCCTTTTTCGACTGGGGCCCGCGCGAGCTGCCGAGCACGGAGCCGCCATCGGTATGGAGGTTGCTGACGAAATCGGGCGTGAGATTGATCGGCGTGTGGCCGTGGCGCGGAATGAACCCTTCGTAGCCGTAGGGAATGCCGTAAATCGTCCGGACGCCATAGCTGTAGTTGAGGGTCATGACGAGGCCCCTGATGACGTCATTGAGACCGGGACACAATCCGCCGCAGGTGACGACCGCGCAGATGGTGCGCGCCGGGTTGAAGAAAAGGCGATCGCGCGGGCCGGCCCGTTCGATGGTGGCAGGCTCGCCTCCGTCCTGCATCGCAGCCTGGACTTTTTCGAGGGAATAATCGAAGAGGACCCGATGGGATTCATCGAAAACGAAATCGGCATTCGCTTCGTGACGCAATCGCTGCAAAGGGGAGGAAAACTCGGCCGGACCGAGATCTTCGATGAAGAAATCTTTGCGCATTAGCATAATGCCACTCTGAAAGCACTAACCGTTCCCATTTTGAGAAAGATGGCATCCGATATCGAATCGAACGGACCCAGACGAAGGCTCTTGAGAGAAAATTTTGCTTCCTAACGTGCTTAAAGAACCCCGGAACAAGCTCCGGGGCATTCCCCTGGTAAGCCGCCGCCGGCCCGGCGGCGGACGCATCGCACGACGAGTTACGCACGTTCGTGTGCCGCAACCGGTCTACCCGAATAAGGAGCCGCAGCCCAAGCAACGGAAAACAAATTGCTAGACGATATCGAGGTAGGGATTGGTCTCGCGCTCATGACCAATAGTGGTTGACGGACCGTGCCCGGCATAAACGCGTGTTTCCGGCGGCAGAGAGACCAAGTGCTTGCGCAGGCCCTGGAGCAAGGCTGTCCGCGAGCCGCCCGGTAAATCCCAACGCCCGACCCCGCCGCAGAAAAGGATGTCGCCGCTAATCAGCACGCCCCAGCCGGGATGATAAAACACCACGCTGCCGGGCGAATGGCCGGGGATGTGGAAGAGCTGGAACTCCTCGCCGGCGCAGATGAACTTCGCCGAGCCCTGATCGGGAATGTCGAAGGTCTCGAGGTGGGAAGGCGTACGGATCGGGGGCACCACGCCGAACATCTTCACGTAGGAGGTGTCAGCGACCATGCCTGCGTCGGCGGGATGAACGTAAATCGGGCAGTGATAATCTTCCTGGATCAGCACCGAGTCCCACATGTGATCAAAGTGGCCATGAGTGAGCAGAAGCGCGACGGGCTTGATTTCTTTGCGCATTAGTTCGCGCGCCATGCCTTCCGGAGCATCGAAGCAGATCACGCCCTCTTTCCCTTCCAGCAAGTAGCCGTTGGTGGCCAGGTCGCCGCCGGTAAAGACGCGGGGTGAAATCATAGCGTTTAGACGTTGTCCGGGGAGGTAATGTTCGATTCTTCTGTGGGCAAAGCAGGAGCCGCGCCAGCGTCGGCAGCTTGAGCGACCGTGTCATCTTGTTTTCCGGACGCCGGTTTTTTCCCCGCCCGCCTCTCCGCCCCGGCCAGTTGCGCCCGTGCATCGCGGATTTCCTGCGCGTAAGTGGCGGAGGGATTGTCTCCGGTGACGTCGACGGCATGGCGGGTGGGGTAGACGGTGTAATCAATGGAAAAAAGGCCGAAGCGGGGAGCGAAGGAGCCCCACTCGTAATTGTCGAAGAGGGACCAGTGGAGATAGCCGATCAACGGCTGGCCCCGTTCCACCAGCCGGGTGACCACGCGAACGTGCTCGCGCAGATACTGGCTGCGCGCGAGATTGTCCCTGCGCTGGAAGGGCCGGTTGTCGGGCAGGCGCCGCAACGCCATGCCGTTTTCGGCAATGAGCAGAGGCAACCCGTAACGTCCGAGGTGCTTGACAAAGAAGGACAGCCCCTCTGGCAGCATGTGCCAGTCCCACCACTTGCTGGCCATGGTCTCGAGCACCCAGTCGCGGAAAGAACGCTTGCGACAGTCAAAATCGTGCCAGGTAGGCCAGCGCAACGCATGGGCGATAAAGGGATCGTAATAATCGAAGGCGATGTAATCGAGCGGCACCTCAGCTTTCTCGTACAGCAGGGAGATCAGCCGATTCCAGCACGGCGCCTTGAATCCCCGCCGGGCGATCCCGTGGTGAAAACTCTTGATCCACTGGCCGAAAAAGTATCGCGGCCCGAGTCTGGGGAAGAGTTTCGCCGAATTGAACCGCTCGTCAAAGGCTTGGGCCCGCTCCGCCAAGTCATCACAGAGCGTCTGGCGCGGAACCCTGCGCTGCGGCGCGAACAGGAGGTCGAGGATGGCGGTGTCGCTCCAATAAAGGTCACTCGCATAATTATTGAAGCTGACCATCGGCGTCACGCCCGACCCGGCATAGAGGGAATGGATCAGGCGGTAGGCCCGCACGTGTGCCTCGATCAGATGGGCCAGGCATTGCACCGTCGGCTCGAGGCCAATTGGGCGGCCGCTCGGAAATATGCGGTAGAGGTAGTGGTTAAAGGCCTGCAGGTTGGGCTCATTGATCGTGATGAACCAGCGCGGCGGCGGACAGCCGAAATCGTTTGGCAGACTGCGGAGAAAATATTTCAGCGTGTACTCAACGAAAGTGAGGAAGTAGTCGACCGTTTCCGGCTTGAGCCAGGCGTCGAGACCCAGCCAGGCCGGGTAGACGAAATGGTGCAGTGTGATGAAGGGCTCGAGACCGTGGGCGCGACAATCGGCGATCCGCTGCGCGTAACTGTAGAGCGCCCGGTCGTCAAAGGGCGGCGGTTCCTCACCCGGGGCGATTCCCTCGGTCGAATCGAGCAACGTGACCGGCTGCACCCGCGACCATTCGACACTCATGCGAAAGGCGTTAAGCCCCATGTCGCGGCAGCGCTGGAAATCCTCGTGCGCCAAGGTCCAGAAATCGGAGGTGCGGCCCGAGGGGACGACATCACCCTGGTTTTCGGCCCAAGCCCAGTTGTTCAGCGGTTCACCGGGACCATTGTAACCGCCCTCGGCCTGATAACCGGAGGTTGCCACACCCCAGAAAAAAGCATCCTGCGGGATGAAAGGGGCTGCCTGGCGGATGGCCTCCGCCGTCACGTCAGGTTCGTGGCCCTTCTCCACGGCGGGAAGGCGATGAGTAGATCCACCCGACGACGGCATACCTACATATATAATCCTGTTTTGCCTCCACGCCAAGTTTTCGTGCAGCCCGCCCGCTGCGCTGAGGGCAAATCCCGACCTGATAACCTCTAAGGCGTGTCTTCAAAATAGGGCAAGGCCGCCACCATTGCGGGACTGGCCAGCTCATCCAACTCCTCGATGCGATGAAGGATAGCCTTCCGTTCTTCCGTCTTGAGCTTGGGAAATTATTCGAGGATTTCCATGAGGCTCATGGGCCTTATCCGAGCAGCTTCCCCGTCGAAGCAAGCCGGACGGAGGGTTAGCCGAAGGCGGATGCGGGTTAGCGCGGTTAATTAGGGGCTGTGCCTGAACCGTCTTTTGCAGGATCGCCGTAGGAATGAAACCGACCGGAGACTGCGCCATCGATCGCGCCTTTCGCCTTCAGCGCCGCAAGTGCGGCACTGTCGGATTGGCGGGGATCCTGCGCACACGCAACAGAGTCGACCACCTTCCCGTCGCCGGTGTGCCCGACGGCCACGGAGAAATAGCCGGTCTGATCGCTTTGAAAAATGATCTGGGCATCGGTAATACCCTGCCTTTTCAAGTCGTCCATCAGCGCGGTGGCCGCATCGGCGGCGGAGATGAAGTTATGGCCTCCCTGGGGCGTCAGCGAATTTTCCGAGTGGGTAAAGGTGGAGCCATCGGGTTTGATTTCCAAGGCTACCGCACAACCGGCTTTGGCGGAAAACGGGATCAGCCAAAGGGCGGCAAGAAGGACTGCGCGCGGCATAAACATGCATGGATTACATCATGAGTCAGGCAAATTAAAACGAAAAGTTGGCACATGCCCAATGTAAGCAACGCGGTTTATGCGGTATTTAAGGACATGCTCTAGAACTCATTGCCAAAGTAGACACGGGCCGCGCCGGGAGGGATTTGGCCTTTCCACGCGGAGCCGAGTGACGAGCCTAGCTGGATTGCTACGTGAGGAGCGAGTGACAACGTGGGAAGGCCAAAGAACCCCGGCCCTTCGGGTTGCTTGCTCAGTCGAGTAGCACTACGGCTACACTTCTTCGCTCGCGCCTTGGCCCGCGCACCGGCATCTCCTCGCGCCATCCCGCCATTTTAGTGTGAACAGGTCCTAAAGAGCACTTTTCGCAGAGGTCCCAAGTTGTTCTCATCTTGTTGGATTTAGTGCCGGGTCAAGGTCGGTGCTCAAAAATGGGAATAACTTTGAGATTTTTGGTAATTTCCGAGGGAGTAGAGTCAAACCAAGCAAGTTACGAAGATGAGACAGCGACGCAAAACCGTAACAATTTGAGTCTTGCACCAAAGTTATTCACAAGTTATTCACAAGGGTGGTGGTGAAACAAACCACCCCGGCTTTTGAAAAAAATCCTCATTCTCACCGCTGGTTTTGGCGAAGGAGAAGATGTCGCTGCATGGAATTTGCGCGAAGCCATCGAGCATCTGGCACCCAAGGAAGCGCGGATCGAGGTACTCGATCTGCTCGATTCGTCTTACGGCCGGTTTCATGATTTGTTGCGGCATACATTCCAGGCGGCGGTCAATCGCGCCCCGCGGCTGTGGCACGGATTTTACCAGTTGCTCGGCGCGGCGCAGGTGGTGGAAGGCCAGATCGACGGACTGGCGCGGTTGCGCGATTCCCTGCGGGACGTGCTCCACGGAATGGAGCCCGATGTGGTGGTTTTGACCTGTCCGATCTACGGATTTCTCATCGGTGAGATTTATCGTGATGGCCGTGCGCGCGATTTCACTCTGGTTTCGCTGGTCACCGACACGGTGGTCAACGATACCCCCTGGCCGCGCACGGAAGGCGATTTTTTCGCAGTGATGAATGAGCCTGCGGCAAGAACGCTCGCCGCGGCGGGCGTGCCGGAGGAAAAAATCCGTGTGTTCGGTTTCCCGGTGCAACTCCCCTTTGCGCAGTGCGAGAAAAAAATCGCCCGGCCCGATTTGACGAAGGGCGAGAGGGCGCGGATTCTTTATGTGATCAACGGCTCGCGTAAAAAGGCGCCGAAGCTGCTCGACCGGCTACTGGAGCACGGGGAATGGGACGTAACCGTCTGTGTGGGGCGCGACACCGCCTTGGACGAGATGGCGCGTGCCAAAGCGGCCACGGCGAAGGACCGAATGGAAGTGATCGGTCATACGCGGCGCATGCCGCAATTGCTTTTGGGGCATCACGTGGTGATCAGCCGCTCGGAGACAGGCTTGGTGCAGGAGTCGATCGCCGCCCGCTGTCCGATGATCGCTTTCCGGATCGGGTCGGGACGCGAGGAGGGAAATTTCTCGCTCTTACGACAGGCGAATGCGGGCGTGTCGGCCGAGAAACCGCGCGAAGTCATCGACTGGCTTGAACGGGCGTTTCGCGACGAGGGGCGCCTGCTTTCACTCTGGCGAAAAAACCTGGAACCGCTGGGCCGGGCGGACAGCGCGTTGAACCTGGCCCGGTTTGTCCTGGAACAGGCGGCCACGTCGATTCCCGCCCCGGTGGTGAACCTGCGGGCGTTGCCTGCACCCGGACCTTCCGGGAATGGCGAAATCGGACATCGGCTGACAAACGCCGGTGCGAAGAACGGGCGGCTGCGCCACATCCCGAAGGAACTTTTGCTGTGCGATCTTCATACCCACACAACTTGGTCGGACGGAAAGCTGAGCGTGCCGGAGATCGTCGATTTTTACGGGCAGCGTGGTTTCGACTGCCTCTGCATCACGGACCACTTATGTGACCCGAAACGGTTGCTGGGCAAACTGGTGAACCTGACCGGGCTGGTGATTCCTCCGGGCGAAATGGCCGGATATTTTGACGAGATCGAGCGCGAGAAAAAGCGGGCCTGGGCGAAATACGATCTGCTTTTGATGGCCGGCGTCGAGTTCAACAAGGACGGCTACACCTCGAAGAGCTCGACGCACCTGCTGGGGGTCGACCTCCGGCAGCCGATCGATCCGTCGCTCGACATCAAGAATCTCATTTCGGAAATCCACGCGCAGGGCGGGCTGGCCATCGCGTCGCACCCTCACGAGATGAAAAGCGAGTGGGGCAAAAACACGCTCTATTTGTGGGAACATGTGGAGGAGTACGCGCCGCTGCTTGATGCCTGGGAGGTGGCGAACCGTGACGATATTTTCAACCCGGTCGGGTTGAAGAAGCTGCCGTTCATCGCCAACAGCGATTTCCACAAACCGAAGCATATCCATTCGTGGAAAACCGTGCTCTATTGCGAGAAGGAGGCCGAGGCGATCAAACATTGCATCCGGGTCAACCGGGACGTATCGCTGACCCTCTACCGGGACCACCGGTTCGCCTTGGACGAACGAAAATTGCATCTGCCCCCGATCGGGAGCGCGCCGGAATTGGTGGAGTTTCAAGAGCCTCTGGCCCAAAAAGGTTGATCCCGGCGGTTGGTTCCCAACACGGGTAAGGAAAGATGGGTGTTTGCGTTTGGCGTGAAGGACGCGAAAGACACGCGGGTCGTGTCTCTATTTGAAAGCTATCTCCGGGCGGGGAAGGTGGTAGGGTGAGTTGAGGTATGAGTATCTTTTCCGGATGTGAGGAGGACGAGATTACCAACGAAGGTGTTCGCATTCGGTTTTTGGGTTTTCCGAAGACAATCCCGTTTTGCGAAATTAAAAGTGTACGAAAGGCGTCTTATTTTAGGGCGGCGCTTGAAAGCATGAACTTGTTTAAGCCAGCGATGTGGGGCCCGTGGAAAATGTCGCTTTTTGGTGTCGTTCTTATCGAAACCATAAACGGACGCCGCTGGCCTATTTCTCCAAGAAACCGCGATGACTTTGTTAAGCTAGTCTCCAACCATCTTAAGATTTCAAATTAAGACATTACCCACGGAACTGCTCCCTCGACAGATACGGAAGGATTGCCTTTAAATAAGGGCTTCCTTCTTAAGTTCATCTCCTGTCTCCCATGCCCTCCATCAAAATCGACGTCCGCACCTCCCCGCTTGGCAATCCCGACATAGTCAGCTTTTTCATCAAGGGCAGCGCCCTGCCTGCCGGTGTGCCTCCTGAAGAGTTCGACGGAGCGCCGAACAGCACCTTGCTCCTGCGCGACCGCAACCAGCGCACGCTGCTCGTCGGTCTCGGTGAAAAGGAAAAGATCGAACACGACACGCTGCGCCGTGCCGCCGGTACCGCGGTCAAACAACTGCTCAAGCTCGGTGCCAAGGACATCGCCCTTGATCTCATCTCCTTCCCCGACCATGTTGCGCCTGCGGTCGAAGGCGCGCTTCTGGCCGGTTACAAATTCGAGGGTTTTGGCCGGGACCCGGCCAAAAAAACGCGCGGTGTCCTCAGCAAGCTGCTGGTGCTGATGAAGGAGCACGAACTGACCAACGCCCGGGTGCAGGCCCGCGACGCCGAAATCGTCGCCTCAACGGTGAACACCATCCGCGACATCGGCAACCTGCCCGGCAACATGCTTACGCCCGCCATTCTGGCCGACAAGGCGGAGGAGCTTGCCCAGAGCCGCGGTCTCACCGTGAAAGTCTGGAACGAGCGCCAACTCAAAAATGAAGGCTTCGGCGGCATCCTTGCCGTCGGTCAGGGCTCGGCCAATCCCCCGCGACTCATCGTCATCGAATACCGGGGAGGAGGCAAAAAGGAGACCCCGATTGCTCTCGTCGGCAAGGCCATCACCTTCGACACCGGCGGCATCTCAATCAAGCCGGGCGCACAGATGGACGAAATGAAGTGGGACAAGATGGGCGGCCTGGCCGTGCTCGGCACGATGCTGGCTGCGTCCGATCTCAAGTTGCCGGTCAACCTCATCGGCCTCATCCCTTCGGCGGAGAACATGCCCGGTCCGGGTGCTTACCGTCCCGGTGACATCATCACCACGCGCGATGGCAAGACCATCGAGGTGCTTAACACCGACGCCGAAGGCCGCATCATCCTCGCCGACGCGATTTCCCACGCGCGGCTGACCTACAAACCCTCCGTGATCATCGAGTACTCGACCCTGACCGGCGCGGTCGTCCAGGCGCTCGGCTTCCGGCGCGCGGGCCTCTTCACCACCGAGGAAAAACTGCGCAATGCCTTCATGGCCGCCGGGAATATTACGGGCGAACTCGTCTGGCCGTTGCCCGTCGACGAGGAATACAAGGAAGGCAACCAATCCGAAGTCGCCACGGTGAAGAACATCGGCGGTCGCGAAGGTAGCGCCTGCATTAGCGCAAGCTTCGTCAAGACCTGGGCCGAGCAGACACCCTTTGTCCACATCGACATCGCCGGAACCGCCTGGACAACCAAGCCGCCGTCCCATCTCGAAGGCGGCGCGACCGGCTTCGGCGTGCGGCTTAATATCCAGGCCCTCCGCGCCGGACTGCCTGTTTAGGCGCACACGCCATCAGATCGTTTACATCAGCGCCTGGGGGACGTAGGTCTCGCTAAGGCGGGTGATTTCCTCCGCGCTCAGTTTGAGGCCAACGGCCGCCACGGCGTCGTCGAGGTGATGCATTTTGGAGACGCCCACAATCGGTGCGACCACGCCGGGCTGATGCAGCAGCCAGGCCAGTGCGATTTGCGCGGGCGGCACCCCCCGCTCGCGGCCCATGGCTTCGAGGCGGCTGACTACCTTCCGGCCATGATCGGTCGTCTCGGAAATCGTATAGAGTTTTTGGGTGAAAGTATCATTCTGTGAACGAGCCGTGGTTCCCTTGCGATTGCCCGCGAGGACGCCCTGGGCAAGCGGGCTCCATGGAAGCAGACCGATGCCTTCGGCGCGGCAGAGGGGATTCATCTCCCGCTCCTCTTCGCGATAGAGCAGATTGTAGAAATTTTGCATGGAGACAAACCGCGCCAGATTGCGCCGGTCCGAAATGGCGAGAAACCGGGCAAACTGCCAGGCAAACATCGACGAGGCCCCGATGTAGAGCGCTTTGCCCGCGCGGACGATATCATGGAGCGCCTCCAGGGTCTCTTCCATCGGCGTATACGGATCGAAACGATGAATCTGGTAGAGATCGATGTAATCGGTCCCGAGCCGGCGCAGGCTGTCGTCAATCGCATGGAAAAGATGTTTCCGGGAAAGCCCACGCTGGTTGGGGTCGTCACCCATGGGATTGAAGACCTTCGTGCCAATGACGAGCCGGTCGCGGGACGGGCCGAATTCTTTCAGGGCGCGGCCCAAAACCTCCTCGCTGGCGCCCAGTGAGTACATGTCCGCCGTATCGAAAAAATTGATGCCGCTTTCCAGGGCGTGCCGAATAAAGGGACGGCTTTCCTCTTCATCAAACACATATTCTCTCCATTTTTTTGAGCCGTAGCTCATGGTGCCCAGACAAATACGCGAGACTTTAAGGCCGGTGGAACCGAGATTGACGTAATCCATGGAAGCAATCTAGGGAAAATAATCCGCTGCTCAAGGCACTTAAAATTGACGCACAGAGTTCCCAGCTCCGTTTCCGCTTTGTTAAGGCAGACCTTTCACTGCCAACGTCGGTTTAGAAACAAAAATCAGATCTTTTCCGAAAGATCGGGTCGATGGTTTGGGGTTGCTTCACCGTTGAGATCATGGGTCGGATTGCGGGAGGGGATCGCATCGGTCTCGTACTTCCGGCGTCGTGTGACCCGGAACAAGCGCAGCATCATCACAAAGAAGAGAGGCACGAAGAAAATGGCTAGAAAAGTGGCGGCCAGCATGCCGCCGATAACACCGGTGCCGATCGCATTCTGGCCTCCCGAGCCCGCGCCGTTCGCCAGGGCCAGGGGCAGAACGCCGAGCACGAAGGCAAGCGAGGTCATGAGGATGGGGCGCAACCGCTGGTGCGCAGCGCGGACGGTCGCTTCGACCAGGTCCATGCCCTGCTCGAAGTTTTCTTTTGCGAACTCAACGATCAAAATTGCATTCTTCGAGGAGAGGCCGACGGTGGTGAGAAGGCCGACCTGGAAAAAGACGTCGTTGTTCAGGCCGCGCAACAACGTGGCCAGGATTGCGCCGAAGATGCCGAGCGGCACCACCAGCATGACGGCGAAGGGGATCGACCAGCTTTCGTAGAGCGCGGCCAGGCAGAGGAAGACCACGGCGAGGGAGATTGCGTAAAGAGAGCCGACCTGGGAGCCGGCCCGTTGCTCCTCGTAAGAAAGGGCGGTCCACTCGTAGGAAATGCCCAAGGGCAGGTTTGCCGCCAGTTTTTCCATAGCCGCCATGGCTGCGCCGGTGCTTTGGCCCGGGGCGGGCATCCCCAAAATTTCCACCGAGGGAACGCCGTCATAGCGTTCCAGCTTGGGCGAGCCATAAACCCACGAACCAGTGGCGAAAGCGGAGAAGGGAACCATCTGGCCGAGGTTATTGCGCACGTACCACTTATTGAAATCTTGCGGCAGCATGCGGGACGATTCGTCGCCCTGGATGAAGACCCGCTTGACGCGCCCCCGGTCGATGAAATCATTCACGTAGCCCGATCCCCAGGCATCGGCGAGCGTATTATTGATGTCTTCCATGGTCAGGCCGAAGGCGCTGGCTTTTTCGCGGTCGAAGGCGAAGCGGTATTGCGGTTCGTCGTCGAGGCCGTTGGGACGCACCGCCATGAGCGTCGGGTCCTTCGCCGCCATGCCCAGAATTTGATTGCGCGCTTCCATCAGCTTGTCGTGGCCCAAGCCGCCGCGATCCAGAAGTTCGAAGTCGAAACCGGTGGCATTGCCCAGCTCGAGCACGGCGGGTGGCGCAAAGGCGAAGGCCATCGCGTCCTTGATCGTGGAAAAATAGCCCATGGCTCGTTTCGCGATGGCCTGGACTCGGTTCTCGGCGCCGGGTCGCAGGGACCAGTCCTTGAGATGAATGAAGGCGAGGCCCGAACTCTGGCCGCGACCGCCGAAGCTGAAGCCGGTGACGGTGAAGACCCCGTCGACATTGTTCTTTTCCTGGGTCTCGAAATACTCACGTATCTGGTTGAGCACCTTGCCGGTGCGGGCCACGGTCGCCCCAACCGGCGTGTTGACTTGGACGAAGAGAAAGCCCTGGTCCTCATCGGGCAGGAACGAGGTGGGCACGCGCAGGTAGAGGAGAGCCATCACGGCCACGATGACGGCATAGATCAGCAGATAAAGAAACGTACAACGTACGACATGTTTCACGCCGCTTTCGTACCCACGGTTGGCGCGGTTGAAGGCACGGTTGAAGAGGCCGAAAAAGCCGCGTTTTTTTTCCGTATGTCCCTTTTCGACGGGAGCCAGAATCGTCGCGCAAAGCGCCGGTGTGAAAATCAGCGCGGTGAGCACGGATAGAACCATGGCCGAGACGATGGTGACCGAAAACTGCCGATAGATCACGCCGGTGGAACCGGTGAAGAAGGCCATGGGCAGGAACACCGCCGCGAGAACGAGAGCAATGCCGCAGAGTGCGCCGGTGATCTGGCTCATCGATTTGCGCGTCGCGTCGCGCGGTGACAGGCCCTCCTCGGCCATGACCCGCTCGACGTTTTCGATCACCACGATGGCATCGTCGACCAGGAGCCCGATGGCCAGGACCATGGCGAACATCGTCAACACGTTAATCGAGTAGCCCGCCAGCGAAAGCACGGCGAAGGTGCCGAGCAGGACGACCGGCACGGCGATGGTCGGGATCAGGGTCGCCCGCAGATTTTGCAGGAAAAGATACATGACCAGAAAGACCAGAAAAATGGCGATGAAAAGCGTCTTGACCACTTCCTCGATGGAGATCTTGATGAAGGGGGTGGTGTCATACGGATAGTCGACGTGCAGCCCGGGTGGCAAAAGCGGCTTAAGCTTGTCCATGGTGGCGTGCACATTTTCAGCCGTTTCGAGCGCGTTGGCGCCACTGGCCAGTTTAACGGCCAGGCCCGAGGCGGGATTGCCGTTGTATTTCACTTCGATGGAATAGTTCTCCGCGCCGAGCTCGACCCGCGCCACGTCGCGCAGGCGCACCTGCGATCCGTCGGGATTCACCCGCAGCAGAATCGCGCCGAACTCCGCCGGCGTATGGAGACGCGAGGGGCCAATCACCGTGGCGTTCAGTTCCTGTCCCGGGGCATGGGGCAGTCCGCCCAACTCTCCGGAAGCGATCTGAACGTTCTGGGCCGTGATGGCATTGCTAACGTCCACCGGAGTCAGCGAGTAATTGTTCAGCTTGGCCGGGTCCAGCCAGATGCGCATAGAGTATTGCGAACCGAAAAGCTGAAAGTCGCCCACGCCCTGCGTCCGGCTGATCGGGTCCTGCACCGTTGAGGCGATAAAATCGGCGATGTCGTTCGCGGTCATGCTTCCGTCGGTGCAGGAAAAACCGATGACCAGAAGGAAGTTCTTGGTTGCTTTGGCCACGCGCAGACCCTGTTGCTGCACCTCGGGTGGAAGGAGCGGCACCGCAAGCTGCAGCTTGTTCTGCACCTGCACCTGGGCGATGTCGGGATTGGTGCCCTGCTCGAAATAGAGCGTAATGGTCATGCTCCCGTCCTTGTCGCTTTCGGAGGAGAAATAGAGCAGATGGTCGATGCCGCTGAGCTGCTGCTCGATGACCTGGGTGACGGTGCTTTGCACGGTCTCAGCCGACGCGCCCGGATAGGTGACGGAGATGGCCACGGCGGGCGGAGCGACGGGAGGATACTGCGCGACGGGCAGGTTCTTGATGGCGAGGGAGCCCGACAGCATCAGGATGATGGCGAGCACCCAGGCGAAGATCGGGCGATCGATGAAAAAGTTGGACATTAGAACCTATTTCAAAATTAGCCAAGGGCGCGTTGCGAGTCGAATTTGGCCCGAATCGAGGCGCGAACGAAGAAGTGATGCCAAAGCGCATCTCGACTGAGAGAGTGACGAAGAGTCGGGCCAAATTCGCCGCAACTCATCCGGGCGAAATCCCTTTTGCTTTTTAACTTCGTCGTTCGCTCGGTGCTGCGCACGGCAGTATTCTTTTGGGGCGAAGCGTTACTGCCGTCCGCCAGGACCCTCGTTAAAAAGAAAAAGTTCATTTCGCGCGTCCTTGGTTAATTTTGAGATAGGTTCTAGCTCGGCGTTTCTTCGTCAGGGTTGTTGCGCGGTCGTTGTTGGCGTGGCGACTTCCGTTGGCACGACGGTGACGCCGGGGCGCACCTTCTGCAGGCCGTCGATGATGACCCGGTCGCCGGCTTGCAGGCCGTCGGTCACCAGCCACTGGTCGCCAATGGCGCGGTCCGTCTTGATCACCCGCAGCTCGACCTTGTTGTCCGGGGTCACGACCAGGGCGGTCGGCTCGCCCCTGGCATTGTGGGTGACTCCTTGCTGCGGGACAAGAATGGCGCTTTCGTTTACGCCTTCCTTCAGGCGGGCGGTGACGAACATGCCGGGCAGCAACAGCTTTTGTGGGTTGGGAAAGATCGCGCGCAGGGTGACGGAGCCCGTGCTCTGATCGACCGTCGTTTCGGCGAACTGCAATTGCCCTGGTTGATCGTACGAACTGCCGTCTTCCAAAGTCAGGGTGACTTCAGCCTGATTTTCGCCGCTTTCCTTGATCTGGCCGCTGGAAAGTTCGCGGCGCAGGCGGAGGAGCAGCGTCATCGACTGGGGAATATCGACATAAATCGGATCAAGCTGGTGCACGGTAACTAGCGGGGTGGTTTGATTCGCCGTGACGAGGGCGCCCTCCGTGACGGAGATGCCGGTGCGTCCGGTGATCGGTGAAAGGACCTTGGTGTAGACCAAATTAATGCGCGCGGTCTCCACCGCCGCCTGGGCTGATTCGATGTCAGCCTGGGCTTGCAGTTCCGCGGCGGCCGCGTTGTCGGAATCCTGCTTGCTGACTGCATTGGAGGAGGCCAGTGCCTTGTAGCGGTCCTCCAGAGCCTTGGCCGAGGCCATTTCCGCATTGGCGTGGGCCAGCATGGCTTGGGCGCTGTCGTAGGCGGCCTGGTAGAGCGAGGGATCGATCTGATAAAGCTGCTGACCGGCCTGTACGTCGTCGCCTTCCACGAACAGCCGTTTCTGAAGCACACCGCTCACCTGCGGGCGCACGTCGGCAATTCGAAAGGGCGAGGTCCGACCCGGCAGATCCGTGGTGAGCGTGACGGTTTGCTGCGCGAGGGTGACCACGTCGACTTGAGGAGGAGGACTTGGCGGGGGGCCGCCCGCCGCTGGAGCGGACGATTGCTGGCAGCCGGTTACGGCAAAAGCAAGGGCGATGAGGACGCAGCGGGAAATGGAATAAAATTTCATGGCAATTTGATCGGGAAGAGGGAAGTGCTACTGGAGGGCCTTTTTAAGCAATTGTATCTGGGCGCGGGCGCGGCTTTCCACCTCGTCCGGTTTAAGTTCCTTGAACAGGATAGGATTGGTGATCCAGGTGAAGCAATCGAGGAGCACGCTGGTGGTCGCCGCGGCGTTCATGTGGCGAAATTCCCCGGTGCGGATGCCCTCCTCGATGATCTCGGTCACGATTTTGGTCAGGAATTCCTTGAACAGACGCACGCAAGGCCAGTTTTCCTCGGTCGCGGTAATCACCAGCTTGTAGATTTGGCGCTCGTGGCGGAAGTGATCCTGGTGAATGCGGTAGATGGTAAGAATCACGCCGAGCAGGCGGTTCGTCGCCCCCTTTTTTGCCCGTATGTTCCGGGTCAGGTCCTCCTTGACCTGGCACAGGTTGCGGTCGGCGCCCGCTTGGATGATCGCGTTCTTCGAGGGGAAAAATTTGTAGACATTGGCCGGGGACATGCCGAGTTCGCGTGCAATATCGGCCACGGTGGTCTTGCTGTAGCCAAATTGACGGAAAAGCGCATTCGCCTGATCCATGATCCGCGCGCGCGTTTCCTCCCGGGTGTATCGATGATTTTTCAAGAAGAGATGCCTTTAAGTGACGATTGTTATAATTCATCACTCATAACTTGTCAAATGAGCGGCCAAGGGGTCGTGCTCTAGTTTTTGGGGTTTGCCGCCACGGGGAAGCAGACGGACCATCACGCCGGCGGCCGGGGCCTCGCGCCTTGCCTAGGAGGCAAAGTGCGATCATAATAAATTTTGTGCCGTATTATCGCGTTGAACTGCATAGCCACTGCAAGGGTGATCCAATCGATACTCACCTGACCCACAGCATTTTCGAGCATATCGACCAGGCTAAAAAGGTGGGGCTCGACGCCATTGCCGTGACCTGGCACCAGAAGGTCTGCGTCGATCCCGAGGCGGCCGCCTACGCACGTGAGCGGAATATTCTGCTGATTCCCGGCATGGAGGCGGACGTTAATCACCGGCATCTTGTCGTGCTGAACGTGGGTGAGAATGATCTTTCCGGGGAACCGAGCTGGGACGAGGTGCGGGCGCTGCGCGCGCGCCGGCCCGACGTGCTGGTCATTGCGCCCCATCCGTTTTACCCACACCCCACGTGCCTCGGCAGCGCGATGGATCCGAACAGCGACTGCATCGACGCCGTGGAATGGTGCAAGCTGCACGTTCACTGGCTGCCCGGCCGGGTAAACCCAAACCTGCGGGCGGCGCGCTGGGCTCACCGGCAGGGCAAGCCGCTGCTGGCCTGCTCCGATGCACACACACTGGCGACGATTGGGACCAACGCGAGTACACTCGAAGCGGACACTTTGACACCGGAGGCGCTTTTCGAGGCGATCCGAGCCGGGCGAATCTCCTTTCACCGGCGCTCCCTTGATTTGGCCTCGCTGGTTTATGAGACGGGCAAGGCGATTGCGTCCCAACCCCGACACATCCAACGATGGGCGGCGGCCAAAGTCGCTGCACGCCGGACCTAACCTTCTCTTCAGCATGCCGGTCCATGACGCCGCCTTGCTTCTTCTCGGCCATGGCTCGACGCTGAACGCCGATTCGAGCGCCCCGACGCACCAGCATGCGGAGGAAATCCGGCGGCGAGGCATTTTTGCGGAAGTCCACGTGGCGTTTTGGAAAGAGGAGCCCAATTTACGCCAGGCCCTGCGCCTGACTGCACAACGACAGGTTTACGTCGTGCCGAATTTCATCAGCTCCGGCTATTTCACCGAACAGATCATTCCGCGCGAATTGGGCCTGGACGGACCGGTAACGCGGCGCGGAGACCGGGAAATCTATTATTGCGAGCCGGTGGGACTTCATCCGTTGATGACCGAGGCGCTGCTGCGGCGCGCGCGGGAGGTGGTGTTCGCTTCGGCAGAAACGATTCGCGAACCGGCGAAAACCGCCTGCCTCTTCATCTGTGGGCATGGGACATCGCTCAACGACAATTCGACCCAAATCATCCACGAACAGGCGGCGACAATCCGGACGCTCGGTCTCTTCGCGGACTGCCAGGCAGTCTTGATGGAGCAGTCGCCCTTGGTGAAAGATTGGCGCACGCTGACCGCGTGTCCCGATGTGATCGTGACGCCGTTTTTTATCGCGGACGGACTCCACTCCTTTGAGGATATTCCCGTCCTGATGGGGCTGACTCCCAACGTGAAGGAACGCAACTTCACCAATCCGCACCGGGAAAACGGGAGGCGGCTCTGGTACGCCGCAGCCATCGGCACGGACTCGTTTCTCGCCGACGTGATCCTCGCTCAGGTCCGCCAGTTTGAGGAAGAGCATCCCGAAATAGAAAATGGGGCAACCCCACCTGCACCGGCCAATGCGATTGATAACGAACTGGCCCGTTTTCTCGAACAAAATCCGCCGCCGTGGAAGATCGGCGAGTTACTGATTCGTCCGGGCTTCGAACTGCGGCACCGCGATGACTGCAACATCGACCTGGTGAAGCTGCAACGCGTGAGCTCGATTGCCGGATTGCGGGAATGGATTCGTCTGGATTGTCATGGGAAATTCCGCCCGCTGCGCGCCGCGCCGAATCTCCGCCGTGGCTGGATTTATCCCGCCGGTGATCTGGCCGCGCTGCATCTGGCGCTCGATTACCTTTATCCCGCCGCGCTGGCCAACGGGACACTTGCGCGCCAGGCCCAGCTTGAGGCCACACCGTGGCGAGAGACCGCCGAACGGCAAACGGGACGTTTTCGTATCGTACGGGAAATTGATGATGCCGCGCTGCATGCACTTGTGGCGCAACATTGCCAGCCGGGGTGCCTGAAACGGCGGCTCTGGCCTCCTGCCGCGCAGCCGGTACGCGAGAGTCCGGGCGAAATTCCGCTGCTTTGCCCCGAGGCGTGCAATTTTCTCGTAGCCAAGGCACGCGAAAAGCTGAATGGAGCGGATGAGGAGTAGCTTGTGCCGGTGGAGACGCATCCCTATTTTGGGGCAAAGATGAAAGATTTGTTTTGCCGGTGCGCTAGGGTGCGTTATCGAACAGGACAAGGCGGCGCCGGGAGGGCTCTTGACTTCTGGCGAGGCGTCGAGCGAGGAGCATACCCGCAGCGGTCTGTAAGGAGCGAGCAACGAAGCCAGAAGTCAAAAGAACCCCGGCCCGAAGGGTGGCGGCGCTTTTGGGCTGCACCTTTGTTGCTCGTCAGTCAAAGACCACTGCGGGTATTCTCCTTCCTCGCGCCTCGGTGCAGCCCAAAATCAACTCCCCACGCGGCCTTGTCCTATTCGATAACACACCCTAAGGCGATAGTGTTGCTGGTCATCGTCTCCGGACTGTTTGGCGTGTGCATCGAGGCCAAACCGGCCAAGCAGCTCGACCTCGTCGACACGGTGTCCGCGAACCGGATCTTGACGAGATTCACCGCGATGATCCAGGCCTCGGATATGGCCACGTTCATGAGTAGCCGCGGACCCTTTACGCTCTTTGTGCCGACCGACGCGGCTTTCGACCGCCTGACGCCGGATCAATTTGCCGAATTGCTTCAACCCCAGAACAAGGTGCGACTTCAGGACATCCTTCTTTTTCACCTCGTATTTGGAAAACGGCTTTTCGCCAAGGACCTGCTGACGGTGCACGACCTGCTCTCATGCGAGGGTAATCCGCTTGTGATCCGCAAGAGCCGATCGGGAACGCAGATGGTACTCAAGGCCAAAATCGTGCATGCCGATATCAAGTGCCTCAACGGGGTGATTCACGAGATCGATACTCTGCTGATGCCACCGGAGGCTTCCCTGCCCGCCCTGCTTCCGCCGCCGGCAACCAACGCTCCGCCCGCCAATGCGAACGCGCCTTCCAGCGACACCAACGCTCCCCCTGTTGGCACGAATACTCCCCCCGCTATGACACCGGACGCGGGAACAAATGCTGCGCCGCTGGTCCCGACCGCCGCGCCGGAAACATCTCCGCATTGACGCGCTATGCCGAAGCGAGGTCGTTCCGGAGAATTTCCTTGAGACGATCGAGGCCCTCGTTTTTGTCACCCGCGATGGGAATGGTCTTGCGGCGGACGCGCCGCTCGAATTTCTTCAAATTTTCCGCGGCTTCCGGCAGGTCCATTTTGTTGGCAATGATGTGGTAGGGCCGCTCGCCCAATTCCTTCTGGTAAAGGCTGATTTCCTTGCGGAGCTGGGCGAAATCATCACGCGGGTCGCGGCCCTCGCTGCCGGCCATGTCGATGACGAAAAGCAGGATGCGGCAACGCTCGATATGGCGCAGAAATTCGTGGCCGAGGCCCACGCCGTCGTGCGCACCCTCGATCAGACCGGGGATGTCGGCCACAGTGACACGGCTAAAGTCGGGATACTCGACGACGCCGATCATCGGTTCGAGCGTGGTGAAGGGGTAGGGGGCGATTTTAGGATGTGCGTGCGAGAGACGGGAAAGGAGCGTCGACTTTCCCGCGTTGGGATAACCGACGAGGCCGGCATCGGCGATCGACTTGAGTTCGAGTTGGAACTGGCCGCGTTCTCCCTCCTCGCCCTCTTCGTAGCGGCGCGGAGCCTGGTTGGTGGAGGACTTGAAATTCATGTTGCCGCGACCGCCGCGACCGCCGGCGCAGAGAACAAGACGCTCGCCCGGCTTGACGAGATCGGCAACCGGCTCGAGTTGCGAGCTGTCACGGGGCTGATGACTCAGGTCGGTTTCGTTGGGCCGTGCATTTTCCGCAATGAGATGGTCCGGGATGCGGCTGACCACGGTTCCGGGCGGGACGATGATGAGGCAGTCGGCGCCCGACTTGCCGGACATCTGTTTTTTGCCGCCATGATCACCGTTCCTGGCGAACTGGTGCGGGGCGTAGCGGTAGCGGATGAGGTTGTTGACGTGGGGATCGACGACAAGGATGACCGAGCCGCCGCGGCCGCCGTTGCCACCGTCGGGCCCGCCCTCGGGCATGTTCTTCTCGCGAAGAAAGCTGCAGGCGCCGGGACCGCCGTTGCCGGCGCGAGCGACGATGCGAACGCGGTCGACGAACATGGGGTAATTAGGCTCCATTGCGCCGAAGGCGCAATCAGGTAAAGCGGGAGCCGCTTCTAGGCCTTGTCGAGGACGTGGACCTTGCGGTTGGTCCGGTCAAACTTGACGAAACCGTCGGTGAGCGCGAAGAGGGTGTGGTCGCGACCGATGCCGACGTTGGTGCCGGGGCGGAAGCGGGTGCCGCGCTGGCGGACGAGGATGTTGCCGGCGAGGACCGATTCGCTGCCGAATTTTTTGACGCCGAGCCGCTTGCTGATGCTGTCGCGCCCGTTGCGTACGCTGCCTTGACCTTTTTTATGCGCCATAGAAGTGGGGGAGTTGGGGGTTAGAGAGTGATTTTGCCGACTTTGACGCGGCTGAGTTTCTGGCGATGGCCGACGGTGCGGTGGTAGCCTTCGCGCCGCTGAAATTTATAGGCGATGACCTTTTTGGCCTTGATTTCCCCAACGAGCTCGAGGCCGACGCTGGCGCCGCTCAGGAGCGGATTGCCGACGGAGTATTTGTCGCCGTTGCCGACGAAAAGCACGTCGGAGATGGTGATCTTTTTCTCGCCCTCGGCGGGAAATTCGACCAATTCGATGTCGAGGGTTTCTCCCTCAATGACCTTATATTGCTTTCCACCTGAACGTATGACGGCAAACATGAAAACTCCTTTAATTAGCGGGCCGCTCAGCATGCCTGATGCGGCAGAGGGTGCAAGATTATTTTTAGCCGCGGGCCGATTGCAAAAAAGACCGGGCGGCAACTCAACAGGAGTCACCGCCCGGTCAGGGGAGGAATGAATGAACTTACAAAGGGATAGACCCACGGATGCTTGCGATGTTCAAGGTAAGGTGATTACAGTTGGGTAACCTTTGAAAAAGGAAGGGGAATGGTCAACGGAACGCCCCCTCGTCTTTTCGTATGAATAGACCCTAAGAGCTTGCCTCTGACCCATTTCAACCGTTGAATACGGCGCTTCATCCCTATGCACCATTTTCATCTCAAGGGCGGCGAGCTTTACGCCGAGGGCGTTCCAGTTTCGAAACTGGCGGACACGTATGGCACGCCCCTCTACATCTATTCGGCCAGGACGATCACGGACCACTACGACCGCCTGACGCAGGCGCTGGCGTCGCTGGACCACCTGATCTGCTTTGCGCTGAAGGCGAACTCAAACCTGGCGGTGCTGAAACTGCTGGCCGAACGGGGCTGCGGCTTCGATCTGGTGAGCGGCGGCGAGTTGACCCGCGTGCAGAAGGCGGGCGGAGACACGGCCAAGTGCAGCTTTGCCGGCGTGGGCAAGACACGGGTGGAGATCGAACAGGCGCTGGCGGCCGGAATTTACGTTTTCAACGTCGAGAGCATCGCGGAACTGGAATTCATCAACCGGGTCGCGGGCGAAAAGAAGAAGCGTGCCCCGATCGCAATCCGGGTGAATCCGAACGTCGACGCGAAGACGCACGCGAAGATCACCACGGGCACCTACGAGAACAAATTCGGCATCGCGTTCGAAGAGGTCGGCGCGCTTTACGCGCGGGCAGCGCGGCTCAAGAACCTGCGCCTGCTGGGCGTGCAGATGCACATTGGCTCACAGATCACGGAAGTGAAGCCGTTCGTCCAGGCGGTGAAGAAGATGCTGCCGCTGGTGACGGAACTCAAGGCACGGCACAAGATCAAATTCTTCGACATCGGCGGCGGCCTCGGCATCGTTTACGATCCGGCCCTGGCCAGCGGGCGGCCCGAATGGTGGAGCAAGCAGAAGGTGCGTCCGCTGACGCCCGCCGACTACGGCGAGCAGATCGTTCCGCTGCTCAAGCCGCTCGGGTTGCGCATTCTGGTCGAACCGGGCCGGTTCATGGTCGGCAATGCCGGCGTGCTCGTGACGGAGACGCTTTACGTCAAGAAGACGGGGCATAAGACGTTCGTGATTGTCGACGCGGCAATGAACGATCTCATCCGCCCCGCTTTCTACGATTCCTACCACGAGATCGTGCCGCTAAAGCAAAAGCGCGCCGAGGGAAAGCTCGTCTCCACCGACCTGGTTGGGCCCATTTGCGAATCGGGCGATTATTTTGCCAAGGACCGTCTTCTGCCCGCGCAACGGCCGGGCGACCGGCTGGCGTTGCTGAGTGCCGGGGCCTACGGGTTCGTCATGGCGTCGAACTACAACACGCGGCCCCGCCCGGCGGAAGTGCTGGTCGAGGGTGCGAAGCATCGCGTCGTCCGCAAGCGCGAAACCGTGGCTGATCTGCTCCGCGGCGAGTCGGTTTGATTAAACCGGCGCGCGGTCGGTCTTGAGAACGGCTTCGCGGAGGAAGCGTAGCTTGGGGCCGATGACGGGGTCCTGTGCGTAGTCCTTGAGCGGGCGGTCGAGGCGCTGGCTCCAGTTGGAATCGTTGGCGGTGCCGGGCTGATTGAAGCGGAGATTGAGACCCGGGATGTCGCAGATGACAAAGATGGCCCAGCACGATTTCGATTCGAGCAGTGCACGCATGAAGGCTTCGTGGAGGTTTTCGTCGATCGTGACCGGCGGTTCCTTTTCAATGCTCTCGCCGAGAAAACGCAGCAGGCGCTGGAGTTCGAGCCAGGCGTCGTGGCCGTTGGGGCCTTTCCAGCGGCGCGTGATTTCCATGTACCACTCGACGAGCGGCGGATGGTCGTGGGTGCCCCAGGTGGTCACCGCCAATTCCGGCATCTTGTCCTTGGGAATATACTCGTGCGTTTGGGGGTCGGCGAGAAACTGCGGAATGGCAAAGCCGGGAATGCGGAGCTTTTCAAGCAGGGGCGGCACATACTTGGGCACGACGCCCAGGTCCTCGGCCACCACGGCGGTATTGCCGGCGGCCTGCTGAATGAAGCGCAGGAGCGCTTCACCCTCGTCGCAGTTGAGTTTGGCGTTTTCCTCGGGCTCATCAGGGCGGGGGACGAAATGGGGCTCGCGGCCCAGGGCCTTCTCTTTTGCCTCCTCGGGCGTGAGTTCGGTGAACTCGGCATTTTTTTGCGGAAGCCAGGGGAAGCTGTAGATGCGGAAGAAGCCGAGGACATGGTCGATGCGAAAGGCGTTGAAGATCAGGCTGGTCGCCTCGATGCGCTGCTTCCACCAGGCGAAATTCTGTGCCCGATTGGCCTCCCAGTCGTAGAGCGGAATACCCCAATTCTGGCCCCACTTGCGCAGGAACTGGTCGCCGGTAAAAAACGGCTCGGGCGGTGCGCCGCCAGACCATTCGAGATCGAAGAGATTGCGTTCGGACCAGACGTCGGCGCCGTAGCGGCTGACCCCGAAGGGAATGTCGCCGACGAGCCGAACCTTATGCCGGTCGGCCCAGGCGCGGACACCGAGCCATTGGCGCCAGGCAATCCACTGGACGTAGGCGGTGAACTGACGGTAGCGGACGAGTTCCTCGCGATCGGGGGCGGTGGCAAGCCACGTCTCGGCCTTCTCGAGGTCCTGGTGCTCGGGAGCCCAGTCGGACCAGACCGGGTTGTAGTTGTATTCGTTGAGGAGGGTGCGGAAGAGGGTGTAGCCGGGGAGCCAGCCCATGTTAGCCTCAACGAAAGCCTGAAAATCGTAGGCGTTCTCGGTGCCGGTTTCGAGGTCGACGGCCTCGAACTCGACATAGGCGCGGGAGAGGATGTCGAGCTTGAGGAGTTTGACGCGGTGATACTGGACGGAACCGGCCTGCAATTCCTTGCGGATGGCATCGGGGCAGAGTTCGAGCAGGACTTCGGGCAGCAGGCCGGGAACCGTCTCGGGTGTCAGCGTCAGGTAAACGGGATCGAGGGCGACCGAACTGATGGCGTTGTAAGGGCTGTTGTCGTCGCCGGTTTCGTTGATGGGCAGAAGCTGGAGCAGGCCGAGGTTATGCTCGGCGCAAAAGGAGAGGGCTTCATGGACGGCCTGGACATCGCCAACGCCAAAATCCTTTTCATGGCGCAACGCAAAAACCGGCACAAGTGTACCAGCCATACGTGGATAAGTTTGAAAACCCATGTCGCGCAAAGAGTAAGGTGAAGGCCACGTTCCCGCAAGCCTGCGGTGAGACAAGACTCAGGGCACCGTCGCGCCGGGGACAAGGCTGACGTGAGTCGATTCAGCGGTGCGATCCTGGTGCTTCTTAAGAATCGGTTCGCGGGCAAGTTCGGCGTAAATGTAGGTGAGGAACTGGCTGTCGTTCATCAGGCGTCCATGAGTGACACCGATGAGAAGCCTGACGTTGGTGTCGGCAGGATGGAGATCGTCGAGGACACTGGCGCTGGTGACGGTCTCATCGCCGTCGTTATCGGGGGTGTAGGTGTAGCGGGCGATGGAAAAGTCGTGAGCGCCCTCGGTGATGATGCCGGTTGCGGTCTTGAGACCGGTGCCGATGACGACTTTAAGGCGGGAAGGTTCACCCGGACGGGTGAGGAGGGTGTCGGTGTAGCGGAGGCTGCCCATGTGCAGCCGCCATTCGCGGACCTGGACGAGCATGCTCTGAAGCTGGTGCAAATCGGGGTCCTGGCAAAATTCCCAGTCGGGTTCATTGATCTGCTTGCGGCCCTCGGTTTCGCGACGGCGGAGCCAGTCGTTGAGATAGACGCGCTGTTCGAGCTCGGGGCTCGGCCAGTAGTTTCGCCACGGCTCGACGCTGAGAAGATCGGTGGCGCTTACGCTGCTGCGGCTGCCGGTTGGCGCATCGATTTCCCAGCGGGGATCGTCGAAGGGGAGAAGTTCGTAAAGGCTGGGGCGGGTCACGGCGACGAGTTTCGTGGTGTCCGCGTCAACGTTGTTGGGGAGGAAATTGAGGAGGGTCTCGGGAAACCCGACGGCGTTTTCCTTGAGTCCGCCGGGACCGACGATGAGGGTTTTGATGGCCTTGACCGAACCGAGATTGGGTGTGCCAACGAGATAGAGGGCGGCGATGCGGTCGGCCTGATCCGGTTTTTCGCTGATGAGCGTGCGGGCGACGAGTCCGCCCATGCTGTGACAGACGAGGATAAAACGGGTGTCCGCGGCGGGGATGCCGGTTTTGGCTTCGTGAATTTGGGCGTAGGTATCGAGGGCCTGGCCCAACAGCGGGGCGGTGACGGTGGCAATTTCCTGGCGCCAGTCATAGGCGAAGATGAAGAAGTCGACGCCGGGCGTATAGGCGTGAAAGCCACCGTCATGGTCGTCGGTAATGCCGTTGACGAACTTGCCGTAGACGTCGATCGGCCCGGCGGTGATCATCGGTTTGGCGATGAGCGGATTGGGCATGCGCAGGGCGAGGTAGAGATCGGAGCGGCGGATGGCGTCGATGCTGCCCCAGACGCAGGGAGGATCGTCGCCCTTGTCGGCAAGGTCGGGATCGTAAAGCGCGGAGCCTTCGTAGGCGGGAATGAAGACGAGGACCTGGGCGTGAAGCGGCGCCTCGGCCCGGAGACGCGGAGTGAAGAAGAGCATCAAAGCCAGAGTGACGGGCAGGATGCGGCGCATTACTTTTCAACCGCCGATCTCGCTGCGGGAAGCAGTGAATCGGATTGCTCGTCGGCATGGTAGGAACTGCGCACGAGGGGGCCCGATTCAACGACGCGGCAGCCGAGGTCGAGGGCAAATTGTTTCCAGCGCGCGAAATCTTCGGGCGTGACCCAGCGGTAGAGCGGGAGATGCTGCGTCGAGGGGCGCAGGTATTGTCCGAGGGTCAGGATGTCGAGGTGATCGGCGGCCATGTCACGCAGCGTGGCGTCGATCTCGGGATCGGTCTCGCCGATGCCGAGCATGAGGCCCGACTTGGTAACGAAGCCCGCGTTCTTGGCGCGACGGAGCAGTTCGAGGGAGCGTTTGTACCGGGCCTGGGGACGGACCTGCTTGTGGAGGCGCGGGACGGTCTCGACGTTGTGGTTGAGGATGTCGGGTCCGGCCTCGAGGACGGTTTCGAGGTCCTGCCAGCGGCCCTTGAAATCGGGGATGAGAACCTCGATGGCGGTGCCGGGATTTTCCTCGCGGACGGCGCGAATCGTAGCGGCCCAGATGGCGGCGCCACCATCAAGAAGTTCGTCCCGCGCGACGGAGGTGATGACGGCGTGGCGCAGGCCCATGAGGCGGATGGCTTCGGCCACCCGGCGCGGTTCGTCGCGGTCGAGCTCGGTGGGGCGTCCGGTTTGCACGGCGCAAAAGCCGCAACTGCGGGTGCAGATGTTGCCCAGAATCATGATCGTGGCGGTTTTGCGCGACCAGCATTCGCCGAGGTTGGGGCACTGGGCGCTTTCGCAAACGGTGTGGAGCTTGTGTTCGCGGACGATGGTGGTGGTCTGCTGATAAACAGGGCCGCCGGGTATCCTGGCGCGGAGCCAGGAGGGCTTGCGCGCGTTCAGCGGCAGCGGCTCCTGGGCGGCGACGGTGGGTTCCATGGAATGTGCCAGTTTAATGCAGGGGACACGGGCTGTCCATCTTTCGCGCGGGTCGGTAGTGACCTAATTTGAATCTTTCAGCCTCAAAATTGCAAAAAGTATCAAGGCTGCTGTCGCGAAGAACCAACACGATGAAATGAGGTGCCAATTAGCTGTGGCATTCAGTTCGGAAGATAGTCCGTCTAAATATGAGGGGTCCGCTGGAGGCCAAATTTGCGACCCCACATCAATATCCACCTTTTGTTGATAAATGAACCAGACTTGACTGAACCCTCCGAAAACCGACATAACAAAGGCCGCAATTAGGGCGCGTTTAACGGTTTTCATTTCCCTTGCGCCACGATAGCCGCTTGCACGGCGCACAAAAAGCCAAATTAGGACACCACCTTCCGAGATCGTGACCGTTTTGTGCCAGTAGGTCCGAGCCAGCTAAGGATCAATGATGCCCGTTGCCGTTGGCGGGAACCAAGCCGACGATTTCGCGGTAATCGGCGGGCAGGAGTGTCTCGACGTTAACACCGCGGAACGCGTAAAGCCGGTGGATCGTTTCTTCGAGCAGATTGTTCGGGCAGGAGGCGCCTGCCGTGATACCGACGACGACTGGGCCTTCGGGCAGCCAGTCGTGGCTGATCACTTCCTGCTGGCGATGCTGGTCGTAGTGGGAAATTTCCTTCGACGAGATCAGTTTTTCCGAGTTCTTGATGAAGTAGGTGGGCAGCACGGCCTCACCCATTTCGGCGAGATGGGAGGTGTTGCTGCTGTTGTAACCGCCGACGACGAGGAGCAGGTTCATTTTCTCGACGCCGAGCATTTCGGAGAGTGCATCCTGCCGTTCCTGCGTTGCGCCGCAAATCGTGTCGGCCTTGCGGAAGTGCTGATCGAGATTCTCACGCCCGTAACGGTCGACCATGGCCTGCTCGAACCGGCGCTGCACTTCCTCCGTCTCGTTTTTCATCATCGTGGTCTGGTTGGCGATGCCGACGGAGACTAGATGCGTGTCGGGGTCGAATCCGGGCGAGTAGGCGCCCTCGAATTTCTTGAGGAAATCGTCCTTGTTGCCGCCCTTGCGGATGTAGTCGCAGACGTAATCGGTCTCATCCAGGGTGAAGACGACGAGGTAATGGGTGCCGCCGCTCTCGCTGATCGCCTGCGAGACGGTTGCCTTGGTCTCCTCGTGCCAGGCTTTGCCATGGATGATTGAGGTGGTGCCGCGGTCGCGGTATTGCTTCACGCGCTTCCAGACGCTGCGGACGTCGCCGCAGGTGGTATCGACCTGGTGACAGCCGATGGCTTTGAGCTGCTCCAGGACTTTCACTTCCGCCCCGAACGCCGGCACGATGACCACGTCCTCCTTCGTCAGGCCGTTGAGATCGTAGACGCCGCGCGTTTCCTTGAGCTGCTTGATGCCCATGGCCTGGAGTTGGTCGTTGACCTCGGGATTGTGGATGATTTCACCTAAAAGATAGATGTGGCGTCCGGAATAGACCTTCGCCGCCGCGTAAGCCATGTCAATGGCGCGCTCCACGCCGTAACAGAAGCCGAACGCCTTGGCCAGCTTCACGGTCAGGCCGTTGGCCGAGAGATGCGACTTGGTATGGCGAAGATAGTCTACAACCGGGCTGCGGTAATGACTTTCCACCTGGGCCTGGACGAGTTTCATCACCTCCGGAGTACGGAGGTTGACTTTCCCGGCGGCATTGACGGTGATGGACATTCCATCAACTAACCGCGAGATGGGCGGTTACGTCAAGTCCGGCATTTTGAGGAAGGCAGCGCATGCGTGATTTCTTCTCGACCGAATTTCACCTCAATTTTCCCAAAAACGGAACAGGCGGTAACTCGAAAGTTACCGCCTGCACCAAGGAGGAGAATGAATGAAACTTACAAAGGGATAGACACTCCACCAAGATCTGCGTTCAAAGAAAACCCAAAATAATGCCCTCTCATTTTCTTATTAGAACCTATCCCAAAACTAGCCGAGGACGCGCGAAATGAACTTTTGCTTTTTAACAAGGGTCCTGGCGGACGGCAGTAACGCTTCGCCCCAAAAGAATACTGCCGTGCGCAGCACCGAGCGAGCGACGAAGTTAAAGAGCAAAAGGGCTTTCGCCCGGATGGGTTGCGGTGAATTTGGCCCGACTCCTCATTGCTCCCTCAGTCGAGATGCGCTTTGGCATCACTCCTTCGCTCGCGCTTCGATTTGGGCCAAATTCGACTCGCAACACGCCCTCGGGTAGTTTTGGGATAGGTTCTAGACAATCGACTGAACATCAACCACATCCGACTGCCTGATATAGCGCTCCAAGTCGCGCATTTTTAGATCGGGGAAGGGAAACGACTTTTCCCAGTGCGAAATCACCCGACTCAAGCCCGAACTGAGCAGATTGAAGCGCCATCGGATCGACTGCACCAGGTAGGGATTGAAGCTGTAAAACCCAATGAATTTCTTGTCCACAAAATCGGTCGCGCGGTTCACCTGCTTGCAGAGCAACACCGCCCGCGTCTCCTCGCTATCGAAAAGCACCAGCCAATAGCGCTTCAATCGCTCTTCTTCTGTTTGCACGAAATCGATCTTCCCGCAATTCTTCGGTACCGTGCCGCAACCCCAGACCCGCACCGCATCGAGGTCCTCCGCCAGGCTCATGTACCTCTTTTTGTAGGGCAGGAAATTCTTGAAATTCTGGAACGTGGCCACCAGCTCCCCGCTGCGGACCTCTCCTGCGATGTCCTCGATCGCGTGACTGATCGCCAACGCGGCCTCGCAATCCATCACATGATGCAGGTCGCTGTCGGGGATGGTCACCAAATCGCCCAGCCGCACCTTGTCGGATGCGCGTCCGTGATGGACACGCACCGCCTTGCCGCATTTGTCGAAATGGTGGAGATAGGGACGAAGCTTGGCTTTGAATCGCTTGGTCGTTGCGTGTTCGCAATTCGTTTTGGCTAACATAAGAGAACAATTGTCACTTCCGGGTAACTAACCTCATTTGTTGGCACCGGCAACCCCTATTTCGAAATTTCTTCGGCAACACCCTCTTTTCGCATCCCAGCGATTGCCTTAATTTTTCATGTCCTTCCTGTCTTCCGGTGGAATAAAATCCTCCAATCCATCAAAATTATTTCTTTGCAACTCCGATCCGGAAGGACCGCCCAGCCTTGCCGTCACTCCCCCCGATCTTCTAAAGTGAGAGAATGTCCGACGCCTTTTACGGCCCGTTTGATCGAGAATGTTTTCGTGACGCGTTCAACCGCGAGCGGCACCCCGATTATCGGAGCGTCTTTCAGCAGGACCGTGACCGGATCATGTTCACCACCGCCTTCCGCCGGTTGCAGGCCAAGACCCAGGTCTTCCAGGCCGGCGAATATGACTTTTACCGCACGCGCCTGACCCACTCCATGGAAGTCGCCAATATCGCAAAGTCGATCGCCACGTGGCTGCGCGGAAGGCATCCCGAAGTCGGCGTCGATCTCGACCTCCTTGAGGCTGTCTGCCTTGCCCACGATATTGGCCACCCGCCCTTCGGTCACGCGGGTGAGCGCGCCCTCAATGTCCTGATGGAACCGCACGGCGGCTTTGAGGGCAACGCTCAGACCCTGCGCATTCTGACCCGGACCATCTACAGCAATCCTGAAAACCGCGGCGGGATGAGCCCGAGCCGTGCCCTGCTCGACGGCGTCCTCAAATACAAGCGCCTGCACCGCGATCGCGGCGACCAATCCAACCATTTCATCTACGACGATCAGGCCGAAATCCTCCAATTCTGCTTTGACACCACCAAACTTGGCGCGGCGATTGAGGCTGCGGAAGTCAATGCCTTCCGCAGCCTCGAATGCTGGCTGATGGACACCGCCGACGATATCGCCTATTCCTGCTTTGACCTTGTTGACGGCTGGAAAGCCCGCTTCCTCACCGCTGAGAAAGTGGCCGCATGGGGTGAAGAGCATAAGGCTGAGCTGCATCCCCTGCAGTTGAAGTATCTCGACGAGTTGAGGCAGATGATGGCAGAAAACAAGGTCGAACCGAGAATGAACCGAGTGATTGGAGAGTTAATCCAGGGTGTCTCGCTCGAACGCGAAAAGAATTTCATGTCCTCCCGCACCCAGCGCCATGCCTTCATGCCCCGTCACGCGGCCGAGGCACAGCATCGCATTGCCCTGCACAAGAAACTGTGCGGCGCGCTTATTTTTGGCTCAGGCGCCCTGCAGCAAATCGAGTACAAGGGCACCCGCCTGCTGCGCCGGCTCGCCGAAGCTCTTTTCGAAAATTACCTCGCGCCCTCGGGTCGTCCCGCCGTCCTCGTCCCCTCCGATGTCCACCGTTCCGTCGTGGCCGCCGAAAGCAAATCAGCCCGGGCCCGCCTGCTCTGCGACCACCTCTCGGGCATGACCGACGCCTATGCCCTGCGCAGCTACAAGCGCCTCCTCGACCCCGATTACGGCTCCATCTCCGAATTGATCTAGAACTCTTATCCAACCCATGACGTCCCCCTTCATCGTCGTCCCCACCTACCACGAGTTCGACAACCTTCCCCGGTTCACCGAGCGGCTCTGGGTCGCCGTGCCCGACGCCCGAATCCTCCTCGTCGACGATGCCTCCGGCGACGGCGCGCCCGCCTGGGTCCGCGCCCATCCCCGCTACGACCGCCAGCTCTTTATTCTGGAACGCCCCGGCAAGTTCGGCCTTGGCTCCGCCTATGTCGAAGGCTTTGCCTGGGTCTCGCAACGGCACGCCGTCGAGCCCTGCTCCGCCATTGTTCAGATGGACGCCGATCTCTCCCACGATCCCAACTCGGTGCCCGATCTGCTTCGCCCCCTCGATCAGGGAGCCGATCTCGTCCTCGCCACCCGTTACCGCGACGGCGTCCGCGTCACCAACTGGCCGCTGCGCCGCCTCATCCTCAGCCTCGGCGCGGCCCAGTATGTCAAGCTCATCACCGGCATGCCCTTCTCCGATCCCACCGGTGGTTTCAAGGCCTTTCGCCCCGATCGGCTCGCCTCGCTCGATCTCGACCATATTCACTCCGACGGTTATGCCTTCCAGATTGAAGTCACGCACCTGGCTTGGCGGCTCGGCTGGAAAATTGTCGAAGTCCCCATCGTCTTTGAAGACCGCCACGCCGGCATTTCAAAAATGTCGGGCCACATCGTCCGCGAAGCCGTCTGGCGCGTCCCCTGGATGGCTCTGCGCGGACGCCACCCCCACGTCCACCCCGGCGCCAACGGAAAGCCCGCCTTATGAGCCTCACCACCATCGCTTCCACCGTCCAGATTGAGACGCATCCCGATCTCCCGCCTTCGCGCCCCGAGCGCTTCCAGCGTTCCGACTTGACGGCTGCGGCGATCGTCTTCGTTGTCACCACCGCCGTCTACATCGCCACCCTGGCCCCCAGCGTCACTCTGGAAGACTCCGGCGAGCTCATCACCGCCGCCACCAAATTCGGCGTGCCCCACCCGCCCGGTTATCCGCTTTGGACCATGTCCGGGTTCATCCTCAGTCACCTGATCCCCGTCGGGAATCTTGCCTGGCGTATCAACGTTCAGTCCGCCCTTTACGGCGGCATCGCCAATGCCCTGCTCACTTTGCTCGTCTGTCACTCGGGCCGCTGGCTTCTCCAGCGCTGGACCGACTCCGACCACCAGGCCGCCGTCCGCCCCTACGCTTTCTATGCCGGCCTTCTCGCCGGTCTCACGCTCGGTTTCAGCGACGTCATGTGGAGCCAGGCCACCATCTCCGCTGTGCACGGCACGGTCAACGCGCTCTTCACCAACATCATTCTCCTGCTGCTCTATTTCTGGATGCTCGAGCCCGCAAAAACCGAGCGCCTCATCATCACCGTCTTCGTCTTCGGGCTCGGCCTCACCCATCACCACACCCTCATCCAGATCATTCCCGCCATCCTCATTGCCGCCGCTCTGCTGCGCGCGGGTGTCTTCTGGTCCGTTTTCCTCGCCGTCAACCTTTTCAGTCTTTCCATCCTCGTCTACATCACCTGGCTCTCCTCCGGCTGGTCCTCTCCCAATCCCGGCGACCACGAACTGTACGCCATCAGCGAAACCATGGGCCGTCTCATCCTCGGGCTGACCGCCGTCGTCTCCTTCTTCTACCTGGGCAAGTTCCGTTGGCACCTCTTCCTCACCGGCGTCGCCGCCGCCGTCCTCCTCTTCGCCTACGGCAACTATGTCATGAGCCCCGACGAACTCGACAGCACCCGCATTCTCCACCCCGGGTACCATTTTTGGCTCTACGGCAGCTTCGTCAAATCGGGCTGGCTCCAGTTCTCGCCCACCCATGGCCTCGTCACCTTCCTTCTCACCGCCGTTGCCCTCGGGCTCCTCTTTACCTCCAACCTCAACCGCCGCCTCATCATCGGGGTTTTCATCGCCGGCTGGGTCGGC
>Ga0206881_10012_pt1 | contig 75606 bp, 67 predicted proteins | sample Alteio_BWOrgCont_3_FD_152867 | JGI IMG/M metagenome (GOLD analysis project Ga0206881, IMG submission 152867) | Enriched cells from forest soil in Barre Woods Harvard Forest LTER site, Petersham, Massachusetts, United States -... | ecosystem: Environmental > Terrestrial > Soil > Temperate forest >...
CGATCTGAACTCCGTGCCCGGAGCCCTGTTCCCTGCTCTTATGCCAGGCGCGGGACTTCGAACCGGTATCCGGCGCCGCGGACAGTCTTGAGGTAGCGCGGGTTCTCGGGGTCGGACTCGATTTTCTCGCGGATACGGCGGACGTAGACGTCAACGGAGCGCGGCGTGACGAAGCGGGCGTCTCCCCAGACGGCATCGAGGAGATGGTCGCGGCTGAAGACACGGCCGGGATGACGGGCCAGGTAGTCGAGCAGACGGAACTCGGTCGCGGTGGTGGTGGTGAGCTCGCCGCGTACGCGCAACTGCATGGCGCTGGCGTCGATGGAAACGTCCTCGAAGGTAATGGTAGTGGGTGTGGTGGGGCGTTCGAAGCGACGGAGCACAGCCTTGACGCGGGCCAGGAGCTCGCGGGTGGCGAAGGGCTTGGTGATGTAGTCGTCGGCTCCGAGCTCAAGGCCGAGGACGCGTTCGTTTTCTCCGGCTCGCGCGGTGAGGAAGATGATGGGGATGGTGCTCAGCGCGGGGTGGTTGCGGAGACGGCGGCAGACGTCGAGTCCATCGCCGCCCGGCACCATGATGTCGAGAAGAAAGAGCGCGGGAGGCTGGCGCTCGGCGTCAGGCACCAGGTTTGCGGGGGTTCCGTAAACGCGAACACCGAAGCCGGAGGCTTCGAGATGATGTTGGACGAGGCGGGAGATATCTGTGTCGTCTTCAAGCACAAAAACTGTCTGGCTCAACCGTGTTACCTCGAAAGTGCGACTGCCTTGGCCGGAAGGCGAGGCTTGGCACAATTGCCATCAGCGTATCCCAAACGGGCAAAGAGAATGCAAACGTAGTGTGAATTTGTAGGGGGCTGCGATTGAGGGCCGTTGCCCGTCGACTCGAACGGCGCGAAGTCGCCGAGAAGCTGACTTTTCAGGGCACTACGAAGGATTACTCCCGGATAGGAGTGGACGCGATTACCTCCCGTAAGTGACTTATGAGGAGGAGACTAGCAGCCACAGTCTCACGACAACATAAGCGATGTTTTCAAAAAAGTGAAGACATTGCAATTATTCGCACAGTCTCTTGACAGAGGATTCGCAACCGGCGTAGTCAGAAGTGTTTTTGAAGGAGAAGCCTTCTTTCTCCGGAATGGTTCGATCGCCTAGGTTCTCTTAGATGTCTAAACAAAGCTCGCGAGCAGCAGGGCTCGGAAGTGCGCGTGCCTGACGAGTACTAGGCGCAACTCGAAAAACGGTGCGGTCGTTCCCCCACGCCTTTGACGAACCATCTCGGATTCGGCCGGCTTCACAAGGAGGAGCTAGATGGTTCGGAAATCGATGATGTCGTCCGTGTGTGCCGCGATCGCGCTGGTCGTATCTGCGCCCGTGGTGTTTGGACAGCAGAAGAGTGTGCTGCCCAAGCAGAACGCCTTTCTCAAACCTGCCAAAGACTCGGAAACGGGACAATCCGTTGCGCTGGCGGCTGCGCTTAGCAAAGGGAAGCTCAGTGCCAACAAGAGCAGCAACGGTGCGCATCTGCCGCTTTTCAATTACACAGTTACGTCCACCCGAGACGGCAACACCTACAGCGGCACGATTGTGGGAAGCAGTCCGTTCTCCCACCCGGGGCGCACAGCGATTCCCAGCCAAATCGTCCCCGTGATCGTGGTTACGAATTCGGTCTTTGCCGGCGTAGATTCGAGTGGAAACGTGCTCACCGCGCCTGGTGTGACAGTGTTCAATCCATCAGTGAAGGACGACAGCTGCTTGACGGCTCCGAACGATGTTCCGCTGACGCTGGTTCAAAACTCCCCGATATTCAATGGGTTCGATTTTAATTATGGCGGCACGGACGTGGGCACCACGCAGACGACCGATGCCTTTCAGAGAGCGAACTTCTTCGACCTTCTAAATCATGGGAATGGGAACGTCAACTTCGGCAATAACGTGAATTATCACGTAATTCTGAGTCCGGTAAACACGATATCGGCAATCGTCATTAACGTTCCGGCGGCAAACGGCGTGGCCTATCCGAGCGCGGCGTTCGGCGGATGCCCGACCGGTACGGAAGGAATCGTGGACATCAACATCTACGAGCCGGCCCTGTTCAACGCCATTGGAACGGTCTTGGGCGGGCAGGGAGTGAATCCCACAACCTTCCCAATGTTTGTCACGCACAACGTGGTGGAATGCGAAGCGTTTGCAGCGGGAGTGAACTGCGGCACGTTGGCGCCGAACACCGCCTGCTGCATTCTCGGCTTCCATGACTCGAGCGGGCAACAGACCATCGGAACGGCTGATTTTGACACCAGCGACATATTCCTGAGTCCAGTGCCGGACGTTTCCGACATGTCCCACGAAGTGGCGGAGTGGATGAACGATCCGTTCGGCAACAATCCCACGCCGCTGTGGGGCCACGTCGGGCAGGTAGCGGGGTGTCAAGGGAACTTAGAGGTAGGAGATCCGTTGAGCGGCACGCTGGCGCCGCCGATCTTCAATCCGGAGAACGGATTCACCTACCACATGCAGGAGATGGCATTCTTCTCGTGGTTCTATGGAGCGCCGTCGGAGGGCATCCACGGATGGTTCTCCAACAACGACACGTTTACGAACGACGCCGGACCGGTTTGCGTACCCTGAGCGGGAGCACCGGGAGGCACAGCCGCATAGTTAGTTTGACAAAGTGGCTACGGGCCGTCTCGCTGCCGGCCTGTAGCCCGTTTTGCGACGGGGACGGAACTCACCGCCACCCGAAGTATGCTTGCCCGAACCGATAAATCGGGGCACGTGTTCCAACACCCTTTATATCCGGCGAGACGACTTGGAGGAGCGAGCCGCTCCGCAATCCGCAAACCGAACTCCTGCGATCCGAATTGACCGTTTTCCCACTCTTTGGCAGGTCGAAACGCCTGATTTCAGATGCTATACTCGCAGGTGTCTTCGCAGCTGGCAGCGGGTTTTGCGGGCGGTTCCTCATCAATGGGCGGAGGGATTTTCGGCATTGCACCCGCGCACGACGTCCCCCGCCAGTGCTTCAGAACGACCGCTCGACTCAATTTGCGATGGACATGAAGAGTGGCCAGAGGCCGCGTTGGAATAAAAGCAGATGGAAGCTGTAACTGGTCCCTTGATTTTGTGTATCGATGACGAAGCGCTTGGTTTGCAGATTCGCAAGGCCGTACTGGAGCGGGAAGGCTACCGGGTTCTGACCGCGCTGGACGGGTCGAGCGGGCTGAATCTTTTCGCCGGTGAGCCTGTCGAAGGCGTGATTCTGGACTACTTCATGCCGGGGATGGACGGCGGGCAGGTGGCGGTTGCGATGCGCAGGCAACGGCCGGAAGTGCCGATTCTGCTACTCTCGGCATATGTGAATCTTCCGCAGGACGTGGTGACGATGGTGGACTTCACCGTGTTGAAGGGTGAGGGTCCGACGGAGCTTCTGTCCAAAGTGCGCAGCATGCTGCAGCCGCGCCAAGGTCCAGGGGCCGCGCCGTGAACCTGCGTGAGTTCAACCGCATTGTCCGTCAGACCCTGTTTCTGCCTGTGCTGCTGCTACTGGTGCTGGCCGGATTCATCATCTGGCAGATCAGCCGGTCGAGCGCAGAGCTGCGCTGGATCGATCACAGCGATGACGTGATGGAGCAGACGATACGTCTGGAAAAGCTGGTTCTCGACCAGGAGACCGGCCTGCGTGGATACCAGCTTACCGGCGATAACTCGATGCTCGCGCCGTACAAGGCAGCAACGGCTCCGATCGGAAAGCAGTTCACGACGCTGCGCGATCTGGTCGCGGACAATCCGACACAGATGTCGCATCTGGCGAATGTTCGCGATCGCTACCAGATCTGGCTGGGGTTTGCACAGGGCGTTTTGAACAAGGACCCGACGGTAGTGAATGATCCGCGGCTGAACCAGCACGGAAAAGAGCTGATGGACAGCCTGCGCGACGCGGTAAATGCGATGCTGCAGACGGAGGGCCACATCCGGAGGGAGCGCGCTAATGCCGCGCTGTCCATTGAACGCCGTGAGCTGGCGGCCGTGCTGGTCTCGTCGCTGCTGGTCGGGCTCCTGCTGGCTATCTTTACGCGCAGCCGGCTGCGCCGTGTATCGACCACATACGACGCTGCGCTCGAGGAACTGACGAACAAGGCGCAGGAGATTTATGAGCGCCGGCAGTGGTTCCAGACAACGCTGGAATCGATCGGCGATGCGGTGATTGCATGCGACAAGGACGGCAATATCGAGTTCGTGAATGCGATCGCGCAGGAGCTTACAGGCTGGACCGCGTCGGAGGCGCTGGGCCGGCCGCTCAACGAGGTGTTCCACATCATCAATGAAGAGACCCGGCAGGTGGCGGAGAATCCTGTCGACAAGGTGCGGCGGCTGCAGATGGTGGTGGGGCTGGCGAATCACACAGCGCTGATTTCGCGGCAGGGCAAGGAATACATCATTGACGACAGCGCCGCTCCGATTCGCGCCGAGGACGGCGAGATGCGCGGTATCGTGCTGGTCTTTCGCGACGTGACCGAGGCGCGACGCAGTGAGGCGGCCCTGATTGCGGCGGAGAAGCTGGCCGTAGCAGGGCGGCTTGCGGCTTCGATCGCGCACGAGATTCACAACCCGCTGGACTCAGTGGCGAATCTCCACTTCCTGCTGGAGAACGAGACGGATCCGATGAAGCGCAAGGAATACCTGAGGATGGCTCAGCAGGAGTTGAGCCGGACGATGCAGATCAGCCGCACGCTGCTGAGTCTTTATCGCGAGCCCAAGGCGCCGATACCGGTCGATCTTAAGGATCTCGCGGAGGGAGTGCTGTTGCTGCTGGAGCGGAGCGTGGCGCAACAAGGCATCACGATAGAACGGCAGTTCAAGGAGCCGTGCATCGTCGAGGGCTTCCCCGCCGAACTGCGCCAGGTATTCACAAATGTCTTTCTGAATGCATTGGACGCGGCGGGAAAAGGCGGAAGAATCCGCATCCGGATTGAGCCGGTGGCAGCGGCGGAACTGCGGTCGGCGGGCGGGCTGGTGGAAGTTGCCGACAGCGGGCCGGGTATATCGGAACAAGTAACGGGAAACCTGTTTCAGCCGTTCTTCACGACCAAGGGAGAGAACGGGACGGGGCTTGGACTGTGGGTGAGCAACGGCATCGTGCTCAAGCACGGAGGATCGATCCGCATCGCGAACAACGATGACGGAGATCTAAGAGGCGCATGTGTCCGGGTGTATCTGCCGACGCGAACGATGGCCAATTCTTCGACTCGAACGACGGCGCACGTCGACCAGGGAACAGGGATCAGGAATTAGGAAAGAAGCCAATAGAAAACAGGGCTCAGGGCTTAGGGATCAGAAAGGAGCCCGCTTAAACCTTAGCGGAAGCTCTGCCCACGCATCGCGCCGGTTGATCACAGCTACATGGACTGAACGGGGATCAGGGTGAGGTCGTCGACCAGGCCGATCTCTTTCTGAACGAATGGCTCGGCGTAGCGGACACCGGCGAGCAGGCCGTAGTGGCGCGCGACAGAGAAGGTGCGCTCCCGGATCTCTTCCTCGGGAACAAAGAGCCCGCTTCCCTGCTGCTGGTTGGCATATTGCGAGCGATAGGCCATGAGGGCGCGGTGACGATCCTCGATGAATGGCGTAATGTCGACGACGAAGCTGGGGCGGACGTCGGCATAGAGGCTGGCGTAGACGATCTTGAAGGGTCTGTACGGCACGTACGGCGAAACGCGCTTCGCGCCATTTTCCTCTGAGCCGGTCTGCGGGTTGCCGGTGTCGAGTTTGGCGAGGCCGCTGAGGAAGCAGGCTTCGTAGCCGAGCGTGGCGGTGTTGTAGTGGTCGGGATGGCGGCCTGATCCGTAGGGGAGAATGACGACGCGGGGACGCAGGCGGCGCAGGACTGCGACGATCTTGAGGCGGTTCTCCCAGGTGTTCTCGACGCGGCCGTCGGGGATATCGAGGGCATCTCGCCAGGTGACGCTCAGGATCGCAGCGGCTTCGCTGGCTTCGGCGGCGCGCTCCTCGGCGGTTCCGCGGGTGCCGGATTCTCCGCGCGTGAGGTCGAGGATGGCGGTGGTCATGCCCAGCGAGCACGTCCTGAGCAGAGTGCCTCCGCAGGTCTGCTCCACGTCGTCGCGGTGGGCGGCAATGGCGAGAATGTCAACGGGGCCGGGATCAGCCATAAAGATCAGCAATTAAGGGGACAGCAGGCCCTTCGGATGACAGCGTTTTTGTTCAAGCAGACGCTAGTAGTCCGTGTTGTCGCCATCGCTGGTCGCGTCCATGTAGGCGACGTCGATGGCGGTTCCGGGGACGGTGACGTTGGAGTTGTCGCGCTCGGTGCCGTCGGCGGTGTTGTAAATGTGAACCTGGCCGCCTTCGGCGGTGTAGGTCTTATGCAGCCCGGTGACGGGGGCGATGCCGGTGTCGTCTCCCTTATATGAGTCGATGAGCGCGGAGTTGTTGGAGGTGTTGAACAGTGTGAGGCATCCGTACTGCGTGCCCTGGCCGGCCTGGTTGAGCTTGTAGTGCTCGCCGGCCTGGCATTGCGTTGAGCCAACCCAGAGGCTGCTGTCGTCGCCGAAAGCCATCTTGGTGTGGGATCCGTCGCTGATGGCATATGGCCCGGAGATCTGCCCGCTCTGGGGGTCCAGTATGGAAAGCTGCCCGACAAAGAGACCGTCGCCCGTGCCGCTGGTTGCGCAGGTGAGATTCGGACCTGCGAAGCACTGGCCGGCCACGTACATCGTGTTGCCATTAAAGATGGCGTTGGTCGATCCTCCGGGGACGGCAATGTTGCTCTGAGCGATGAGGTTGATGCCGCTGGCTCCGACCGAATTCTGATTGAGAGCGCTGGTGGTGATGGGGACGACGGTAACGCCGGAGGTCGTGCCACCGCACTCAGGGCCGCAGTTGAGCACGTAGACGGTGGAGCCGTCTGGCGAGAACACGGCCTTGATGGGGTGATCGAAGGTGGCGGAGGGTCCGGTGCTGACCGGGAAGACGCAGTACTGAGGCAGGTTCTGCGGCTCGCAATCCTGTGCGCCGAGGTAATTCGGGTTGTTAGCCGCGGCCGTCTGCTGGACTGAGTCAAGATGCACGACGCTGTAGACGGCGAACTGGCCGGCAGGAGCGGTGCAGGAGACGGGAGGAACCGCGTTGGGATCCTGTGCGGGATTGTCGCTGGGATTGGCGCCGATGCAGGAATAGGTGCCGGCTGCCTGGGTGGAGTTCTGCACGAAAGCGAGGGCGATGGTGCCGCCGGGATTCACGGAAACGCGATAGACGTTGGGCAGATTCAGGAGGTAGGTCTTGTTGGCCTGAAGATCGACGGCAGAGAGAATGTGCGTCTGTTCATTGGCCGCATAGACGTACTTGCGGGGACGGTCGATGAAGACGCTGGACGCGAGGCCGGCGGAAATTCCGATCGCGGTGCCGCCGGCTTCCGTTGCGTAGTTGACGCTTGTAAAGCTGCCGTCGCCAACCGAGTATACAAAGCCCACCTGCTCTTCCGGCATGTTCTGAATGGTGAGGGGGAGCTTGCCGGAGAAGCCGGAGATGGAGAAGGTGGTGTTGGGATTGTTGTAGGGGTGGCGGATGTCGTAGTAGGCGTCGACGAAGGGCAGAGCTCCCTGGGTGAGCACGCTGGGGTTCTGCTCGGCGATGAGGACGCGATTCAGAACCTTGCTGGGAGGAAGATTGCGGCCGGCGAAATAGAAATTCTTACCGCATGAGGTGACCAGGGGCGATACAGCAAGACACAGGATGGAGACACACCAGAAAACCAGTCGACTTCTTTTGTTCAAAACTCAAAACCTCACCGTGCGTGGGAAACCCAAGTATAGCAAAGCGAATAGCATTAGTGGCAATCGCGGAATGAGTGTCATACCATGCTAAACAGGCGCCTTCTCTATGACCGACCGCATACAGGAAATGTTTGCAGGCCGCACCATTCTTTGCGATGGCGCGATGGGTACCACCCTCTACGAGCGCGGCGTCTTCATCAATCGCTGCTTCGATGAACTGAACCTTTCGCAGCCGGATCTGGTGCGCTCGGTACATGAGGATTATCTGCAGGCGGGCGCGGAGCTGATCGAGACGAATACCTTTGGCGCGAACTCTTACCGGCTGCTGCGATACGGGTTTCAGGACCAGGTTTTCGAGATCAACCAGGCGGGCGCACGGCTGGCGCGACAGGCAGTCGAACAGCTCAATGACAAGCAGGCGGGTAAGGCATGGGTGGCGGGATCGATCGGTCCGCTCGGGATACATCTCGAGCCGCTAGGCAAAACGGGCCTGGATGAAGCGCGCCACGCTTTTGCGGAGCAGATCAAAGGACTGGCGGCGGGTGGCCCCGGAGTGGGCGTGAACCTGCTGGTGATTGAGACGATTGTGGCGCTGAATGAGGCCGAGCAGGCGATCAAGGCGGCACAGGAAATCGCGCCGCACCTGCCGATACTGGCGCTGATCACGGTGGATGAAGAGGCGAACTGCCTGGACGGGTCTTCGCCGGAAGTGGCGGCGACGAGGCTCACGTCGTGGGGCGTAGACGGTATCGGCGTGAACTGCAGCACGGGGCCGGCGACGGTGCTGACGGCGCTGGAGCGGGTGGCAGCGGCGACGAGCCTTCCACTGGTGTCGATGCCGAACGCAGGCATGCCGCGGGCGGTGGACGGGCGGAATATCTACCTGTGTTCGCCGGAGTACATGGCCAGCTTTGCGCGCAAGTTTCTGAAGGCGGGCGCGCAGTTTATCGGCGGCTGCTGCGGAACGACGCCGAACCACGTGCGGGCGATGAAGTCGGCGCTGCGCGCGGTGGAGGCGCAGAAGACGGCCAAGCCGATCACGGCGCGCGAGCCGATTGTGACGGAGACGCCGCCTGTCCCGATTGAGCAGCGGTCGAAGATCGGGCGGCTGATTCATGACGGCGCTTTCGTGACGATGGTGGAGATTGTGCCGCCGCGCGGCATCGACGCCGCAAAGGAACTTGAAGGCGCGGCGCTACTGGTGAAGCGCGGCATTCATGCGATCAATGTTCCGGACTCGCCGCGTGCGTCGGCGCGCATGAGCGCACAGAGCCTGTGTATCCAGATTCAGCAGAAGACGGGGATCGAGACCATCCTGCACTACACGTGCAGGGACCGGAATGTGTTGAGCATTCAGAGCGACTTGTTAGGGGCGTCGTCGATCGGGCTCAAAAATATTCTTTGCCTGACGGGCGATCCGCCGAAGCTGGGGAATTATCCGGACGCGACCGCGGTCTTCGACGTGGACGCGATCGGCCTGGTGAACATTGTGAACCGGCTGAATCATGGCCTCGATATCGGCGGCAATCCGATCGGGGCGTCGACGGGATTCACAATTGCGTGCGCGGCGAATCCAGGCGTGCCGGATATCGATAACGAGATTCGCAGATTTGCGTACAAGGTGGAAGCGGGCGCCGAATATGCGATTACGCAGCCGGTCTTCGACCTGCGGATACTGGAGACGTTCCTGAAGCGGATTGAGGGATTCCGGATTCCGGTGATTGCGGGGATATGGCCGCTGACCAGCCTGCGCAACGCGGAGTTCATGAAGAACGATCTGCGGGTGAGCGTGCCCGACACGATTCTGTTGCGCATGCAGGCGGCGTCGACGCCGGACCTGGCGCGGGCGGAGGGTGTGAAAATTGCGCAGGAGATGCTCGCAGCGGCGCAGTCGATGGTTCAGGGGGTGCAGGTCAGCGCGCCGTTCGGGCGCTATGCACTTGCAGCGGATGTGATTGCGGGCGTGTTGGACCACCCTAAGGAGCAGGCAGCACCTGCGATGTCGATTGAAGGAGCGGCAGTTGGCAACGTTTGAGGAGTCGCTGAAGCAGCTGGAGACGATCGTTGCTCAACTGGAACGGGGCGATCTGCCGCTGGAGGATTCGGTGCGGATCTTTGAGGAGGGCGTAAGGCTCTCCGCCGAATGCAAGAAGCAACTGGAAGAAGCGGAAGGCAAGGTTGAGCTGCTGGTGAAGCGGCGCAACGGCTCGATGGAACGTGAGCCGTTTGCGCCACTGAGTCCGCCGAAGTAAAGCAGGGATCAGGGCACCGGGAACAGGGATCACGTGGGCTGGGGCTTGGTGATAGCATACCCCCCCTTTTGTAACCTGGCCCTCTACCCAGCTCAGGGCAGGAGCCAGGATAGGGGGACTCCAGCTATTCGGCCTGACTACTGGCTCTTTACGACCTTGGCGTCGCCGGGCTTCACTTCTCCACAATCAGCAGCCAGATAATGTGACGTCAGCGTGGTGTCGATTGTCATGGGTTGAGCGTTCTGGCCCATTGTGCCCTTCATGTGCGCCGTGCCGTGGCTGTGTTCGTCGTCGTCGATGAGCATCTCGAAATGGCCGGTGAACACGCTGCCGCGCGCTGAAGCGCAACTCATATCGAAGCTGATCTTTTGTGCCGTTATCGTGCGATTGGTATAGGTGCACTTGTTTTCGTTGTTATTCATCTTCTCGAAGGCCTTGGCCCATTCATCTTTCGTCATGCAGGACTGCGTGACGGTGGTATGGGGGCCTCCGGGCACGGGCCGCCCCATAGCCTGGAGCCGGGCGGCTACGTCGGGCGGAATGGTGAGACCGCCGATGTTACTGACGATGGTTGATTCCCAGAGTCCCATCTTGACGGGCGGGTTGGCCGGCATGTCCTGAGCTGTTGCCGCGGCGCCTGCGAGGCAACAGAGAACCAGAGCGGACAGCAGGCCGAGGCAGGTTGATTTCATTGTCATAGTGAGTCACTCCCGTGGGTTTGCGTGCCGGATAAGGCACGTGGAGGAACGTTTTATCACACGGAGACAAAGGGAATCGAGGGTTTTAGCGGGCGACAGATTGCGCAGCGGTAAGCCGGGCGCGCACAAAGGCGGCGAGGGCGTTGGTCATGTAGTCGGGCGGGGCGATGACGAAGCGGGGCTTGCCTTCGAGGAGACGACCGGCGACACCGGTCCAGCGGGGCTCTAGCCTGAGGCCGGATTCACGCTGAAGGATGGCGTCGGCGCGGTCGAGGTAGAGGCGGGCCGAGTCTTTGAAGTCGGCGGTGGCGTGGTCGAGGACGGTGAGATAGAGATCGGGGCGCAGGAACTGGAGGATGCTGTTCGATTCCAGAATCACATTCCCGCCGGCGCTTTCGGCGGCAGCGATTTCCTTGCGGATGCGCCGCATGGCTTCGGCGAGCATGCCCTGGCGGGTGCGGACCCAGAGGGCGCGAACGGCTCCGGCGGCGAGGAAGCGGGCGCTGTCCGTTCCGGTGGCCGGGTCGCGCTCGGCACTGATGGCGATGGTGTGGTCGTCGGTCTGGCAGTCGCAGGGCGCGCCGTCAGCGGTGCAGAAGCCGTGTCCGTACTGGGTGATCTTGAAGGCAGTCCAGCGAAATTCAGGCAGGCGGGCGATGAGGCCGGCGACGACGGATGTTTTGCCGATGCTGCGGGAGTGTCCCCCGACGACGATGACGGCCATGGCTAGTCTTTCTCGTGCTCGGGCTTCTTCCGCGCGGATTTTCTCGGCGCGGATTTTTTGGGCGCAGGCTTGGCGGCCTCTTGTTTCTCGGGTGCGTGAGCGAGGCGGGCGAGGGCGGCGAGCTCTTTGAGGTACTGGCGGAGCGGGCGCGCGGGGCGTCCCCAGAAAACCAAGCCGGGGCCGTGGACTTTTTTGTGGGTGAGGACGCCGGAGCCGGAGCCGAGGATGACCTCTGTGCCGATGTTGGCGTGGTCTCCGATGCCGACCTGACCGCCGATGACAGCGTAGTCGCCGATGGTGCATGAGCCGGAGATGCCGGTCTGGGCGGCGATGACGACGTCTCTGCCGACGAGGACGTTGTGGCCGACGTGGACGAGGTTGTCGATTTTTACGCCCCGGGAGATGCGGGTCTCGTCGAGCGCTCCGCGGTCGATAGTGGTGTTGGCACCGATCTCGACGGCGTCTTCGATGACTAGGCTGCCCTGCTGAGGAAACTGGATATATTCGCCGGTAGCTTCGTCGCGGACGTAGCCGAAGCCGTCGGAGCCGAGGACGGCTCCGGCGTGGACAACGACGCGGTCGCCGAGTTCGACGCAGGGGTAGACGACGGCGCGGGGATGGATGCGGCAGTCGCGGCCTATAACAACGCCGCGGCCGATGACTGCTCCGGCGCCGATGGCAGAGCCTTCGCCGATTTTTGCATCGGGCTCGATGACAGCGTAGGGGCCGACGCTGACGCGGCGGGCGAGCAGGGCTGATCCGTCGATGACGGCGGTGGGATGGATGGCGACGTGGGCGTCTTCGGTGCGGAGAAGCTGGGCGGCGCGGGCGAAGGCGAGACGGGGATTCTTGACGAGAAGGAGAGGCTTGATGACGTTGGCGTCTTCACCCATCGCGACAGGAACGATGACGGCGGCAGCTTCGGAGCCGAGCGCTTCGTAGAATGTAGCGGCGTCCTGCGCGAAGACGATGGATTCAGGCGTGGCGCTTTTCGCGCTGGCGACGCCGGAGACTTCATGCTCGGCGGCGTCTCCCTTGAGTTCGGCGTGAAGCAGCTCGGCTAATTGAATGAGTCGCATAAACCAGTTTTCAGAGCACAGGGCTCAGTCACTTCGATTCCCATGTCTCAAAATCGAGAGGTGGGGCAGCCAACTACTCATTCTAGCGGTAGACAGGAGGGTCGCCTTCGGGGCGTGTCTTCCAGCGGCGGTGGACCCAGAGCCATTGGTCCGGGTAGCGGCGAATCCAGTTTTCGATGACTTCGGTGAAACGGGCGGTGTTTTCGAGGGCGTCCTGCTCGTCGTTTCCGGTGGAGACGAGGTCGATGGCTTCTCCGAAATGGAGGACGTACTTCTGTTCGGCCTCTTCCCAGAGCATGAAGCCGTGCAGGACAGCAGCGCCGGTTCTGAGTGCGACTCGGGCCATGCCGTTTGCGGTGCAGGCGAGGCGCCCGAAGAACGGGACGAAAGAGCCTTGGGGCGGTGTCATGTTGGTATCCATGAGGATGCCGACGGTTTCACCCTGACGCATGGCAGCGAGCAGGCCGCGGGCGAAGTCATCCTTGTGAAGGACTCGATTACCGTGCCGGCAGCGGATGTCGTTGACGAGCTTATCGACGCGCGCGTTGTCGAGCCGCCGGATGACCATGCTCATGGGATGCCCCATCAGCGAGTGGTAGTAGCTTGAGAGCTCCCACGCACCGAGATGGCCAGTGAGGATAAGAACGCCTTTGCCGCGGTCGCGCGCAGCAAGGTAGTGCTCGAGTCCTTCATAGCACGCGAAGGCTCGAGTGTTTTCGGGCGTGTAGCTGGGCATCTGGCAGAACTCGGCAAGCAGCCAGCCGAGGTTGCGATAGAGGCGGCGAAGGATTTGCTCGCGTTCGGCGGCAGATCTTTCGGGAAAGGCGAGCTCAAGGTTGGTGAGGCCAACTTTTCGCAGGCGGCCGAGGATCGTAAAGGCCACTGCGCCGACGACGTCTCCCACGGCTCGCGCCCAGCGGCGTGGCATTGCGCCAAGAAGCTTGACCAGGATCCATACGACGGCAAATTCCAGGCTTTCTCGCATTGAAGACGACAAAGGCTAGTGTAAACGGCGAACAGCAGGGATTAGCTATTAGAACTGACTGCGGATGGTTGTCGTTGGTGCAACAGATGAAGCAGCACTGCTGCGTTACGATTCGGGGAGCATTTCGATCAAGGGTTCGTCGGCGGTGAGCAAGTAGCAGGCGATGAACTTCATGGGCTCGATCTGCGAGGCGTTGTCGAAGCGTGCGATGACGGTTTGTGCGGGTTCGTGGAAATCTGCGCCGGCGGGAAGGAATTGTGGCTCGCGGCCCTCGATCTCGAGGATAGCTGCGCCCTCGGCGATGTACCCGACGACTGGACAGGGATGGCTGTGGCGGCCGGTCTGTTGTCCAGGGGCGAAGGCGATTAATCTCACATCGACGGTGGATACGCTTCGCGGGCCTACTGCTGCGCGCAGGAGCCCTTTGCGAATGGTCGTCTGCTGGCTCATGTCGATTGGATGGGTGGGATTGTGCAGCAGATTCAGGGGTCCCAACTCTATTGCAAGATACGCGGGTCGTAGAGGGCAAGCACGCTTTTTTTACGATCTGCTCGGGCTTGCCGCGGAAGGAGTCCTGCGATGCGTTGGAGAGAACGATAACGGCGAGCTGATCATCAGGGAAGATGGCGTTGTAGCAGTAGCCTCCGGCCCTGGGCGAATAGCCGTTGTGCCAGACTTCGCGATGCGAGCCGATGAAGGTCGCGATAAATCCCATCGCGTAATGCGTTGGCTCGCCATTCGACAGGGTGCCGTTGGTCCAGAGGGCGTGCATCGAATCGGCGTTGAGGAGCTTACCCCTGATCAGAGCTGCATCCCAGCGGGCGAGGTCTTGGGCGGTAGAGACAACGCTGCCGGCTCCGTAGAAGAGGTCGAGGCTGATGCGGGGTTCAGCGGGACGGAAGTTTCCGGGGCTGCCCTCGTAGGGCGTGGCAGTATTTGCCTGCGAGGCGAAGCCGCTGCCGGAGGAAGACATGCCGAGCGGTGTGAAGATATTGCGGGTGAGGAAGTCGGGGTAGGAGATTCCGGAGAGGCGAGAGACGACATACGCGAGAACCGCGTAATTGGTGTTGCTGTACTCCCACTTTTCGCCGGGGGCGAAGTCGGGCTGGTCGGTCTTGAGGATGGCGATAAGTTTTTCGGGAGGGATAGTGCCGGAGGTCGGCCAGTTGTGCTCGCGCGTGTTGGGGAAATTGTGCAGGCCGGAGTCCTGATTGAGAAGCATGCGGAGAGTGCTCTGGTCGGCGTTGGGCATGCCGGGCAGGTATTTCGCGAGCTTGTCATCGAGTGAGAGCTTGTTCTGCTGCGCGAGCAGCAGTATTGCGGCCGCGGTGAACTGCTTGCTGATGGAGCCTACGGCGAAGGGCGTGTCGGGGGTGACGGGTATCTTTGAGGCGACGGCGGCGAGGCCGTATCCTTTGGCAAAGACGACGCTGCCGTGCGACCAGACGAGGAAAGAAAAGCCGGGAGCGGCCTGCTGGTTCGCGACCTGCTCGCCGATCCGGTCGAATGCGTTTTGATCGGGCGTCTGATTGTTTTGGGACAGAGCGCCTCCACAGAGGATGCCGAGCATCGCGATCGGCAGCACTTTCTTCAAAATCACGGGCCAAATTTTACGGACCTCTCCTGTTGACATGCCGGTCCGCACAAAAATTTACGTCCCCGCAACTTTCACATGTAATCCAATGAACAGATAGAATTCGCTCTGAACGGAGAAAGGTTTTCGAGAATGGATCAGCCTAAATCGGATGCACTGGTGTTTTTTGGAGCTACCGGCGACCTGGCCTATAAGCAGATTTTTCCCTCGTTGCAACGGCTGGCCAAGAGAGGCAAGCTGACGGGGCCGGTAATTGGAGTTGCCAAGGCCGGCTGGAATCTCGATCAATTGAAAGCACGTGCCACGGACAGCGTGGAGAAGCATGGCGGCGCGGATCCTGAAGGCCTCAAGGATTTGCTGGGGCGACTTTGCTACATCGACGGCGATTACAACGATGACGCGACCTTCACGCAGCTGCGGAAGGAACTGGGAGACGCGAAACACCCGATGCACTACCTTGCCATTCCTCCGAGCCTGTTTGCTGAAGTGATCGAGAAGCTGCAGAGCTCGGGTTGCGCGGAGGGAGCGCGCGTGGTGGTCGAAAAGCCTTTTGGTCACGATGCGCCGTCTGCCCACGAGCTCAGCGAGACGATCCACACCGTCTTCGACGAGGAACATCTCTTCCGCATCGACCACTACCTGGGCAAGAACACGGTGCAGAATGTGATCTTCTTCCGATTCGCGAATTCATTTCTCGAACCGGTATGGAACCGGCAGTACATCGAGAGCGTGCAGATTACGATGGCGGAGAAGTTCGGCATCCAGGGCCGCGGTGCTTTCTACGACAGCGTCGGCGCGATACGCGATGTGGTGCAGAACCACCTGATGCAGATCCTGAGCAACATTGCCATGGAACCGCCTCCGCTGCCAACCGTCGAGGCGCTACGCGACGAGCGGGTGAAAGTACTGAAGAGTGTTCAGACGCTGCGGCCCGAAGATGTTGTCCTTGGGCAGTTCAAGGGATACCAAGATGAGCCGGGCGTGAAAGCGGGCTCGACGATCGAGACATATGCGGCGCTGCGCCTGCACATCAACTCGTGGCGCTGGCGGGATGTTCCCTTCTACATTCGCACCGGGAAATCACTGCCTTTGACAGCAACCGAAGTGGTGGCAAAATTTCACACGACGCCTCCGGTGTTTTCCGAAGATGTGCCGCCGCAGAACTATATGCGCTTCCGCCTGAGCCCGGATTCGCACATCGCGCTGGGGGTGTCTGTGAAGGACGCGGGCGAGCGGCTGCGCGGATGCGAGACGGAGATGGAAGTAGACGACTGCGGGACAGTAACGCTGCTTCCCTACGAGGAGCTGCTCGAGGACGCGATGGAAGGGAATCAGACCTGGTTTGCACGCGAAGATTACGTCGAAGAGTCATGGCGAATTATCGACCCGGTACTGGCGAATCGTCCTAAGCCGCATGTCTACGAGCCGGGAAGCTGGGGACCAGCAGAAGGAGACAAACTGGTCGAGGAACCCGGCGGCTGGTGGAAGCCGCAGCCCGATCCTCACGACTGATGCAAATGAAAACGGCCCGCATCGAGCGGGCCGTTTCTTTCGTGTGGTGACGCTACTGCTGCGCGTCGCGGAAGTACATAGCGACGGTGCGGACGAAGGGCTTGGAAGAATCGGGCGGCAGGACGTTGCCTTTGAGAATTTGCTCAAAGGTGTGGGGTGCGCCGTAGTAGGTATTAGTGTCGTCGGTGTTCTGGCTGACGACGGTACCGTCGAGGTCGATTCCAGCGAATAATCCCCGGCTGCGGGAGTAGGTGAGGAGCTCGGACTTCAGGGTCAGATTGGTGGACGCCTGCGTGTTGCGGCCGACGGGGCCGGCAGCAGCGGCAGCGTCAGCGCCGATCTTGAACTTGCTGGAGAGCAGGTCCTGCATGCCGCGGTCGTTGACGGCGACGAGAACAAGGTCAGTATCCTGACCGCCGATCTGGAGTCCGAAGGATCCTCCCGCCATGCGAATAAAAGCCGGCGCGCTCCATCCGTGGCCTGTGCGACAGGTGACGACTCCCTGCCCGTAGTCGCCGCCAACTATGAAGGCCGCTTTCTTGAGGCCGGGCACCACAGCAACGCAGGTGGCCTGCTTCATGATGGCGCTGGGAATGCCCTGGTCGGGGGTCTTCATGATTTCGTTGATGATGACTCTGGAGCTTTCGAGCCGGTCATCCAAGGTGCCTTTGCCGGTAGCGGCAACGGCAGACGCAGCTATTCCCGCAACGCAGAGCAGGGTGAGGATTTTCTTCATGATTTGTCTTTCTCCTGTGGACACACTTTTAGTGCTATTTATCAACTCTATTTATTCGGGGCCGTTTCCGGCCTGTCAAGAAGCCGGGAAGTGTGCAGTATTGTTTCCACCCTACACATCAAATAGACTGCGGCTTCGCCAAATGCTTTCGAGGGGGTAGTTACTATGGATGCACCGGGCGGCGCAAAGGTTGGGGGGAGGGGGAACGGTCGGACAGACGGGAAAAAATTGGGGCTGTGGCTCAGTCTCCTGTCCCAGCAGCCCCGTTCCCCAGATCTGCGTTGTTGCTGGTAACTTTGTATACCTGTCCAAAGTAACGCGCAAGGTAACCTTAGTGCATTGACCTAAAGTAAGAGGGTAACCATTTAGGAAAAGCCATCAGATTTCAATTACTTGTGGCCGTCTTCCGGCGCCAGTGAGCGGCTCGCGGCATGAATCGAGAGCGCAATGCGGTTTTCCACGCCCACTTTTCGCATGAGGCGGGCTACGTAGGCCTTGACAGTCCGTTCCTCGATGCCGAGGGTTTCGGCGATCTCCCGATTGGAGCGGGCAGCGACCAGCAGCTTAAGGACGGCGCCCTCGCGCTCGGTGAACTTGAAGTTGTGGCGGAGTACGGGCTTCTCCGAGGCGTGCAGCATGCGATCGACGAACACCGACAGAACACGGCGGGGTGCCCAGATGGAGCCGCTCTCGACCACGTCAATGCACTGTATGACCTGCTCGGGCGTTGCAGTCTCTTCGAGATAGCCCTTGGCGCCGGCGGCGATGGCGCTGATGATGGTCTCCTCGTCGCTCTCCGCGCCCATGACTACGAGCTTTAGTTTTGGCTGCGCCGCCTTGAGGCGGGCGAGCAGTTCGAAGGACTCGACAGGGTTTTGCAGGCCCAGGATCACCATTCCGAAATCGTTGCTGGCCAGCGCGCCGGGCAGGTCGGTTGCGACCACATCGACGTCCGAGGCGTTATCAAAGACGGTCTCGAATCCGGCCACGCGAAGCGGCTCGAAGTCGATAAGTCCGATGCGCAGCCGCCGCTGGCGATGGGGGTGAGAGTGCATGGGTTTATCGATAAAGATAAGCTTACAGCCTGGACCCAGAAACCGAGCGTTAAAGGTTTAACACGGGCTTTAGACAGCAGGCTACAGCTTTGGCAAAACGATTCCCTGCTGCTTTTGATACTTCCCGCGCCTGTCGGCGTAGCTGATCTCGCATGGCTCGTCGGACTGGAAGAAGAGAATCTGGCAGAGTCCCTCGTTGGCGTAGATGCGCGCCGGAAGGGGCGTCGTATTTGAGATTTCGAGGGTCACGAAGCCTTCCCACTCGGGCTCGAAGGGAGTGACATTGACGATAATGCCGCAACGGGCATAGGTGGACTTGCCGACGCAGATGGTGAGTACGTCGCGGGGAATCTTGAAGTATTCGATTGAACGCGCCAGGGCAAAGGAATTGGGCGGGACGATGACGGAGTCGGCCTCGACGGAGACGAAGGAGCGCTCGTCAAACTGCTTGGGGTCGATGATGGCGCTGTTTACGTTGGTGAAGATCTTGAATTCGTTGGATACGCGGAGGTCGTAGCCGTAGGAGGATAAGCCGAAGGAAATCACGCCCTCACGGACCTGTTTTTCACTGAAAGGTGCAATCATTCCGCGGGTTAAAGCCTGTTCGCGAATCCAGCGGTCGCTCTTAATCGACAAGAAAACTCCCCTGCCGCGGCCGTCGGGCGCTTCTCCGCAGCTTCCAAGCGAAAATGGGGCGGAAAAGTGCCGTCCGGACCGGCCGGCATTTGTTTAGTTGGTTCAAAACTTGCATCTTACGAGACGCTTCGCGCGTTGACAATGCGCAAAAACCTTTCTAGCATCACACCAGCCTTGAAATAGGCGAAAATCTATCCGCGTCTCGGGGTGAAGGCATTGATTAAACAAGACATCATCCATCACGTAATCGAACGCACCGGTTTGCCGCGTGTGAAAGCCGAGGCCGCAGTCGACACCGTTTTTGAGAGCCTCAAGAAAGCCCTGGCCAACGGAGACCGCATTGAACTTCGCGGCTTCGGGGTCTTCAATGTGCGGCCACGGAAGACAGGGATCGGCCGCAATCCCCGGACCGGAGCCGAAGTGAACATTGCTCCGGGGAAGGCTGTGCGCTTCAAGCCGGGCAAAGAATTGCACATTCTGGACAGTGAGAAACCGGCAGCGTCAGCAGAAAAGCCCGTAGAGCAGCCGTAAGGCTCGGCGGGCATCAGCAAATTCGAGTTGAATGAAAATCGCCGCGCCTTAGAGACGCGGCGATCCTGTTAGTGCAAGCGGGGCTGATTCGGTATCACGCCGGCCGCCTTGTTGGGCGCTAGGTAAGCACGACAATCTTTCCGCCGGCTTTGTTCTCTTCCATGACGCGATGCGCCTCAACGATCTCGTCGAGGTGGAAGACTTTGCCGATCTGGACGCGCAATTTCCCTGCTGCGATCTGCTGGGCCAGTTCGTCGAGCGGCGTGCGCATGAAATCCTCCGATTTGCCGTTATAGCTGGTCAAGTAGACTGCGCTCGGAATCGCCTCCATTGGAGCGAAATCATCGAAGGACCATTTATTGCCGACGATGCCGGTCATGCAGACGATGCCACCCTGCCTGGCGCAGAGGAGCGAATCTTTCAGTGTCGCGGTGCCTATCAGTTCCAGGACCTTGTCGACACCGCCGGCGCCGACCTCCCTGACCTGTTCGGCGATCGAGCCGGTGTCGATGAAGACCTGATCTGCGCCGCTCTCCAGCAACAGCTTATTGCGTTCCGGGTTGCGAGTCGTAGACGCAACGAAGGCACCGTGACCCTTCGCGATGGCAGCCGCAGCAAGGCCGACAGAGGTCGTGCCTCCGCGGATGAGGAGACGCTCGCCCTTTTCGAGACGAAGAGACTTGAAGAGCGAGCCCCATGAAGTTTGCAGCATCTCGGGAATGGCGCCGAGCGTTTCCCAGGGGAGCTGGGCCTTGATGGCTTGTATCTGCTTTGCAGGCGCACAGGTGTATTCGGCGTAACCGCCGTCGAACTCCCTTCCCATGCCGCCCCTTGCCGTCGCCACGACGGCGCCTTTGGGGAACTCATCCCCCGGCGCCAGCTCTACAAGGCCGACGGCTTCGATGCCGAGGACGCGCGGAAATTTGACTCCGGATGAGTAACCTTGGCGCGTGAAGAGTTCGGAGCGGTTGAGGCCGAAGGCTTTGACACGCATCAGAACTTCGCCGGGCCTAGGTGTGGGAATGGGGCGGCTCTGAATTTTGAGGACCTCCGGACCACCGGCTTGGTAAATCACCGCGGCTTTCATGTCGGGCATTTTCGGCTCCTTTCTTTCGGTTAGGTGAGGCGCCGAATCTGCGGCAAGACTCAGCGCTGGCGCGCGAGAACGAGGGTGATGTCGTCGGGCTGTTCTTGGCCCCCGATCCAGGTGCGGAGGGATTGCATGACCTGCTCGGAGATCGCATCGAGGGGGAGATGGCGGTGGCGGCGCACGACTTCGACCATGCGCTCTTCGCCGAATTCGCCGAATTCGTTTTCGGGTTCGGTGACACCGTCGCTGTAGGCGATGAGGATGTCGCCGGGGTATAGCTGCTCGGTTCCCTGCTCGTAGCTCATGTTGTCGATGAGGCCGACGACGGTGCCTCCGCAATCGAGACGGGTGATGGTGTCGTCAGCGCGCAATAAGAGGGGCGGCAGATGGCCTCCGGTTGAGTAGACGAGGCGCTGCTGAGCGCCCTCGTAGTGGGCTAAAAATAGGGTCGCGTATTTTTCCGGCTGGGTGCTGCGGTAAAGATGGCGGTTGAGCAGGGCGAGGATCTTGCCTGGTTCTTCGAAGAGCTCTCCGCACTCGAGCTCTGCTTCGCCGATGCGAGGATCGAGTGAACTGGCGAGGGCGAGGTTGCCGGCGCTGATCAGTTCCATACCGGCGAAGCGATAGGCGCGCACCGCGGAGTGCAGAGTAGCCATCAGGAGCGCGGCTGAAATCCCCTTGCCGCTGATATCTCCGAGGGCAAGGCCGAGTCCGCTGTTTCCGAAGACGAGAAAGTCGTAGTAGTCGCCGCTGACGGTGCGGGCCGGATAGCAGGCTCCGTGGAGCTCGAGCATGGGCAGCGAGACGTTGGACATGGGAAAGAGGTTGGCCTGCACCTCCTGTGCGATTTCGAGCTCGTTCTGGAGGCGTTCCTTTTCGCGCTGCTCCTCGAGGAGGCGTTCCAGGGATGCGGTCATGCTGTTGAAGGATCGGCTGAGCGCCGCAAGCTGATCGTGCCGGGTGACCTGGATGCGGTGGGTGAGATCGCCGTTGTCGATGGCGGTGGTGGCTTCGTAGAGATCGCGGATGGATTTCGTGATGGTGCGGTTGAGGCGCACGGCCATGATGAATGCCGCCAGTTCGAGGATTCCGAAGAGAATGGCAATAGCGATGAGCATGTCCTGCACGACGGCAGCGATCTTGAGCGAGGTGATGAAGAGGCGCTGGTAGAGCAGCGATGGGCGGGAGGTGACGTGGGTGAAGGTGGCGTGCGGCTTGCCGGTGATCCAGTCGACGGTCTCAAGGGGCGCGTAGAAAGTGATGGCGACGTCGTAGAAGTGCTGCGCGTCGGGCAGACTGCCGCCGTGGACGGAGTGACGCCGAGCCTCGGCTGCGGCGACGCTGCGGCCGTTGATTTTCACGGCGGACTCACTTGGCTTTGCGGAAATCGTGATCTGGTTATTTTTCGCTTGCTGGCTATCGGGTTCCTCTTCGATGTCCACGTCGGGAATGATAGTGACGGTGCCCAGACCGCGGGCTATCTGGCCTACGTTTTCCTTGCCCAGAGGCAGGCTGGTGATGGTGGTGATGGTGTGTCCGTTGCGGCTGTGGCTGTCGATGGCGCGGAGGTAGAGCTCGCCCTTGTCGATCACTACACCGCTGAAGTGGGCTGACGACCAGGACGGCGGCTGGGTGATGGTGCGGGAGTTGATCATCGGGGGCGCGAGGGTGACGGGCTTTCCATCTACAAAGGCAGCGACCTCCATGGCCACGTGCTCGTGGTCCGGGGAGGTTTCCGACGCCTCGGGGAGCACGACAGGGCTGGCCTTCGGGTCAAGTTCAACAGCGTGGGCTACGTGCAGATCGAACGCCCGGTTGGTGGACGCGATATGGGCCAGTTCGTCGTCGATTTCAGCGATTGCGGCGAAGATGGCGAACTGCCCGGAGAAGACGTAGAGCAGGATCAGCGCCAGCGAGACGAAGAGGACAACTGGCGTGAGAGCCATCAGGAGATAGGTAACGATGAGCCGGTTTCGAAGCTTCCAGAGGAGGCGGCCAAAGACCCATCGCCAGAGCAGCGGGATGCACAACAGAACGAGAACGAAAAGGGTGAGACTGCTGAGCCCCTGAAAAAATAACCCCGCGTTGCCGGGAACGATTCGTCCCGCGGCCAGGACGACATAGAAGATGAGGAGCCAGAATGCAAGGCGGTGGATCTTGCTTCGGGGCGGATCACGGCGCAGGCGCCGGAACACTTTGATCTCGAAATTGCGCAAATATCCCATCTGTTGGTTGAGTTTAGCGGAGATGGGGCCGGGGATGAAGCGGATCAGCCCTTTAGCTCTCCGCCTCCTTCTTCCCTGCTCTTCCGCTGTTCCTCCAGATCGGCCTCGTGGGCGAGACGGAGGGTGTAGCGAGTAGCAGACATCTGGGCTCCGGCGAGGAGGATCAGTCCGGTGAGAAATGCCCAGATCATGAGGCTGACGGAGACCGAAAACGGCCCGTAGGCCGCTTCCAGGTCGAGCCAGGGGAGGACGAGGATGTAGATACGCTTGGCGAGCTCCCAGAGCAAGCCGGTGACGACGGCGGTGGGAAGAACCGCGGCGACGGGGAGCTTGCGGTTGGGGAGGATCCAGTAGATGAGAAAGAAGATTCCGATGCTGAAGATGGCCGCCGATACCTGCAGAACGGCGTGGGCGAGGGCACCAAAGATGAAGTTCTGAGTGTGGCCGAGGAAGAGCCAGGTAAGCAGGCGGTTTTGCGCGGCGGTGAAGGCGATGGAGAAGAGCGCGAGCAGGCCAACGGAAAACGCGAGGCCGAGGGAGATGACGGCGTTCATGAGGTAGGAACGGTTTTTCGTGACTTCCCAGACGCGATTGAGGGCGACTTCGAGGGGCAGGAAGACTCCACTGGTGGAGATGAGCAGCGTGATGACGGAGATGACCTGCACTTTGCCGCGGGCGTGGGCAAGGAGGCCCATGTTCTTGACGACGAAGTCCTGGTGCGCGGGCAGGAAGTAGCGGAGCATGTCGCCGAGGACGCCTTCCATCGCCGGAGAGTGGAAGACGGCGCCCTCGATGGTCCAGGTCATCACGATGAATGGAAAGAGCGACAGGATGGCGTTTGCGGCGACGCTGAAGGCGTAGGTGTGCACCTCGCTCTGCGCAAGGTAGCGCGCGAGGGAGACGAGTTGCGCCCACCATCCGGCGTTAGCCGGCAGGCGCGCCGGGGGCTCGGCGATGGTGTCAGGGGTCGCGGCTGGCTTGATGGTCAGCATGGGCCTGATTCGATGTTAGGGCATATGAAAGGCGAGATGTTTGGTTCGAACCGATCCTGCTGCAAGGGCAAGCCGGTAAGATTGTCATCGTTTTAGACTTGAAGCTTGTCGCTATTGGTTGGAGAGAAAAGATGAGAGAGCGTCTGCGTGTAATTTTGCGGACCGGCTGCGTGATTGCCGGGCTGATTGCAATGACAGGCCTGATCGCGATTGGCCAGGAACAGCCGGGATCGGGGCAAACATCGGGGCAAACATTTGGAATGCAGGGCGATTACTTCGCGCTCGATGGCAAGCCGTTCCAGATCATATCCGGGGAAATGCACTATGCGCGCGTTCCGCGCGCGTATTGGCGGCAGCGGCTAAGAATGGCAAAGGCGATGGGGTTGAACACAGTCACGACCTACGTCTTCTGGAACGTACATGAGCGACAGCCCGGCGTGCACGACTTTTCAGGCCAATACGATGTGGCCGAGTTTATACGCGAAGCGCAGCAGGAAGGGCTATACGTGATCCTGCGGCCCGGGCCGTACGCATGCGCAGAGTGGGAGTGGGGCGGCTATCCGGCGTGGCTGCTGAAGCAAAGAGGGATTGTCGTACGCAGCAGCGATCCGAAATTCATGGTGCCGGCGAAGACGTGGCTGAAGAGGCTTGGTCAGGAGCTTGCGCCGCTGCAGATCGAGAACGGCGGACCGATTATCGCGGTGCAGGTGGAGAACGAATACGGATCGTTCGGCAGCGATCACGCGTATATGGAGCAAATAAAGCAAGCGATCGAAGAGGCCGGCTTCACGAAGGCGATGCTTTACACGGCAGACGGTCCCGAGCAGGTGCCAAACGGTTCCCTGCCTGAGCTGCCTGCGGCCATCAATTTCGGTCCCGGCGAAGCAAAGAGCGGGTTCGAGAAGCTACACTCGCTGAGACCAAGGGGACCATTCATGGCCGGTGAATACTGGGCCGGATGGTTCGATCACTGGGGCGACAAGCATCACGTGACGGATCCAGACAAAGAAGCGGCGGAGATTGAATGGATTCTGCGCCAGGGCTATTCGATCAGCGTGTACATGTTTCACGGAGGCACGAGTTTCGGCTGGATGAACGGAGCCAATTCAAACGGCCGCAACTATGAGCCGGACGTGACGAGTTATGACTACAACGCTCCTTTGAGCGAGAGCGGACAGCCAACGGAGAAATATCTGAAGATTCGGGAGGCGATTGCGAGGGCCACCGGCAAGACGCCGCCAACGATACCTCAAGCTCCAGCAGCGCAGGCAGTATCAACGTTCCAACTGACGTCAAGCGCATCGTTATGGGACAACCTGCCGAAGCCCGTGCATTCGGAGGAATTGCTCTCGATGGAAGATCTCGATCAGGCTTACTGCTACATTTTGTATCGCATGACAGCGGCCGCCGATGCGAGCGGCGAGTTGGTGCTTGATGGCCTGCACGATTATGCGGTGGTTTTCGTGGATGGCAAAGCAGTGGGGACGATCGACAGGCGGCTTCAGCAGGATCGCGTCCCGATGACAGTGAAGAAAGGGGACCGGCTGGATCTGCTAGTGGAGAATACGGGCCGCGTCAATTTCTCCAAGGCACTGCTCGGGGAACGCAAAGGCATCCTTGGCAGCGTAACGCTGGCGGGCGTCGAGCTGAAAGGGTGGGATATTTATGCGCTTCCGATGAGCGATACCGCGAAGTTGCGCTGGACGAAAGAGCAGTGCAGCGGACCGTGCTTCTATCGCGGCTCCTTCGATGCGGACCCGTCTGACGATACATTTCTCGATACTCGCGCATTCACAAAGGGTTTCGTGTGGGTGAATCAGACGCCTCTGGGCAGAGTATGGTCCATAGGTCCGCAGCACACGCTGTTTTTGCCGGGTCCATGGTTGAGGACGAAAGACAACGAGGCAATCGTTTTCGACCTAAACGGAACTTCTACGCCCAGCCTCACTGGTGACAACGTTCCGATCTTAGGCGGATCTGCAAACTGACTTGCTCAGAAGGAGAAGCGTGCACCGAGTTCGATGCGGCGCGCGGCTTCGGCGGAGATCGGCTCGGTGACGTTGGGCGAAGAGACCACGGTTCCTACGGCGGTGACGTTGGTGTGGTTGAGCAGATTGGCGCTGCGTGCATTGAAGGTGAGAGTCCGCGGGTGGTCGGTGTTTTTCGGGTTGAGTTTGAAGGCGCGGGTGAGGTTCATGTCGAGATGGATGGGACCGGGCATGGTGCCGAGAATGCGCGGGACATTGCCGTTGACAGTGTTGACAGTGAGGAGGCCGTATGGGGTGCTGTAGACGCCGGGACCAGGAGCAGAGGCGTAGGAGGGACGGTCGTTGAAGTTGCCGTCTCTGTTGTTGTCGGTGCCGGTGGTGAGACCGTAGTGCGAGCCATCGCCAGCATCGAATTGCGTCGCAAGCTCGAACTTCCAGGGTAGAACGACATTTCCCGTGAAGGTGTAGTAGTTGTTTCGCGACCATTCGACACGGCCGGATTCTCCGAGGTCGCTATAGGTTGATTGCGGGCTGTTGAGGCCAGTGCCTACCACGTTCGATTTGAAGTTGAGGCGGCGGTAGTAGAAGGACAGACCAAACCGCTTGAAGCTGTGTTGATCGAGGTTGAAGGATATGACGTTGCCGGCGAGGTGGCCAGAGTTCTGATACTGGAAGATGTTTTCGCCGGGCACGATGGGACGGGGGGCGAGCAGATCGGCGGTAGGGTCGGGTGGGACGCCGATGCTGTCGAGGACGAGAGGCGCATTGATGTTCTTGATGCGCAGGCTGTTCCAGTCTTCTCCCCAGAAGAGGTTGGCGCGCGCGTGCCAGTGATGAGGGAAATCGTGTTCGAGGTTGAAATAGCCGACGAAGGTGGATCGCGGAGCGAGCGACGAGGGGAACTGTTTTATGGTGCTGACCTCGATCGATCCAGGGATGGGCGTCAGCGGGTCGGTGTAGCCCGGCGAGTAGACGGTTGCCTGCTGCTGGCGGACGCCGTCGAGGCGGTGGACTTCGGTGACGTAGCTGAGACTGTCGGGCGCGTTGCTGAAGATGCCGAGGCGCAGGTGGGCGACCCAGGTTTCCTTCTTGTCGAGTGCCCAGGCGAAGCCGAGGCGCGGGGCGAAGCCGGAGAAGTTGGCGGGGTTGGTGATGAAGGTGTAGCGCAGGCCAGCATCAACGGAGAAGTGCGGCGTGAGCTTGATGGTGTCTTGCAGAAAGAAGGCCATTCGCCACTGGATGAGAGGGACAAGGGGATTCCCGCTGGTGAGTTGGTAGGTGGTGGGGTTGCCTCCGGGGAGGTCAAACAAGGCGCGGCGGACTGTTCGATGCCGCTGATGGTCGTGGTTCCGCCGGTGGGATTGTGGTTGGCGTCGAGAACCGGGGCACGCCCTCCGCCGAAGACGTACGCGCCGTTAAAGGTGTCTGGGTCGTAGTCGTGCAGGAAGAAGGCGAGGGACTGCGCGCCGAACTTAAAGGTGTGCTTGCCGTGGGTGAGCATGACGTCGTGGTCGATTTCGAGATCGCGCTCGCGGTCGTTGAGGTTCTGACTGGTGGCGCCTCCTCCTACGAAGTAGCCGGCGACCTGAAGTGCAGCGGCGGTCGAGAGCGGCGTTTGCTGGGTACGCTTCCATGTGTAGCCGATGCGGGTTTCGTGCAGGAGATTGGCGCTGGCAGTGAAGGTGTTGGAAAAGCGGAGATCATATTCGTTGATCAGACTGTTGTAGCCAGCTTCGGGAAGGACGAGGCCGCCGACTCCCTGATTGCCTAGATTGTTGACGTTGGATGAGAAGGAGAGCGTGGCGAGATCTTTGGGCGTTACCTGCCAGTCGCCGCGGGCGGAGGCGATCCAGAGGCGTTGAGGCGCCGAGACTGTTTGCAGAAACGGCATCTGGTTGCCGTCTGCGTCGAGTGTGACTGCGTTTACGACGTTAAACTCGTTGATGTCGCGTTTTTCGAGAGCTAGAGCAAAGCTGCTCTTCTGGCGCATGATGGGGCCGGTCAGCTCGAATCCGTAACGCCGCTTGCTTGCAGGAGTGGCGGTGACGGAAAACGGGTCGGTCGCATTGAAGCTGCCGTCACTGTGGGTGAAGAAGAGGGCTCCGTGGAAGGAATCGGCGCCGGGCCTGGTGATGATTTCCACGGCGCCGCCTCCGAAGGGTGGCCAACGGTATTCGGAGGAAAACATGTCGGGGTTGACGCGAATGGCGGAGATGGAGCTTTTGGGGGGGAGGGCGCTGCCGTTTCGGAAGCCGTTGACCATGATGGTGGCCGCGGAGGGATCGCCGCCGGCAGCGGCAGCGAGGATTTGAAGCTGGCGAAGGAAATCATCAGGATCGTCGGGCATCTGCTGAATTTCGGTGTTGGATAGCGCCGTTGAAGCGGCGCCCTGGTCGGTGTCGACCGTAGCGGTGTCTCCGTTGACCTGAACGTCGGTCTGGACGCTGGCGATCTGGAGTTGGACATCGACGTGTATGGCGCCGTCGGTCGGCTTGCTAATCGGTGCCGTCCTAGTTGCGAAGCGTCGGCGACCACAGTGATGGTGGTTGCATTCGGAGGAACGCAAGGCAGCACGTAGCGGCCGGATGCGTCGGCTACGGCTTTTGCGCCACCGGGCGCCTCGACCTGCGCTCCGGGAATGAGGGCACCCGTCTGATCAGTGATGGTGCCGTCGATGCGGAGGCCGCCGGGGCAGGGCTGTTGGACCTAGCTCGACGCAACGCTCACGAGTACGGCGAGAGCTGCGACGAGCCTCCATTGCAAATTTCGAAAGAGCTGCGGCGCAGGCCGGCAAGTCAGTCGTCGAGTCCGGGGGCGAGTCATGGATCACGCTCCGTTGCAGCTCAAATCTCGCTGAAGCGAAGGGTGTAATCCAATGAGTTTCAGGGGAAGGATGGAAGTATGCAGGGAGGGAGCGGCTTCGCGCAGAGAAGGTGTTGTCGGGGTTATGAGCGGCTTACGGCGAGCAGGTTATGCCAGCCGGCTTTGCTCATCTTCAACCTGTGACCGTTGGAGAGGAGAACCCAGCCTTCGTTGCGGCCTTCGTGGAGGATTTCGCGCACATGATTGATGTTTACGATGGCGGAGCGATGCACGCGGACGAACATTTTGGGGTCGAGCGTTTCTGCGAGCTGCTTGATGGTTTCGCGGAGCATCAGGCATTTTGTTCCGACGTGCAGGCAGGAGTAGTAGTCGGCGGCCTCGATCCACTCGATGTCTTCGACGTTGACGAAGGAGTCCCTTGAGCCGTTGGGGGTTCCGTTGGGCACGAGCAGACGCTTCGGATAGTCGGCGCGGGCGGGCGCGCGGTCATTCAACGCTGCGAGCATGGACTTGAACTGTTCCTGGGTGATGAGGGCTGCCTGAGAGGCGACCCGCTCCTTCACGTGGTGGAGTGTTGCGCGGAAACGCTCAGGCTCAACCGGTTTGGTGAGGTAGTCGAGCGCCTGGACTTCAAAGGCCCGGACGGCATAGTGATTATGCGCGGTTACAAATACGGTGACCGGCATCTGAGGCGTGCCGACTTGTCCGATGATGTCGAAGCCGGTGCCGCCCGGCATCTGGATATCGAGAAAGAGCACGTCGTAACGATTTTCTTTTAACGCCTCGATCACTTCCATTCCGTTGCGGCATTCTCCCGCGACCTCGATTTCCTCGTCGCTGGACAGAAGAAATCTGAGCCGCTCGCGGGCTAGCGGCTCGTCGTCGGCGATGAGGGCTTTTAGCTTCATTCAGGCTCGTTCGTAGGGGATGGTGATCGCAACTTCGAATCCACCGGCCTCAAGCGGATGCGCCTTCATATCGTAAGCATTCTGGTAGAAGTGGGTGAGCCGTTCGCGCGTGTTCTTCAGACCGATGCCATTGCCGGGTTGTGAGTGGCCGTTCGGGCCGGAGCCGGTGTCGCGCACTTCGAGGTGCAGCAGGCTTCCTTCGCGGCGCGCGGATGCCTCGACCAGGCCGTCGTTTTCGCAGTGGGCGATGCCGTGGCGGATAGCGTTCTCGACGATGGGCTGGAGCAGGAAGCATGGGACGAGGCTGTCGAGGGCGGACGGGTCGACTTTGATCTCGATGCGCAGGCGGTCGGCAAAGCGAACCTGCTCGATGGCGAGATAGTTTTCGACGATCTCGAGCTCCTGCGAGAGCGGGACTTTTTCGGGGGTAGTTCGCTTCAGCGTGCTTTTGAGAATGGCATCGAGGTGAGAGAGCATCTCCACGGCTTCGTCGCGGCGGCCGAGTTCAACCAGCGTGGTGATGGCGTTGAGGGTATTAAAGAGAAAGTGAGGCTCCAACTGCATCTGGAGGGCCCGCAGCTGCGCAGCGGAGAGCTGGCGCTGCAATTCGAGGGACTTCATGGCCTCCTGCTGGGCGCGGATCTGAAACTGGATAATTCCGATGATTCCGAAGGTGAAGCCGTAGAGGAGGATTTCCATGCCGAAGCGGTTCGGATTCATCAGGGCCTGCCACATGGTCTGGGCGGTCATGCCGGGGTGCCACCCGAAGGGGAAACCGAGGCTCCAGAGGAGCAGGAGATGCGCGACGCCGAGGACCGAGGCTGTAACCAGGTGGATGGCGATCGCTGCTGGCGAGAAGCGGACGAGTGGTGAATAGCGCGGAGCCAGCTTCCAGAGCAAGCCGGCGATGCAGCCCCACCATCCCCAGAGCACAACTCCGTAGACGAGAGAGCCGAGGTGGGTGATCGAGCTGCATTCGCTCGCGGTGGCGAGCGCGAGTACTCCGGAAAGGCCGGCGATCACGATAGGAGCGCCGAGACGTAGTTTCCGGGTGAGGGCTCGGCGGCCGCTCGCGCCTGCTATTTGTGGGTCGTGAATTTGAGGGTGGGGGGCTATGGCGTTGAAAGAGCTCATTCGGTCCCTCCTGTTATGGCGCTCAGTGGCGATTCGCCGTATATCACGATGCCTGCCGGGGGTTCCTGGTGATGATGGTACACGGCCGAGGGCGAAAAGATCATGTTTGCAGAATTTCGGCTCTGTCGCGCAGGAGGAAGAGATTTGCAGGGAATGCGGGGATTTTCGCAGGGAATGGGGGACGTGAGTCAACGCGACGGAAGAGCGGGACTCTTCGTTTGTCAGAAGGGGTGGACGGGCAGCAGGAGGCCTGAAATGGTCCCTTTGAGGGCGCTTTGCGGGGTGTGTGTACAACGACCTCAAGAAAGGTATGTAGGAAATCTCATCCTTGAGTACGGGAGGTTACCGGTTTTGGTGACTTCCGGAAACGGAGCCAAAAGATAAGCAATCGAGAGTGGGACAAACGAAGTTTGACCATCTAAGCTTCTTGGAGTCCGAGTAAGGCGGCCTAGATGAGACTTGGAAGACCGGCGATGTTTGCGCTTTTACTAGCATTGTTCGCTCATGCGGTACATGGCCAAGATTCGACAACCTCGCCGCCAGATAAGGCTCGGCGGGACTCCAAACTCGATTTCAACCGGACGATTTATTACAAAAACAAGCTCGAATTTTCCGTGGAAACGGGTTGGCTTCCTAACAATATTCCGTTCGTGTTCGACTTCATCGTGAACAGTCCCTACACGCAATGGCCGCTTCATTACACCCTGGTGCCCACGATTGCTTCTCTCCGATGGCAAATCGATAACATATGGGGTTGGAAGTTTCTCCGTGGCAATACGGACTTTATATTCAGCGGTTCCTATACCGACGTTGCAAGGGGACCTGAAACCCGATATTTCGCTTTCGACTACGGTATCCGGCGCAATTTTATCCAGCCGAACTGGAGGATTGTGCCCTACTTCGACGCGCGGGGCGGGGTCGGGGATATTAACGCTAAAGGTCCAGCGGGAGTTTACTATGCCCAGGGGCAGGACCTGACATTCACGCTCATGATGGGCAGCGGAGCGCGGTATAACTTCAATCCTCGATACAGCATTTCGGCCGGAATGACCTACATGCACGTATCGAATTTCTACCTGTCTGAACCAAAATATGAGGATTTCGGAATCAACGTATACGGTCCGATCCTTGGGGTCTACATGCGCCTAGGCAAGGACAAGCATTCTGAGCGATGACGGACGGCTGTTGATTATTTGGCTCCTCAGGTAGGACTCGAACCTACAACCCTTCGGTTAACAGCCGAATGCTCTGCCATTGAGCTACTGAGGAGTGTATGGCGGGGTATGTGTTTCCTTTGTGTTTATATCAAATGCGGTCAGGTGCGTCAAAGAAACCGGGGTGCATGCGGGTCGATATTTTCCGGCGAATGGACCGAATTGGGCGGCACTGTTTAATCGAAGGAAAAGACGGTAAGCTGAGTGGTTGTGCCAGAGTCTGGGAGGACCGCATGCTCAAGACCCAACCGCGACTTTCACTCGTTCGCCGCAGCGGTACGACCCCTGAAGTTGCTGCCGTCTGTGATCTCTACATGAGGCCGCGCGCCAATGTGCCGAACGCGGGGATCGGACAGTATGAATACTTCAATCTTTTCGGTAACGCTCTGCAGACTGAACCAACCAAGCCCGGCGGAGGCGCTGAATAAAGCGCGATCCATACTCCCGTGACGGGAATCTCATATACTGTCTCCGGCTTTTGAGGCTTCGCTTCGATCCGCCGGAATGAAAAGTGTCTTTTTACGGTAGAACCGGTTTGTGGTCGAAGAAATTCCTGTTCAAAGAAAGGTGATCTATGCAACTCGGAATGGTGGGTCTTGGACGTATGGGGGCCAACATGGTCAAACGGCTCCTGAATGGAGGCCACGAATGCGTGGTTTTCGACAGGTCACCGCAATCGGTGCAGGAACTGGAGAAGGACAAGGCGGTGGGCTCGTCGGGGCTGGCGGACATGGTGAAAAAGCTCACCAAGCCACGCGCCATCTGGCTGATGATTCCTGCGGCAGCGGTGGACGATACGATCGCCGAGATCGTTCCACATCTGGAGAAAGACGACATCCTGATCGACGGCGGCAACTCGTACTACATCGACGATATTCGGCGCGCCAAGGATCTCGCCAAGAAGGGAATTCACTATGTCGATGTGGGAACCAGCGGCGGCGTTTGGGGTCTGGAGCGTGGTTACTGCATGATGATCGGCGGCGAGGATGATGTGGTGAAGCACCTTGACCCGATATTCAAGACAATTGCGCCGGGCATCGGTGATGTGGCGCGCACGCCCGGCCGCGAAAAGCTCGGCGGCACGTCGGAGTTGGGCTATCTGCATTGCGGGCCGAACGGCGGCGGCCACTTCGTGAAGATGGTGCACAACGGCATCGAGTACGGGATTATGGCGGCGTATGCGGAGGGACTCGGCATTCTGCGATCGGCCAATGTGGGCAAGCACACGCACGAGATCGACGCGGAGACGACGCCCCTGCGCGATCCCGAGCACTACATGTACGACTTCAATCTCGCGGACGTGACGGAGGTGTGGCGGCGCGGGAGCGTGATTTCGTCGTGGCTTCTGGACCTTACGGCCTCGGCGCTGGCGCAGGATCCTCAGCTCTTGAAGTTCGGCGGGCGCGTCTCTGACTCGGGCGAGGGTCGCTGGACGGTCAAGGCCGCTATTGATGAAGCTGTGCCAGCGCACGTGCTGACCTCCGCTCTCTATGAGCGGTTCAGCTCGCGGGGCGAGGCGGACTACGCGAACAAGGTGCTGTCGGCGATGCGGTTTGCCTTCGGCGGACACTTGGAGAAGCCCAAGTAGCCGCAGTCCGAGAATGGGGGAAGAGCGGTGAGTCCTTCGGGGCGCCGCTTTTTCTTTGGCGTTTCCAAGCCCGCGCATAAAAGTTCGCGCTTACTTCCCTGCCGCAGCCCTACAATGGGGCTGTTCAATAAAGGGGTTGGTTTGCTAGGGAACCTCAAGATTCGGAAAAAGCTGCTGGTCGCTCTGCTGCCGCTGGCGCTGATGGTGATCGCTGCGACCCTCTACTCGTCGACTGAAATGATCCGGATCGACAGGTGGTACAGCGAACTGATTGATCGTGACGTTCAGGCCCTGCAGAACCTCACCGATGCGCGCGCGAAGACTACCCAGTTCGGTGAGTTGCTTTATAAGGAGATCGCTGAGCCCGATCCGGATCGTACGCGGGCCATCGATGTCGCACTGGATCAGACCGTTGCGGATTACCACGCTTACGAAGTAGAAGCCCGGCAAGAGAGTCCGGCTATGGCTCCTCAGATCGCCTCTGCCGGCGCGCTCTTCGATCAGGCGGTCTCCGATGCCCGGTCCATTCGCGACAACGCGCTCAAGAACGATTCCGCCGCAGCGATGCAGGAGATGCGCAAGGCCGTGGATGGTGAGTTGCAGCGGTCACGCAACTCTCTGATCGACCTGATCACCACGTTGCACGCGGCGGTCGATCGCGAGTCAGATCAACTGACTGCACGTACGCATCGCACGGTTGCCATCACCTGGATCGTAATCAGTCTGGGCTTCACCGCCTCCTTTGCCTTCGCTGTTTTTATTGTGCAGAAGGAGGTGGCCAACCGGCTGGAGGGTTTCCGCGGACACATTCTGGACGTGGCGGAGGACCGCCTCGATCAGCCGATCACCAATCTCGAGCGCACCGACGAAATTGGCGAGATGAGCCGCGCGTTGAACACGCTGCAGACAGCGGCGCAGGAACGCCAGACTCAGGTATGGGTGAAGGCCGAAGTCGCGACAATCACCGGGCGGCTGCAGTCGGCAGATAGCTTTGAAGAATTCGCGCGGGTCCTGCTCTCTCGCGTCTCCGAGTCGGTGAACCTGCTTTACGGGATCTTCTATCTGGCTGAGGCGGACGGTAAACGCTTCACTGCCGCCGGCACATTCGCGCTTGGAGCGTCGACCACACCGCAGTCGTTCTCTCTGGGAGAAGGAATGGCCGGGCAGGCGGCCCTTGAACAGCGTTCGCTGGAAGTCATTGCGACGGACGAGAATCAGGTTCGCATCTCTGCCGGGGCGGGGACAATCACGGGCAGGAATCTCTTGTTCATGCCCATGGTCAGCCAAGGAACGGTTGCTGCGGTGCTGGAGCTGGCGCCGGTGGACGCGCTATCGGCGAGGCAGCGGGAGTTGCTGACGGCACTCCTGCCGTCGGCTGCCCTGAACGCCGATATACTCGAGGGCAATCTCGAGACGAAGAAACTGCTCGAGCACACCCAGGTGCAGGCGGCGACGGTTGCAGCTGCCGAGGAGCGGTCCCGGCTGATTCTTACTTCGGTAAGCGAGGGCATTTTCGGGCTGACCACCGAGGGTGTTATCTCGTTTGTGAATCCCGCTGCTGCCGCGATGATTGGCTACGCGCCTGAGGATCTGGTGGGGCAAGCGATGCATGACCGCGTGCATTATGCGCGCGCGGACGGGACGATCATTCCACACGACGAGTGCTCGATGTTCAAGACCGCACAGGATGGCAAGGCGCGAATGGTCGCGGACGAAATTCTGTGGCGTAAAGACGGCACGAACTTTCCGGTGGAGTACTCGACAACGCCGATCGTGCGCGACGGGCAGGTTACCGGGAGCGTTGTCGCCTTTCGCGATATCACCCGGCGCAGGGAGGCCGAGAAGCGGCTCCGTTTCACGCAGTATGCGGTGGACCACGCGGCGGAAACGATCTTCTGGGTGCGGCCGTCGGATGGCGGGATTGAATATGCGAACGAGGCGGCGTGCCGGGTTCTTGGATTCGACCGCAAAGAACTGCTGGGGATGAATATTGCTCACTTGAATGCCGACTTCAGCGCGGAGAAACTGGCCCATTTGCTTTCTGAACTGCATGAAAAAGGCGCGTCGACCTGGGAGACGCGGCATACAGCACGGGATGGCCGACCGATCGACGTGGAGGTGACGTCTTACTTAGCGGAATATCTTGACCGCCAGATGCTGGTGGTGAACGTGAAAGACATCACCGAGCGCAAGTGGGCCGAGGAAGAGATGCGGCGCGCGAAGGAGATGGCTGAGGCGGCGACGCGCACCAAGTCAGACTTCCTTGCGAATATGAGCCACGAGATCCGCACGCCGATGAACGCGGTGATCGGGATGACGCACCTGGCGCTGAAGACGGAGCTCACGCCCAAGCAGCACGACTATCTCAGCAAGATTAAATCGGCGGCGCAAACGCTGCTTGGCATTCTTAACGACATTCTGGACTTTTCCAAGATTGAAGCGGGCAAGCTCGACATGGAGAAGACCAACTTCCGGCTAGAGGAGTCGCTGGAAAACCTGTCGTCGATTGTCGGGCAGAAGGTACAGGAGAAGAACCTTGAGTTCCTGATTTCGGCGCAGCACGATCTTCCGGCGACGCTGGTTGGCGATCCGCTGCGCCTGGGGCAGATTCTCATCAACCTGGTCAACAACGCAGTCAAGTTCACCGAGCAGGGACAGATTGTCGTCACCGTCGCGCTGGAAGAACGGCTAGCCGATCGGGTGAAGGTGAAGTTCTCGGTGTGCGACAGCGGCATCGGCATGACCCCAGAGCAGAGCGCGCGGATGTTCCAGGCCTTCTCGCAAGCGGATACTTCGACCACGCGGAAATATGGCGGCACGGGCCTCGGCCTTTCCATCTCGAAGAGGCTTGTCGAGTTGATGGAAGGGACAATCTGGGTGGAGAGCGAATACGGCAAGGGCAGCACGTTCCACTTCACGGCATGGTTCGGCGTGGGATCGGACGAGCCTGATCGCAAGCGATTTATTCCGGATATTGCCGGGCTGCATGCACTGGTTGTCGATGACAATGCGCAGGCACGCGAGATTCTTACTGATTCTCTGCGGAGCTTTGCGTTGCGGGCGGACGCTGTGTCCTCGGGTGAGGACGCGATCCGTGAGCTAGTGGCAACGGACGCTGCGGATCCATACCAGCTTATCCTGATGGACTGGCATATGCCGGGGATGGATGGACTGCAGGCGAGCCGCATCATCAAGCGCAGCGACCGGCTGCGGCATATTCCCAAGATTGCCATGGTCACCGCCTTCGGCCGCGAAGATATTCGCGAGCAGGCAGAAGAGATTGGCATTGACAGCTATCTGCTGAAGCCGGTGAACCCATCGCTTCTGCACGATGCACTGATGGACATGTTCGGCGTGGCCGAGGAGCGGGCAAGCAGTCCGAGTCGTGTCAAGGAAGACACGCACGCTCACGACGCAAGCGGCGTGCGCGTGCTACTGGTCGAAGACAATGAGATGAACCGGCAGGTGGCAACCGAACTATTGCAGAGTGCCGGAGCGGTTGTGACGGCGGCAATGCACGGAGGGGAGGCGGTGAACCTGCTCACCGAGGGACAACAGCCTCCACCGTTCGATGTCGTCTTCATGGACCTGCAGATGCCTGAGATGGATGGCTTTACGGCAACGAAACTTCTGCGGGCGGATCCGCGCTTCGAGTCGCTGCCCATCATCGCCATGACGGCGCACGCGCTGGTGGAGGAGCGGCAGCGCTGCCTGGAAGCCGGCATGAACGATCACGTAAGCAAGCCGATCGATCCGGACGCGCTCTTCGCTACGCTCGCGCGGTGGACGAAGCGGAGTTCTCAGAACGGCGCGAGACCGGCGGAAAAGGCATCGGCCGCTGCGGTAGTGGTTCCGAAGATTGATGGCGTTGATTCGGAGTCGGGACTGCGACGCGTGGCGGAGAACAAGCAGCTTTACCGCAGCCTGCTGGGGCAGTTCGCAGAGAAGCAGAGCGAGGCGGGAGCACGCATGATGACGGCGGTGGAGAAGGGCGATCCGAAGCTTGCCCAGCAGATTGCTCACACCGTGAAGGGTGTGGCCGGCAATCTGGGGATCACCAAGGTGCAGCTTGCAGCAGGAAACATCGAGCGCGCTTTCCGCGAGCAGGAGGGTGCGGTGCCGTCTCTGCTGGAGGACTTCGATTTTCTTCTTCGCCAGCAGACACACGCAATCGTGGAGGCCCTCAAGCAGACTGAGGTGGCGGCGGTGGATGGAGCCGGCACGAAGTTCGATCCCGATGCCACGGCTACAGCGATGGTGAAGCTCAAGGGGCTGCTGGGAGAGAGTGATGGTGCGGCCGAGGATGCTTTCACTGAACTGCGGACGGCTCTTGGCGCAGAGGTTGACGCGGAGACGCTGAACGCGATGGGCATGGCGATTCGCGATTTCGATTTTGACGGTGCGTTGGCGAAGCTTGAAGGAATCGCAGCGAAGATCAAGTTGAACGAGGGACTGACGACGCAATGAGCACGCAAGAGAAGAAGGTGGTTCTGCTGGTCGACGACACGCCCGAAAATATTCAGATCGTGAACGCGATTCTCAAAGATCATTACCGGGTACGGATTGCGACCAACGGTGAAAAGGCTCTCGACCTGGCGCACTCCGATCCTGTGCCGGATCTTATTCTTCTTGACGTGATGATGCCTGGATTGGACGGCTTCGAAGTCTGTCTCCGGCTAAAGCTTGATCCTGCGACTCGCGATATCCCGGTGGTTTTTCTGACGGGCATGACGGAGGCAGCGGACGAGACCAAGGGCTTCGAGGTGGGCGGCGTCGACTACATTCACAAGCCGTTTTCGCAGGCCGTGGTGCGGGCGCGCGTTCATAACCACCTGATGCTGCGCGAGGCGCGGGAAAAACTTGCGAAGCAGCTCGCTGAGATCCGAACCGAACTCGAAACCGCGCGGCAGATCCAGCTCTCGATTCTGCCCCGCGAGCCGGCGAAGCTTGAAGGGCTGGATATCGCGGCGTGTTATCAGGCGATGGCTTCGGTCGCGGGTGATTTTTACGACTTTATCCGCGTTGATGATAAGCGTCTGGGTACGCTGGTTGCCGATGTCTCGGGACACGGCATGCCGGCGGCGCTGATCTCGTCGATGCTCAAGATTGCGTTTGCGGAGCAGGCATCGTTCGCAGCCGACCCTGCGGGACTGTTGGCCGCACTCAATCAGACGCTCTGCGGCAAATTCAAAGGCCACTTCGTTACGGCCGCCTATGTGTTCATCGACACGGAAGCGAAGGTTCTGCGCTACGCCGGGGCCGGACATCCGCCGATGCTGCTGCGTGGTGGATCGACTGGATCGGTGAGCGAGGTGTTGGAGAACGGCCTGTTTCTTGGCTCTTTTCCGCATGCTGTGTATTCTGCGGTCGAGAGGCCCTTTCGAGCCGGCGACTGGATTCTCCTGTACACGGATGGCATCCCAGAGATGAACGATCCGAAGGAGGAGGAGTTCGGAGTCGAGCGCCTGAAGGGATTTCTCGAAAAGAACGGCGACCTGACGGCTACCAGATTTATTGATGCGACGCTCGCAGAGCTTTCGCGATGGGCCGACGGAAAAGAAGTGGAGGATGATCTTACATTGCTAGCCATCCGGTATGAGGACGCGAAGAACACTGCAGGCGAGGAACACAAATGAAGCTGGTTCGTTACGGAGATTCGGGCCGCGAGCTTCCGGGTGTTCTTGATTCAGAAAGTGAAATCCACGATCTCTCCACAGTCATTCCCGATCTTGCGGGGTCGGCGCTTTCTCCCAGCGGGCTGGAGCGGCTGCGGGCGCTTGATGTGTCGACGCTTCCTGTCGTTTCGGGAGATCCGCGGATCGGGCCCTGCGTTGCCGGTGTAGGCAAGTTTATTTGCATCGGATTGAACTACTCCGATCATGCTGCAGAGTCGGGCATGGCGGTGCCGGCGGAGCCGGTCGTTTTCATGAAGGCGACGTCGTGCATCTGCGGCCCTAACGACGAGGTGGTGATCCCCAAGGGCTCGACGAAATCGGACTGGGAGGTCGAGCTGGGAGTTGTGATCGGCAGCACGGCGAAGTACGTGTCCGAAGAAGATGCGCTGTCGCACGTGGCTGGATACTGCGTGGTGAACGATCTCTCGGAGCGCGCGTTTCAGCTTGAGGGTACAGGACAGTGGGTCAAGGGCAAGAGCGCGGATACCTTTGGGCCGATCGGTCCCTGGCTTGTGACCGCGGATGAGATTCACGATCCGCAGGCTCTCGATATGTGGTTGGAAGTGGATGGTCACCGCTACCAGAATGGGAGCACGCGGACGATGGTCTTCGGAGTGGCGCATCTGATCAGCTATCTCAGCCGCTTCATGAGCCTTCAGCCGGGGGACATTATTTCTACGGGCACGCCGCCTGGAGTCGGGCTCGGACAGAAGCCTCCGATTTATCTGCGTCCCGGCAACGTGATGACTCTGGGTATCGAAGGGCTGGGACGACAGCGACAGCAGGTCGTCGCGTGGAACGGGTAGTGAGTGAATCGCCGGCGGCGTTTGCGTCGTATCCCAGCTTGAGCGATCGCGCTGTCGTGGTTACGGGCGGAGCGAGCGGCATCGGCGAACATATCGTTGAGCATTTTGTAAGGCAGGGCTCGCGGGTGGCGTTCCTCGATGTTCAGGATGATGCAGCGGCGAAGGTTGTAGGGCGACTTAAAGCAACCGCGGCGGCGCTCATCTTTCGGCGCTGCGATGTCACGGACACAGCGGCGCTGGCAGCAGCAATTGATGAGATTGCAACCCGGTTGGGCACGATCGACGTGCTGGTGAACAACGCGGGCAATGACACTCGGCACTCGATCGAAGAGGTGACACCCGAATACTGGGACAAGTGCATCGCGATCAATCTCAAGCAGCAGTTTTTTGCTTGCCAGGCCGTGATTCCGGTGATGAAGCGCGCTGGGCACGGCTCCATCGTGAATGTCAGTTCGATTAGCTGGCTGATTCCGGGAACGGGGCTGCCGGTTTATATCGCCTCCAAGGCCGGAGTAATAGGACTTACTCGCACGCTGGCACATGAGTTGGGACCGCACAATATCCGGGTAAACGCCGTGCTCCCCGGAGCGACCCTGACCGAGCGACAGCGCAAGCTTTGGTTCAGCGAGGAGTATGTGGCAAAGGTGCTGCAAAATCAGGCGCTCAAGCGAATGATTACGCCGGAGGAGGTTTCGCGCCTGGTCTTGTTTCTAGCCGCGGATGATAGCTCCGCCATAACGAACCAGAGCTACATCGTGGACGGCGGCTGGATCTGATCCGCTCTGACGATCGCAAAATTGGAACAGTTCTACTTCAGTTGAACCGGGAGGTCCGCGTCGGGCATCTGATGGGATGCAGGGAACATGCGATGTGAAGACATTCGGTGAACCGTTGCTGGTGCAACGGTTGATTTTGTAATAGCGAGCGTCGTGGTCTACGCGGGCAGCGCAGGAGAATTCGTCAAACAGGCGTTTGATGGGCGCGAGAAGCAAGGAACACTGGGCTATCTCAACGAGAGCAAGGAGCGAAAATCATGAAAAAGTCAGCTTCAGCGGTAGAAGAACTCGAGCACAGGCAAGGGGCGCCGTTGGCCACTCCGACAGACTTGAAGGGAAACGCGACGAAAGACATTTCTGGGGCGATGAATGCGATCCTGGCGGACGTGTTTGCGCTATACCTGAAGACGAAGAATTTTCACTGGCACATGAGCGGACCGCATTTCCGCGACTACCATCTACTGCTCGATGAGCAGGGAGATCAGATTTTTGCGATGACCGATCCGATCGCAGAGCGTGTTCGCAAGATCGGCGGCCGGACGATCAAGTCGATCGGGCAGATTGCCCGCCAGCAGCGCGTTCTGGACAACGAAGCGGAGTATGTCGAACCGGAGGACATGCTTGTCGAACTGCGTGAAGACAATCAGACGCTGACTTCGCGGCTGCGCGAGGTTCACGCCGTTTGCGATGACTGCAACGATGTGGCAACCGCCAGCCTTATCGAGGTGTGGATTGATGAGACCGAGCGGCGGACGTGGTTCCTGTTTGAGGCAACGCGGAAACCAGACTCCTCGGGACACTGAGACTTCGCCAATTAAGAACAACGCGGGGCGGCCTGGCATCGAAATTCGGGATGCGGGGCTGCCCGTAGTTCTTTTGGACATCCCGCACGAGCCGACGGGCTGCGATACTTGAGTCGTACATGTGCAGGTCTGATGAATCTTTGACGAGCCGACGGCGTTTTCTGAAGCAGGCTGGCGCGACGGCGATCGGTTCTTGCCTTCCCTGCGGCACGAGACTGGCCTTTGCGGACGCGAACTCTGATGCATCGCGGGCGGCTGTGAAGAATCGCGCACCTCTCGCACAGAATGCTTTCTATCTGCTACCTCTGGGATCGATCAGGCCGACGGGGTGGTTGAAAAATCAACTAGAGATTCAGGCCAACGGGCTGGGCGGGCATCTGGATGAGACGTGGGCCGATGTCGGTCCCAATAGCGGCTGGCTGGGCGGCAAAGGCGAGTCATGGGAGCGCGGGCCGTACTTCGTCGATGGACTGCTGCCGCTTGCGTACCAGCTTGACGATGCGCGCCTGAAGGCGAAGGCGCAGCGGTTCATAGACTGGACACTGGAGAATCAGGCAGCGAGCGGGATGATCGGGCCGCGCAGCAATGACGACTGGTGGCCGCGCATTGTAATGCTGAAGGCGCTGGCCCAATATGAAGAAGCTACGGGCGATCCTCGGGTGATTCCGGTGCTGTCGCGTTATTTTGCGTATCAGCTGGGTGCGCTTCCGGGCAGGCCGCTGCGGGACTGGGGAAAGTTCCGCTGGCAGGACAATGCGCTGGTTGCGATCTGGCTCTATAACCGTACCGGCGACGCGAGGCTGATTGAGCTGGTGCGACGGCTGCACAGCCAGGGGCACGACTGGCAGAAGCAATATGCGGACTTCAAGTTTACGGAACCGGTGACTCCGGAGGCGATCAAACTGAATGATGGCGGAGAGCTGGGCGATCTTGCGCTCTCAACGCACGGAGTAAACAACGGTCAGGCTCTCAAGGCGGCGCCGGTGTGGTCGCTGGTGACAAATGACGATGCAGATCGTCGTGGACTGGCGCAGATGCTCGGCGCGCTGGATAAATATCACGGGCTGCCGAATGGGATGTTTTCGTGCGATGAGCATTTCGCGGGGCGGAATCCTTCTCAGGGCAGCGAGCTGTGCACGGTGGTAGAGACCATGTTTTCTCTGGAGCAGTCGCTGGGGATCCTGGGAGATGCGGCGATCGGGGACAGGCTGGAGCAGCTGGCGTTTAACGCGCTGCCCGGCACGTTCACCGACGATATGTGGGCGCACCAGTACAACCAGGAGCCGAATCAGGTGGAGGTGAGCCTGCACCGCAAGCCTTGGACGACAGATGGTCCGGAGTCGAATCTCTTCGGGCTGGAGCCAAACTTCGGTTGTTGCACGGCGAACTTTCACCAGGGGTGGCCGAAGTTTACGGCGAGCGTGTGGCTGGCCTCAGCCGATGACGGGATGGTGGCGGCGGCTTATTCGCCGTGCGAGGTGCGGACGCGGGTGCGCGACACGGTGCTGCATATATCGGAGGAGACGGAATACCCGTTTCGCGGGACTGTGCGGATTAAAGTCGATCCGGCGTCAGCGGTGGAGTTTCCGCTGCGGCTGAGGATTCCGGGGTGGGCGGAAGACGCGGCGATCAGCGTGAACGGACAGGCGCAGGCGCTTCCGGCGGCGGGGACGTTTGCAATGATCGATCGCAAATGGAAGGCCGGAGATTTGGTCGAGGTGAAATTGCCGCTGCGTCCGCGGATTTCGAGAGGATTCAACGACTCGGTGTCGATCGATCGAGGGCCGCTCGTCTTTTCGTTCCCGATTGGCGAGGGCTGGGTGAAGCTGCGGGATCGTGGAATGACTGCGGACTGGCAGGTGTTTCCTTCGTCGCAATGGAATTACGCGCTGGCCGTCGATGAGCAGGCGATCGGCACTGTCGCCGTGAAGGAAGCAGCGGTCGGGAAGGCTCCGTTTACGCTAAAGAATGCGCCGATCACGCTGGAGATGGAGGCGCGCAAGGTGCCTGCATGGCGGGCAGTGGATGGGGTGGCAGATCCCGTTCCGCAGAGTCCGGTAAGCAGCGGGGAACCAAAGGAGCGGATCATGCTGGTTCCGTATGCAGCGGCGAAATTGAGGATCACGGCGTTTCCCGAATTGAAGGGCTGACGCGACTCGACAATTCGGGCGATTCCGCGCCAAGATTGTGAATCCAGGATTACGCTACTGATCCAGGGAGAACTGCCAGGCGACGATCTTCTTCAGCATGTCGTAGGGGAGCTGGCCGTTCGCGACTTCACCGACTGGGATCTGGCGGCCGTCGATGAAGAGCATCGGAGTCTCGTTCACATCGAGATCCTTTGCGAGCTTGATCGAAGCATCGACTGGAGCCTTGGCGGCGGAGGTATAGGAGCAGGAACCAACCTTGGCCGCATCGAGGCCGACCTTGGTGACCGCGTCGGCGAGGGTGGAGTCGGAGGTCTGCGGCGTGAGACCGTCCTGCGCTGCGAAGACGGCATCGACAAATTTGAAGAAGGCATCATTGCCTCCCAACTGCGCGACGCAGACGCTGTAGGTCGCGGCCTTGTAGGCTTCGCTGTGGAGCGTGGTCAGCGGGAAGTTTTCAAAGACGAAGTGCGCCTGCGGGAAGTCAGTGAGAAGGTGCTCAATGATAGGCTGGACGGCCTTGCAGTGCGGGCACTGGAAGTCGGCGAACTCGACGAAGGTGAATTTCTTGTCTGCGGCTCCGCGGCTGGGGCCCTGGGCGCGCTCGTCGAGGATGCGTCGCATCTCCGCGTACGGGTGAGCGCCGAAGGGCATGACGTCGCTCGCGATGAGGTGGTTGCCGTCAGGTGTGGTGTAAAAGACCAGCGTGCCGACCTGCTGTTGCGGGTTGCTCTTCTGCGCGACGAAGACGGTGACCTTGCTGACATTCGGCGCGGGCGTGGTCTGGATGGCGGCTACCTGCCAGACGCGGTCGGAATCGTATCCCCAGGAGACGTGCAGGAAGGCTTCGACGGTTTCACGGGTGGGAGCAGTGGCGGTGAAGTTTTTGGGATCGACGGGCGGGAACTTCGGCTCGGACGAAACAGAGGGGGCGGAAGGCATCTCGGGCTTGGTGCCGGGCTCCTGCGCGAAGGCTGGAATGTAGGTGGTAGTGGCAGCGAGCGCGAGGACGGCGAGGGCTCCCTGTACGACAGAACGAAGTTGCATCAATTCCCTTTCAAACTTTTTGTTTATACCTGAACCTTGACCGCTATGGGAAAGCGGCGACCCATGCCGAAGGCCTTAGCGGTGACTTTGAGCACGGGCGCGGCCTGCTGGCGTTTGTATTCGCTGCGCTCAACAAGTTTGACGACGCGACGGACAAGTTCGATATCGACGCCGAGAATGGCGGCGATCTGCTCTGGCGTTTCGTACCGCTCGACATAGGCTTCGAGGATGGGGTCGAGAATGTCGTAGGGCGGCAACGAGTCGGTGTCCTTCTGGTCAGGGCGGAGTTCGGCGGAAGGCGGCTTCTCGATGATTGAGACGGGGATGACTTCGCGCTCGGCGTTGAGATGGCGGGCGAGGGCGTAGACCTCAGTCTTGACGACGTCGCCGATGACAGCAAGAGCTCCGACCATGTCTCCATAGAGCGTGCAGTAGCCGGTGGCCATCTCGCTCTTGTTGCCGGTGGTGAGGACGAGCGAGTTGAACTTGTTGGAGAGCGCCATCACGAGATTGCCGCGAATACGCGACTGGATGTTTTCCTCCGTGATGCCGGGTTGAAGGCCGGCGAAGATGGGCGCGAGAGCCTGGTTGTACTGCTCGAACAGGCCGGTGATGGGGACGACGTCGAAGCGGATACCGAGATTTTCGGCCAGATGCCGGCTGTCGTCGATGGAGCCCTGCGAGGAGTAGGGACTGGGCATGCCGATGCCGAGAACATTTTCCTTGCCGAGAGCTTCGACGGCAATCGCGGCGACGATGGCAGAATCGATGCCTCCGCTGAGCGCGACGATGGCGCGGGAGAATCCGCACTTGTGAATGTAGTCGCGAGTTCCGAGGACGAGGGCGCGAAAGATCGCTTCGTCCTCGTTATCGATCTGCGGATGCATGTTGCCGGTGAGCGATTCGGTGTCGACCAAGATCAGGTCCTCTTCAAACGACGCAGCCTGGGCGATGACCTCTCCGTTGCGGCAAAGAGCGATGCTCGAACCGTCAAAGATGAGGCTGTCATTGCCTCCGACCTGATTAACCATGAGCACCGGTTTGGCGTGATGACGCGCGATGGCGGCGAGCATGTCGCGGCGCGTCTGGCGCTTGTCACGCCAGTAGGGGGAGGCGGAGATGTTGAGAATAATGGAACCGCCGGCGCGCATCAGCTCTTCGACGGGATCGATGGTATAGAGGCGGTTCTCCCAGAAGCTCTTGTCGTTCCAGGCGTCTTCGCAGATGGTGAGGGCTACTTGCCGACCGGCAAGCGGGAAGAGGCGCTGCTTAGGGGCGGGTGCGAAATAGCGCTGTTCGTCGAAGACATCGTAGAAGGGCAGGAGCATCTTCGACTGGACGAACTCGATGTGTCCATTGCGAAGCAGCGCGGCGGAGTTCATGACGCGTTTGCCGGTGCCATGGTGGGCGGGGGTGACGTATCCGCAGAGTATGGCAGTGCGGCTGTGAGCGGTGCAGGCGGCGAGCTGCTCTACGACCTGGCCGGCGCGGGCGACGAAGGAGGGTTTCTCGAGCAGGTCGGCGGGAGGATAGCCGCAAACGGCTAGTTCGGGAAAGAGGACGAGGTCAGCCCCTCCCTGCTCGGCGCGACGGGTGAATTCGAGTATCTTTTGAGCGTTTCCGTCAAAATCGCCAATGGTGGGGTTGATCTGGGCGAGCGCGATCTTCACACTTCGAGTGTAGCAATCGCCGTGGGTTCAGGACACGCAGGCTTTCACCAGATCGTTGATTTGAGAATTAATCGTTGCGCAGGGGATGAAGAAGGGCGAATCGGTGCACTGGATGGTCAACACCTGAGAGGCGGGGTCGTAGTTCCAGGTCATGGTGACGCCGCTTTGTGAGGCGGTTCCACTGTTGCTGGAGATGCCGATACCGGCCGCCTGCGCCTTCTGCATCAGACCAGAGAACTGATCCTTAGTAACTCCGGAAAATGTCTGCGCGTCGCATGCCATAAATTGTCTCCCGTTGGGACCGATTCGAGGTTATTGCGCGCCGGCTGACGGAGCGAGTCCGCGGTATTTGAGCATGGGTTCAACGCTGGGTTCGGCTCCGAGCCAAGCCTTGTACATGTCGGCGAGATCTTCGGTGTTGCCGCGCGAGAGCACCATCTCGCGGAAGCGGTCGCCGTTGGCGCGGGTAAGGCCTCCGTGGTCGACAAACCATTGGTAGGCATCGTCGTCGAGCATTTCGCTCCACAGATATGCGTAGTAGCCGGCGGCGTATCCGCTGGCCCAGATGTGCGAGAAGTAACTGGAGCGGTAGCGGGGCGGGACGGCGTGCAGAGCGATGTGCTTCTTCTCGAGAGCCTGCTTCTCGAAGGCATCCACGTCTTCGAGGGGCGAGCCGGGCGGGAGAGTGTGCCACTGCATGTCAAGCTGGGCAGCGGCGAGGAGTTCGGTGAGGGCGTATCCCTGGTTGAAGGTGCGCGATTTCTCGATCTTGGCGGCGAGGTCGGCGGGCATGGGTTCGCCGGTCTGGTAGTGCTTCGCGTAGTGGTTAAAGATCGCGGGATAGCTGGCCCAGTGCTCGTTGAATTGTGACGGGAATTCGACGAAATCGCGCGCTACGGAGGTTCCGGAGAGGGTGGGGTACTCGGTGTTCGAGAACATGCCGTGGAGGGCGTGGCCGAACTCATGGAACATGGTGATGACGTCGGTAAAGGTGATGAGCGCCGGCTGGCCCTCCACGGGTTTGGGAAGGTTGGCGACGTTGTAGACGACAGGCAGCGTGCCGAGCAACTTCGATTGCGGGACGAATTCGCTCATCCAGGCTCCGCCGTTCTTGTTGTCGCGCTTGAAGTAGTCGCAGTAGAAGAGGGCGAGCGGCTTGCCGTAGGCGTCAAAGACTTCGAAGACGCGGACATCAAGCTGGTAGACGGGGATATCGTGGCGTTCTTTGAAGGTGAGTCCGTAGAGCTGGTTGGCGGCGTAGAAGACTCCGTTCTGAAGAACGTTATTCAGTTCGAAGTAGGGGCGGACCTGTGACTCATCGAGGTCGTATTTCGCTTTACGTACAAACTCCGCGTAGAGGTTCCAGTCCCAGGGCTCAAGTTTGAAGCCGGCTCTCAGCGTATTGATGAAGGCTTGAATTTCTTTTGCCTCGCTCTCGGCGTTTGCGGTGGCAGGCTGGACGAGGTCGTCCATGAACCTGAGCGCGGCTTCGGGTGTCTTGGCCATCTGGTTTTCGAGCTTCCAGGCGGCGTAGTTGGGAAAGCCGAGGAGCTTCGCTTTTTCTGTGCGGAGCTGGGCGAGGCGGGCAATGGTGGCTCGGGTGTCGTTGTCGCCGCCGCGCTCGGCGCGAGTCCAAGAGTCTTCGAAGAGCGACTGGCGCGTGGCACGGCCGGTGAGCGATGTGAGCGACGGCTGCTGGGTGGTGTTCTGCAGCGGAATGACGTAGCCCTGCTGGTTGCGGGACTTGGCGGCCTGTGCAGCAGCGGCGATCTCAGCATCGCTCAGTCCGGCGAGAGCGGCTTTGTCGGTGGTGACGAAGGCGGCGTCACGCGTGGCGGCTAGCAGCTTGTTCTTGAAAGCATTGGAGAGTGTGGATTCTTCCTCGTTGAGCTTCTTCAGCTTTGCTTTGTCGGCGTCGGAGAGGTTAGCTCCAGCGTGGACAAACTTCTTGTAGACAATTTCGAGGAGGCGCTGCGCTTCGGGATCGAGGTGGAGCGAATCGCGCTGGTTGTATACGGCCTGGACGCGCGAGAAAAGGCGCGGGTTGAGATAGATGGCGTCGTTGTGCGCGGCGAGTTGCGGGGCTAAGGCTTCTTCTGCTTCCTGCAGCGTGGGATTGGTGTTGGCTCCGGTGACCGCGTCGAATGCAGCTGTTGCGCGCTGGAAGAGGGCTCCGGTTTTTTCCATCGCGACGAGGGTGTTGTCGAAGGTAGGAGGCGCGGGATTATCGGCGATGGCGCGGATTTCTTCGATCTGCTGCGGCATGCCGGCTTCGATGGCGGCCTGGTAGTCGGTGTCCTTGATCTTGTCGAAGGGCGGCGCTTCAAACGGCAAAGTGCTGGGCGCGTAGAAGGGATTCGACGGGGCGAAGGCGGCGGTCTGGGTCTGGGCAAGGGCGGAACTAGTCATGAAGGCGATGCTCGCGATGAGAGGCAGAAAATTCTTCGTTGGCCGAAGCCGGAGGATGTTGAACACTGTGGATCATTCTCCCGAAGGAATGATTGTAGAGGAAGGCCCTGCGATCAGCAGACGCACTGCCAAGTGAGCTGCGCTGTAATGGTGTGGTGTCCGGATTTAAGAGGGCCGGTGCGGAGGATGAGGGTGTCTCCGTCGAAGGTGTAGTAGCGGACTTCGTCGCGGCCCACCCAGAGAGGAAAGAGGCTGGCTTCGACGTGGTGGGTGATGGTATCTCCCTGGACGGTGAAGCGGCCGGTGTAGGCGATGTAGCGGCGGTTGCGGCGGGGGCGTGAAGCGGGGGTGATGCGCTCGATGACTCCCTGGCGGCGGCGGGCAGGACCGAGATTGCCGCTCATGTATCCCTCGGCGGAGTAGAGCAGATAGCCGCGCACTTCGGTTCCCCAAGGCTTCTCGACCACTCCATCGTCATGGATGAGTGAATAGTCGAGGAGCCGCCAGGTTCCAACGAAGTCGGCGGCTGTGGCGTGCGTCATGAAGGATCTCCGGGAGAGTACTCGGCTGGTGGGGCTTGCCGGATCAGACGTCGGGCAGGACCAGGGCATCAAGGGTGAGGAATTGGCGAAGGATCGGGTCGTCGGAGGCTTTCATTTCATCCATGGTTCCGAAGAAATGGGCTTTGCCCTGGTGCAGGAACAGCACGCGATCGGCGAGGCGCTGAGCGAATCGCATGTCGTGGGTAACGACAATGCTGGTCAGGCGCAGCTGGTATTTGAGCTTCTGTATGAGGTCGCCGAGAATGCGGGCGATTAGGGGATCGACCATCGTGGTGGGCTCATCGTAGAGAATGGCTTCGGGCTGCGCGGCCAACGCGCGGGCAATGGCGACAGAGCGCTTCATTCCGGTGGAGAGGTCGGAGGGTAGAAGCTCTGTCATCCCCGACACGCCGACCATTTCGAGGAGACCATTGACGATCTGCTGGATCTGGTCCTCGACGAGCTCGCGGCGCTCGCGCAGGGGGAAGGCGACGTTTTCGCCAACGCTCAACGAGTCGAAGAGGGCCCCGTTCTGGAAGACCATGGTGACTTTGCGGCGGATGGCCTGCATCTGCTCTTCGTCGTAGGTACTGATCTCTTCGCCGGCGACGTGGATCTTACCGGAATCGGGCTTGAGGAAGCCCATGATGTTCTGGAGGGAGACGGACTTTCCGACACCGCTGCGGCCGAGGATGCAGAGGGTTTCACCGGGTTTGACGAAGAAGCTGACTTCGTCGAGAACAGTGAGATCGCCGAAGGACTTGCTGACCTTCTCAAACGAAATGTAGGGCGCGACGCCGTTACTTGAGGCGCCTTCCTGGCGTGCCGCTTCCTGAACGATCTCGATCTCCGGCGTATTGGGCGTGCTGGCCAACTCTCGCTCCTCGCTCTACAAACCAGCTTATTGGATGTGGGGGGATTCCTCCAACGCTGCAAATTGGAGTTCGGCCGGAGAGTTCAAGTTTTGAAACCAACGGTGAACAGGTGGAGCAGGAGGCCAGTCCAGGGAGGGACTAAGCGATGCAGCCAGGGTCTCGACGTCGAACAGGTCCATCTTGAGACCGCTTTCTGAAGCAGCCAACTGGACGGCGCGCATGACTTTGGGTTTGCCCGCGCTGAGCGCAGAGCGAGCGTAAGGCAGTAGGGCGCGGTGATAAAGGGCGCACAGCGGTTGAGGACAGCCTTGCAGGCGCGGGATGGTTGCTAGGGCGGATGTTTGCAGCGCCCGGACGGTCATCCAAGACAGGAATTCTATCGGGAGCAGCGGGAGGTCGACGGGGAGAAAGAGATTCAGGTCGTCATTGCTGGACGCGATGGCAGCTTCGATGCCGGCGAGCGGACCGGAACCGAGGTAGTTGTCGGGGATGACAGGAGCGTAACCGGCGAGGTCGGGGCGGTTGCCGGCTATGGCTGGCGAAAATCCGAGAGTACGGAGTTTGGCAAGGGCGTATTCGATGAGCGGACGGCCGCAAAAGTGAAGGAGGGCCTTGTCGCGGCCCATCCGGATGCTTTGCCCGCCGGCGAGAATAAAGGCGTTCACGCGCCGAGCTCTTCGAAGAAGACAATGATCGACTCGATGCCGCGGTAGAAGTTGGCGAGATGAAACTTCTCGTTGGGGGCGTGAAGGTTATCGTCGGGCAGGCCGAAGCCCATCATCACGGTAGGGATCTTCAGGTGGCGCTCGAAATCACCGACGATGGGAATGGATCCACCGGAGCGGATGAAGACTGTTTCCTTGCCCCAAACCTTCTTGAGAGCATGCGTAGCAGCCTGGATGTAGGGGTTGTCGGTGCCGATGACGATAGGGTCACCGGAGTGGATGAGGCGGACGTCGAGCTCGATGCCGTCGGGCTTGAGGGACTCAACGTAGCTTTTGTATTGGGCGAAGGCCTGTTGCGGGGTTTGGTCGGGAACAAGCCGCATGGAGACCTTGGCGACAGCTTTCGCGGGGATCACGGTCTTGGCTCCGGCTCCGGTGAATCCACCGGGCATGCCGTGGACGTCGAGCGAGGGACGAGCCCAGGTGCGCTCAAGGACAGAATAGCCGGGCTCGCCGGTGAGGCGGGATGAGCCTACCTCGGTGAGACGGTAGTGCTCCTCGTCGAAGGGGAGCTGTTGCCAGGTGCGGAGCTCGTCGTCGCTGGGACGCTTGATGGCGTCATAGAAGCCGGGGATGAGGATGCGTCCTGCGGAGTCCTTGAGCTGGGCGATGACTTGGGCCAGGGCCACGAAGGGATTGGGGGACGCGCCTCCATACATGCCGGAGTGGAGGTCGCTTTTCGCGCCGCGGGCCTCGATTTCGGTGTAGATCATGCCGCGCAGGCCGACGCAGAGGGTGGGCAGCTCAGGAGCGAACATCTCGGTGTCGGAGACGAGGGCGAAGTCGGCCTTGAGTCGGTCGGAATGCTCACGGATGAAGCGGGCGATCTGCTCCCCACCGACTTCTTCTTCTCCTTCAAGAATTACCCGTATGTTGATGGGTAGTTTGCCTTTATTCGATCGGAAGAGGGCCTCGAGAGCTTTGACGTGCATGTACATCTGGCCCTTGTCGTCGACGGCTCCGCGGGCGTAGAGGTTGCCGTCGCGCTCGGTGGGATCGAAGGGCGGGGATTTCCACTCGTCGAGGGGATCAGGGGGCTGGACGTCGTAGTGTCCGTAACAGAGGCAGGCAGGCTTGCCGGGAGCATGCAGCCAGTCGGCATAGAGGAGCGGATGGCCGGGAGTGGTGATGACCTCAACGTGCTCCATGCCAACGCGGGTCAGCTCTTTGGCGAGCCATTGGGCGGCGGCGAGGACATCTCCTTTGTGTTCGGGGAGGGTGGAGACGGAGGGAATGCGGATGAGGGTTTTGAGCTCGTCGAGAAAGCGAGGGTAGTTGCTACGGGCGTAGTGGATGGCGGCGGAGGACATGCGGACTCCTGATCAGGTGACAGAGAAGTATAAATTGGAGCTCGCTCTTTCAGGTTTGACCACTTAAGCTACTGCGAGCGGTGTGGCGGGCAGAGGTTCATCGTGGCCCTGGAGGCGCATGGTGAGCAGGGTAATGACGATCATCCACCACGTCCAGAGGACGGCTGCAAAGCCGTGGGCGGCGAGTATCTCAAGGAACTGGGGCACATACCGCGAGGCACCGTCTGAAAATTGAGGGTGAAGCGGTGAAGTCAACCGAACGAGCGGGAAGGAAAGAGCCACAACGAGCAGCGTAAACGCCACGGCAAAACCTCTACGACCCCGGATGGTCTGGACGCTCAGGGCAAGCGGCGATTTCAGCAACCCTTTTGACTGCACGAACAGCGGGATCGCGAGAAGCCAGCGCGACAAGACCAGGATCGCCAGAACAATTGCGATCCACCAATAGACTTCTCCCGAAACCAGACGAGGCACTGGATGGCGCGTCGTGGCTTTGAATACCCTGAGCGCGGAAGTCGACAGGATTATCGTCACCGCGCCAGCGACGACGAGCGCAGCAGCGAAACGCGCGAGCAATCCTGTGAGGAGTTTCACGCAGCCGGGAAACGCCAGGCTGTCCAGCAGGTTACTGACCTCCGGCCGCTCGCCGTTCGACTCGCTCGTCACCGTGTAGTTCGCGACGCACAGGAATCCCGCGCATGCTAAAAGATAGCGGATCAACAGACCTGTCACAAAAACAAAAAAATGAGCAAACTTCGTCAGCGTCAGCCCGGCAACCAGATGATTAATACTCACGCCAGAAGCTGCGATCACGAGGATCGGCAGCAAGAGCGGAAGAGGATACCGCTGCAGCAGAGCGAGCCCCCTGCCCAAAGCCGACAGCACCATCAGTACCTTGGCATTGTGGGGTCGACTTCGGCGGACCACGCGTCAATGCCGCCGCGGAGGGACTGGGTGTTTTCGAAGCCCTGGTTGCGGAGCCAGACGGTGACGTTCATGGAGCGGACTCCGTGGTGGCAGACGGTGACGAAATGGGCTTCGGGGTCGAGTTCCTGGAAGGCGCGGGAGGGAATGTCTCCCATGGGAATCAGAGTACTGCCGTCGATGTGGGCGACCTGGTACTCCCAAGGCTCGCGCACGTCGAGAATGACGGGGCTTTCGGGGCTGGCCAAGTCGAGCAATTGCTTCAAATCCTGCGTCGTTATTTCATAATCAAGCATAAAGACCAGGATACAGTGGCGGGCGGGTGGAAAGTCTTTTGCCACCGATATTGGTGTTTCGCCGGGGGCCTATCCAGCGTGATAAAAGTAAGTTGCCACTCCAAAAGTGTTTATGGCTACTCAGGAAAAAGTATTGATCGTCGAGGACGAGGTGCACGCCCTGACGGGGCTGGCGGAACTCGTCTCGGGATGGGGATATCGCACAGAGACGGCGCGCGACGGGCTCGAGGCTCTGGAGCGGGTTCAGGCGTGGCAACCAGGCATTGTTGTGACGGATTTAAAGATGCCGCGCATGGACGGGCTGGAATTGCTGGGGCGGCTGAACGATCTGAAGCAGGATCAGGCGGTGGTGGTGCTTACCGCCCAAGGCTCGATCGAGCTGGCGGTTGAAGCCATGAAGATGGGCGCGTACGACTTTATCCAGAAGCCTGTGGACGCGACCCGGCTGCGCACGATCCTGTTGAATGCGACCCGGCAGCGGGAGACGGAACGGGAGCTGGAGGTCACGCGGCGCAAGCTGCGGGATACCGGCGTGCTCGGTTCGCTGGTCGGCTCATCCAAGAAAATGCAGGAGCTTTTTGCCCTGATCGAAAGGGTTGCGCCCTCGAACGTTTCGGTTCTGATTACGGGTGAAAGCGGCACGGGCAAAGAGATGGTGGCGCGCACGCTCCACGAACTGAGTCCTCGCAAGATGAAGCCGTTTGTGGCGGTGAACTGCGCCGCGATTCCGGAGACACTGATCGAGAGCGAGATCTTTGGCCATGAGAAGGGCGCGTTTACCGGGGCGCTGGAACGGCGCGCGGGATGCTTTGAGCTGGCTGAGGAGGGCACGCTGCTGCTGGATGAGATCGGCGAGATGCCGGTGGGCACGCAGGCCAAGCTGCTTCGCGTGCTTGAGGAGCGGAAACTGCGGCGGCTGGGCAGCAAGGTGGAGTCGCCCGTGGATGTACGGGTGCTGTCGGCAACGAATCAGGATCCGGATGAAGCGGTGGAGAAAGGACAGTTGCGCGGCGATCTGTTCTATCGTCTGAATGTTTTCAACATTCACATGCCACCGCTGCGGGAGCACAAAGAGGATATTCCGGCAATCGTGGATTCGATGCTCGGCGAGATGAACCGCAAGCACGGCCGCGAGGTGACGGGCGTGGATCCGGAAATGATGGCGCGTATGATGGCATACGATTGGCCTGGAAATGTGCGCGAGCTCCGCAACACGATTGAACGCGCTGTTGTCTTATGTGGCGGAGGCGCGATAGAGACACGGCATCTGCCTCCGGGTTTCGGCACCAAGACAGTGAAGGTCGCGGGGGACTCGGGCGTCGCCCCCAATGCGATCCAAGTTGAGGTAGGGGCCACGGTGGATGAAGGGGAACGGCGGCTGATTCTGAAAACGCTGGAGTCGACGAATAATAACAAGACACGCGCGGCAGAGATTCTCGGCATCAGCCTCAAGACCCTGCACAACAAGCTGAAGGATTACGGCAGGTTCAAGGATGATGCCGGTTCGGAAGACTAACTCAGTCTCTCTCACCAGCCGTTGAGGTCCTTTTCTGGAAGCATGCGATTGAAGACCAAACTCGTTGTAGCTATCGCCAGTCTGGTCTTCCTGATTGCCACCATTCTGTCGGCGCTCTACATGAGCCGGTTGCTGGATCAGCATATTCAGCAGTCCTACGAATCGACCGATGTGATCGGCCATCAGTTGCTTTTTGCGACTCGCACGGCACTTGAGTCCGGACTGCGCAGCAGCGTGGTGAACCCGAATGATTCGATTGCGTTGCGGGCTGCGGTTGCTGCTTCCCTGCGCAATGATGAGGGCCTCAACGCGCTGATCAACTCGATCATCAATTACTCACCTACGGTTTTCGATATTGCGATTGCCGATAGTAACGGGACCGGACTGGTCACGGCGCCCGATCCGGGGCTAGAAGACAAACCCCTGAATGATCGGCCGGAATATGCGACGCTGCGAAACGAATCGTGGATAAGGAAACTAGCGCTCGTCTTTTGGAAAAATCCGGTTGTTTACAATTACACGCTCGGACTCGATCGCGACGGTAAATCTTTCATAACAATCCGCATCGGAATACGAACAACATTTCTGAGGGCCGTATTCTATCCGGGTCTGAGAGATGCGCTGACGAGCATCGGCATGGCGATTCTCATATCGCTGATCGCGGCAGCGTTTGTGTCCAACCTTGCTCTGCAGCCGCTCGAGCAGATCAGCTCACGGCTGGATGCTCTCGGGCAGGCTGAGGTGCCGGCAGCGGGAGAACTGGAGTCGGGCCGGTCGTCGGATGCCGTGGTTCAGGTTTCGCACAAGATTGAACGGCTGGGCCGGCGAATGCGCAATGTCGAGGAAGTGTTCTCGGCCCTGAAAGAGAATCTCGATCAGATCCTGTCCAACCTGCAGGACGGAATCATGCTGTTCACACGCGATTCACGGGCAGTACTGGTTTCGCGGTCGGTGGAGCGTTTTCTCGATGTGAGCCGCGATCAACTGCTGGGTTCGGAGGTTCACGACATCTTCGATCGTAATTCCCTGCTGGGCCGCACGGTACGACAGGCCTTCGATGCGGGAATGTCGATTGTGCAGGAAGAGATTACGACGGAGGCAGGGCGCAGACTGGAACTGTCACTGGACTTTATTCATGACGATCGTGACGAAGAGGTCTCCGCGGGTCATTCGCTGGGAGCGCTGCTGACGCTGCATGATGTGGAGTCTGTGAGCGAGATTGAGAGCGAGCTGGAGCTTTCGAGGCGCATGGCGGCGATTGGGCGGCTGACTTCGGGGGTGGGTCACGAGGTGAAGAATCCGATCAACGCCATCGTGGTTCACCTTGAGCTGCTGCGGGGCAAGGTAGGCAGCGAGGTGACGGCGGCGAGACACCTGGAGATCATTCAGAGCGAAATTCAACGACTGGACCGGGTAGTACAGACACTGGTAGATTTCTCGCGACCGGTCGAGTTGAAGCTCGTCGATCAGGATATGCGCACCATAGTCTCGAGCGTGCTGATGCTGGCCTCCGCCGGTCTGGAATCCTACAACGTGACTGTGGTAAGCGAACTTCCGGCTCATCCGGTCATAGTGAAGGTGGATGCCGACCTCGTGAAGCAGGCGTTGCTGAATGTTGTTCTAAACGGAGCCCAGGCCATGGCTGAGGGCGGCGAGCTTTCGGTTCGACTGGCGGAGGATGGGCGCTCTGCAATCATCAAGGTCCAGGATCATGGCGAGGGCATACCGGATGAAATTCGCTCCAAGATTTTCGATCTGTACTTCACGACCAAGCGGGACGGGAGCGGAATAGGCCTGGCGATGACATACAGAATTCTGCAACTTCATCACGGACAGCTTGACGTAGAATCGAAAGTTGGCGAGGGGTCGACCTTCATCTTATCCCTGCCGGCGGCAGGGCTTTCTGACCCGAGAGTGCGCGGAGCACTGGAAGCGAATTCATTGGTTGTCGAGGGACAGAGGGGATGAAAACCGCCAGCAAGATCGCGGTCCTTATTCCGCTGTGCCTTATTGCGGGTTGCGGGCACAAGACACAGGCCACGCCGCCACCGGCAGCACAGGCACCGATTTATCCTCCCAGTGAAGTGGCAAAGACTGCGCCGGCCCCACAGTTGCCCCCGCCTAATCCACTTGATGTGAAAGAGGGTTCACCGGCGCCGCCGGCTCCGCCCCCGCCAAAGCCACACAAGACTACGCATCACAAACAGAAACCGCCAGACGCTGGCCAGACGCAGACGGCAAAAGATGCGACAGCATCGACTGCGGCAACGACGCAACAGGCCGCGGCGGGGGAGCCTCCGGAGATGTCGCCCATCGGCCAGCTTTCGAGCGCGGGCGACCGCAGTGGTGTTCCAACACGGCGTGAGATTCAGGACCTGATCACAGCTACGGAAAACGGCCTGAAAGACGTCAAGAGCAAGAGGTCGCTTAGTTCTGATGAGCAACTGACTGAGACACAAATTCGCACATTTCTCATAAAGGCCAAGCAGGCCCTTGATCAGGACGATCTCGACGGCGCTAACACCCTGGCGAACAAGGCGAAGGTTCTGCTGGGTGAGCTGACGAAGGCGTAAGAGGTAGCCGTTAGCCAACGAGGCTTGCTGCAGGAGTTGTCGAAATCAATCCCACGACCGCGATAGCCGAGTCCAGGTGATGGTTGAGCTTGTTCCTTTACCCTAGCGCTCGCCCCACTTGAGCTTTGCTCGCAGCACGTCGAAGAAACCTGAAGCCCGGAGCCTGACGAGCCTCACCGTGTACTTCGAACGGTGGCAGCGGAGTTCATCGCCAACCTTCATCAGGACGGCTTCCTGTCCGTCGACCGTGAGGAAGGTCTGGTCGGGGACACCGACGATGCTTACCACGATATTGGCGTCTCCGCGCACCACCATGGGGCGGAGAGTCAACAGGTGAGGACAGACGGGCGAGATCACTAGCGCATCGACGTCCGGGAGGAGGATCGGTCCGTTGGCAGCCAGGGAATACGCGGTTGAGCCGGTGGGCGTGGAGATGATGACGCCGTCGGCGCGGAAGGTGGCGGCAACCTGACCGTCGAACTGGATACGGAAGTCTCCCATGCGCGCGATAGCGCCTTTGGCAACAACCACGTCGTTCAAGGCCTCGTGTTCGCCGAAAAGCTCTCCCTCGCGCCATAATTCGCTGTGCAGCATGGAGCGGGAATCGGTGGTAAAGCAGTGATTGCACCAGCCTTCCAGCGTGGAGTAGAGGTCGGCGAGGCGGACCTCGGTAAGGAATCCGAGTGAGCCGAGGTTGACGCTGAGGATGGGCGTCTCGGTCCTGGCGAAGACGCGGGCGGCCGACAGAAGGGTTCCATCGCCTCCAAGCACAATTACCAACTCGGGTTTTTCGGCCGGCATCTCGTGACGGGGGACGATGCGGGCCTGCTGGCTGTACGTGCCGCTTACCGGGTCGAAGATTGGATCAAGGTCGTGTGCCTTCATCCAGAGCGCCAGGTTGGGGAGAAGATCGAAAAGCTCCTCTTTTTGCGGCTTCGCGATGATGGCGACAGTGCGCATGAATCAACAGTGTACTCAACGCGGATGAATTGTTCCCCGTGACTTCTGAGCCGGAGGATTAAGAGATGCTAACAGTTGCTTTTGGATCTGGTTCTGACGTCCTCGAATTCATCGAGCAATGGAGTAGAAATTCGCGGTTGCCTTCGGTTCCAAGGATGGGAGAATCGATAATTTCGATGGCGGTTCCTCCTATGTCGGCGACGCAGGCACGGACACGATCAATGGCCAGCTGGTGAGCGGCGGGATCACGTACGATGCCTCCTTTGCCGACGTGCTCACGGCCAGCTTCAAATTGCGGCTTGACGAGGACAACTATCTCTACGGGTGCGGGACCCAACCGGATGGCGCTGATGACTGCGGGCAAAACCAGCGTGGCGGAGATGAACGAAACGTCCATGGCGACGAAGCTGATGCCGGGCGGGAGATCTCCGGGGCCAAGGTTGCGGGCGTTGGTGCGCTCCATGAGGACGACGCGCGGGTCGCGGCGCAGGCTGTCCGCGATCTGTCCATAACCGGTGTCAACCGCGAGAACGCGATCAGCCCCGTGCTGAAGCATGCAGTCAGTGAATCCTCCCGTGGAGGCTCCGACGTCGAGGCTGAACCGGCCGGTGAGGTTGATGTGCCAGTAATGCAGGGCAGCTTCGAGCTTGAGTCCACCGCGGCCAACGTAGCGGAGGTCCCCCCCCAGCAGGCGTAAAGCGGCTGTTTCCGGGACACTGTGGCCCGGTTTTTCGACCTTCTGCTCGTCGACGAGAACGCGGCCCGCCAGAATAATCGCCTGGGCGCGCTCGCGGGTGGGGGCGAGCCCACGTTCGACGAGCAACTTGTCCAGGCGCGTTCTCATTCTTGAGTCTTTGTGGAGTCCAAATTCAGTCAATCAAAATTCGGCCATTGTCTTGTCGGCATCATAGAATACCGTTGGACCTGAGAGCATGCCCCACGACCTGCCCAATCCAAATATCGAGGCCTCCCGTTCTTCTGATAGACCCGCGGAGAACATGAGCGCGACCGACGATATGGGGCTGCTGACACGCATTCAATCCGGCGATCAGGAAGCGATGTCAGCCCTGTTCGACCGTTACGGGACGATGGTCTACTCCGTCGCCTTACGTGTGTTGAAAGATGCAGGTGAAGCCGAAGATGTGATGCAGGAGATCTTCGTGCAGGTGTGGAAGAACCCGGGCGCTTTCGTGTCGGGTAAGGGTTCTCTGGGCGGCTGGCTGGTGGTGGTGGCGCGGAATCGATCGATCGATATGATCCGCCGGCGGCGTCCGACTGAGCAGGTGGAGTTGTTTGCTCTGCCGTCGTCGACCAACCTTGCGCGTGAGGCAGAGCGAAATTCACTTCTGGGAAAGATCCGCGGAGTGATGGTATCGCTGCCGGAAGAACAGAGAAACTCTGTTGAGCTTGCTTTTTTTGAAGGCTTGAGCCACTCGGAGATCGCCGAAAAGACAGGCGATCCGCTGGGAACGGTGAAGACACGAATTCGCCTGGCGCTGACCTCAATCAGAAAGGCATTAACGGTTTGAGCACGAGGCCACACATCCCGCAGGAAGACCTGGCGCTCTACGCCATGCAGGCGCTGGCTCCCGAAGAGCAGCAGGCCGCGCAGGCCCACCTGGATATGTGCGCGTACTGCCGGGCGGCGCTTCTGGAAGCCATGACCGATGTGGCGGTGGTGGGCTTGAGCGCGGAGCAGCAGGCTCTTCCTGAGGGAGCACGGCAACGGCTGATGGCACGAATTGCCAATACTCCCCAGGCTACGGCACAGGCGTCGAAGCCGGCAGTTCCACAACCCGGGCGCGAGGAGAGCAGGACAGGCTTTGGACTGGGATGGCTGGGCTGGGCAGTGGCTCTGGCGATGCTGGCGGTCGCGGGGTATCTCGGCTATGGCAACCACAGGCTGCAGGAGCAACTCAGTGAGGACCGCGGACAGATAGCACGGCTGGCCGCCGGAGCGGACCGGGCAGAGGAGCTGACCGAGGCGTTGACTTCTCCTGCGGCCAAGCAGGTGACGCTGACCGAGACGAAGCGGCCCGCTCAGCCGGTGGGCCATGCGACCTATCTGCCGACGAAAGGCGCGCTGATTTTCGTCGCCAGCAACCTGCGGCCGGTTCCCGAGAATAAGACCTACGAGCTATGGCTGATCCCCGCCAATGGCAAGGCTCCGATGCCGGCGGGGCTTTTCCGGCCGGACGCGAGCGGGAGCGCTTCAGTGGTTCTGCCGACACTGCCACAAGGTGTGGAAGCCAAGGCGTTTGGCGTGACGATCGAAGACGCGCAGGGATCGGCGACGCCAACGCTGCCGATCGTGATGGCCGGACAGTAGGGCGAAGGGCCGACTGGGGTACTAAACCACCAATTCCCTGCTGTTTTCGACTACACTTGTTCGGTCTATGGCAAACACAACTTCTCGTTTCCCGCACCCGATTACACTCGCCGTCGATATCGGCGGCACCGGCATGAAGGTAATGGCTCTCGACGCCCGGGGCAATCCGCTGACTGAACGCCTGCGCACGCCTACTCCCAACCCGGCAACGCCGGCGAGAATGCTCTCCGCGCTCGAGAAGTTGCGCAAGCAGCTGCCGAATTGTGACCGCGTTTCGGTCGGGTTCCCGGGAGTGATTAAGCAGGGCAAGACGCTGACCGCCGCGAACCTGCACCCGACCTGGGTGGGATTTCCGCTGAAGAACGCACTGGAGAAGCGCTGGAAGCTGCCGGTGCACCTGGCGAACGATGCCGCTGTACAGGGCTATGGCGCGATCAGCGGTCGCGGAGTGGAGCTAGTGCTGACGCTGGGCACGGGGCTAGGATCGGCACTGTTCACAGACGGGCATCTGTGTCCCGGCCTCGAGCTGGGACACCACCCCTGGCAGAAGGGCAAGACGTATGAGGATTTCCTGGGACGCCGGGGACTGAAGAGGCACGGCAAGAAGCGGTGGAACCGGTTCCTGCAGGCAGCGATCGAACAGACGGCCAAGACCTTCAACTGGGACCGGCTCTACCTGGGCGGCGGAAACGCGAAGGAGATCAACTTCACGCTGCCGACCTACGTTTCGACGATATCGAATGAGGATGGGCTATTCGGCGGCGTCGCGCTCTGGCGCTATCAGACCTAACGTCGGTTCAGTCGTGTGTGGGTAGCGGGTAGATTGTGAGTGCGCCGTCGTCGAGGACCGCGACGGATTTTCCGTCGGGCGAGAGTTCAAAACGGCTGAACAATGGGCTGCCGGATTTCTCGAAAAGAAACTTCTTTGAATCGACCTCTTCTACCACAAAGCGCTTTTCGGAGGCGCAGTCTTCGCACATGGAAGCGGCTGTGTACACCAGTCCAAAGCGGGAGCCGTCGCCAGCGATGCCGGCGATGTCTCGGACGTTGAAGGAGGCTCCCGGATTGGGCAGCTGTGTTTTGGAACCGTCGCGCCGAATGATGAAGACCTGAGGGTTGTGCAGGAAACCTTTTTCAAGGCGCGACATGACCAGGTGCGTGGGGTCGAGAAAGCCTATCGGGTGAAGGGCTATGGGCTTGGCGGTTTCCTCATAGGACCAGGGTTCGCCGTCGGGCCGCAAGTAATTGGCATCAGGCGTGAGGACCAGAATCTTGGTGCAGGTGTAGTCAGACTTGTCCAGGCAACGAACTCCAGCGACGCGTTCGTCGCCTGGAGTCCAATCCTCGACGGCATTGGCATCGGTTGACTGGTCGATTGCGATCGTGGTGAGCAGCTTGAGCGGGCCGACGGTGTAGAACTCGAAGTTACGGCCATCGGCGGAGAGCAGAGGAATGGTGCGCCGGGCAGGAGTGACATACAGCCCTTTGGGCTTCTCGGCCAGTTCTCCGGATTCTACGGTCTGAAGATGATCGTCGAGAAATTCGAGATCGCTTCCCTTCCATAGAACCACCATGTGATTTGGCCCGGCGAACACGGTGAAGTCGCCTTCGACCGGCCAGTCGCGAGTAGCGACCTTCGCACCGGTCTTCTCAAAAACGATGGCGCGCACAGTGGCCGCGCTCGAACCCGTCTTAAGGGTGCAGGGAGGGTTGGTGGTAAACGCGACGAAGATGTGGTTTGCGTCGAGCCAGAAGAGACGTGTTCCCGCGATGTGGAGGTGAAAACAGGTGAGCGAATGGGCTCCGCTAAAGAAGCCTTTTGGAAGCCCGGAGGGCTGGAGCGGGATTACGAGTGGCTTGGGCTTGTCTTCAGCATTGACGGAGACACAGAACGAGAGGCAGATGAGAAGAGAGAGCAGCCTCAGTGAGACTCCCAGGCGTCCTGCCAAGTGCATTGTGCTGTCTCCCGTGCGGAACTGCCTTCACCCGGCCGATTACATGCGATAAGACGGTTTAACCCATCGTCCAATATCTTTCAAGGATGTAAGTGATCTCGTAAATCACAGCGACAATGGCGAAGGCCGCGTGGAACCAAGGTTTCCTTATCCTGATGGCGACAAGGCTAAGGACCAGATAGGTTGCGGTGCGAATGGCGTAGGCAGCGCCAAGGCGGGTAAAGTAGTCGCGTCCTTTGATGAACCCGTCGGCGATATCGGCAACAAACAAGAGGGCCATGACGCCAAAGATCCATTGGTGACGGGAGTAGTAATAGCCTTTGAAACCGTCGTACTCCCCGATCTGGTCAGGAAAGAAGAGCGAACACAAAAGGTAGAGCAGAATTGCGTAGACGGCGACGAAGAAATAAATGGGGAAGGTCCACTCACGAACCTTCACGAGGTTGAATTCCCACCACCAGAAATGGATCAGGTACAGGAAGAGGAAAAGTACCCAGACCAGGTGCACCCAATAGACTCTGAATCGCTTGGGATGCTGGACGATGAGCGCAATCCCTTTAAGCAAGTGGGCCACGCTGAGGCCCACGATCATTCCAAAGAGCACTCTGACGTGAAGGTAAAAATCCATCGTCGTCACACCATCCGGAAAATGCAATCCGATTTTATCGGCATTCTGAATTGATTGCCCAGATACGCGCTCTGGAGTCTACTTCAGGGCATGATGGTTCGAAGATACTGGTAGCTCGACTTGATGCTGTCGAGCGGGTTGCCGGGAGTCTGGTCCTGCTCGACGAAGTAATACTCGATGCCTATGCCACGGGCAGTGTCGAGCACGGCTTTCCAGTTGATGCTGCCATGACCAACTTCAGTGAAGTGAGCCGACGACTTGTCCATGTCGTTGGAAGGTGGGAAGCCGGGCTTGCGGTCTTTGAGATGAAGCATGCGGACTCGATGGCCCAGGCGGTGCAGCATTTCGACGGGGTCGTTGCCGGCCTGGGCGACCCAATAACAATCCATCTCGAAGAAGACGAGATGGGGGTCGGTCTCGTCGAGGAGTATCTGATAGCCGGTCTTGTCGCCATAGGTTTTGAATTCGTAGTCGTGATTGTGGAAGGCGAAGCGCATGCCGAGATCGGCGACCTGCTTGCCCCATTCGTTGAACTGTTTTGCCGCGGTGTGAAATCCGTCGATCGTTGCCCATTGGGATTTCGGCAGCATAGGGCAGACCATCCAGTTCAGGCCTAGCTGCTTTGCGTAGTCAAGTTTGCCGGCGAATCCCTCGTAATCGAAGTGGCCGCTGGGGACGCTTAGACCGGCATCATCGATCATGTGCCGAAGTTCTTTCGCCGGATGCGTGTAAACACTCGGGAAGGCCTCGACCTCCTGGTAGCCGATGGCATGAATCTGCTTGAGGATATCGGGCAGGGAATCTTTCTCCAGAAGGCCGCGCACGGTGTAGAGCTGCACGCCGATTGGCTGGTGCGATGCGGGGAAGGCGGATTTGCTTTGCACTGCCAGCGCGGGAAGCGCGGCAGCGGAGGACTTGAGGAAGTTCCGACGGGTCAGCATGACGCCACCCATGATACTCAATGGGAAGATTCGTGCATCAAGTGAGATCAATCGTTGGATCGATCGGCGCCAATTGGTAACCAAAAGGTAAACCGTGCGCCCTGAGCGGGGCGGCTGAGGACGTCGATGCCGCCTCCGTGCGCATCCAGAATGGCTTTGACGATGGCAAGGCCCATGCCGGTTCCGGAGATGCAATCTCTTTGCCGGCGGCCGCGGTAGAACTTACGGAAGATGAGAGGCTTCTCGAATTCCTCAATCCCCTGCCCAAAGTCTTCGACGCTCACAAGAAGGCGGTTGTCTTCGATGCGCGCCGCGATCCGCAGGGGCGACCCGGACGGCGAGTATTTGACGGCGTTTTCAATGAGATGGCGTAGGACGCGGCGGACAAGCTTGCGATCAAGGCGGACCGCCGGCATGTCCTCCGGCACCTGTACTTCGACGGCACGGTCACCGAGCATGGAGTGTGCTTCTTCGAGTGCAAGATTGACGATTTCGCGGACGCTCTCGGGACGCGCCTGCACATGAATACTGGCGGCATCGAGTTGCGACATCTCGATGGCCTGGCCGATCAGGCGGTCGAGGCGTGCGCTCTCCTCGTCGACGACGGCGTACATTTCGGCGCGCTGGGGCTCGGTCATCTGCGGCTGGCTGATGAGGGTGGTGGCCGCAGCGCGGATGGAGGTGAGGGGCGTCCGCAGCTCATGGGTAACGGAATCCAGCAGCGCGGTGTGAAGGCGCTCGCTTTCACGGGCGGCTTCCATGTGACTTGTACGCTCGATGGCCTCGGCGCGTTCGAGAGCAATGGCAACGAGGCTTCCGATCGCCTCATAGATGTTGCTTGACTGGGCTTCTCCACGGATGGCCATGACACCCAACGTGCGCATGCCAAGCACCAGAGGAACGACGTGCGCGCCGCCTGCGACGGTGACGGCGGGCTCGGTAGCCTCGGCGGCACTTTTAAGATCCGTCAACGGCACCAGTTCGTAGCCGGGATCGGAGTAATAAGCGGCGTCGGTATCACGAACGTAGAGTGCGACGGCTCGGAATCCGAAGATTGTCGCGGCGATGGACGGCGTGATGCGGGCGACAGCGCTCAGATCGTCGTGCAGCAACAACTCCTGGCTGAACTCGTACAGATGCTGGACTTCACGGCGGCGGACTTCGGCCAGTTCGGCCTCGCGACGCGCGCGTGTGGAGAGATGGCTGACTAAAAGGCTGGCGCAGAGGAAGACCGTGAGAGCAACGATATTTTGTGGATCGAGGACGGAGAAGGTGCCGACCGGAGGAAGGAAGAAAAAGTTGTAAAGGACTGCAGAGAGAACAGACAGATAAACCGAGTACGCCAGACGCCATCTTGAAGCCGCGATGAGGATAAGGACCAGAAAGCTGAGCGCTACGGTCGTCTGATTTACGTGCAGCACGCGGCGGAAGAGCAGCGTGAGAGCCAGAGCCAACAGGGTGAAGCCGCCGGTCCTGAAAACGGCCCTGCGCATCCTGGCTGTATTCTTTTGCATGACAGGGCCGATGATACAGAAGGACGGAGAATGGCGGAACGCATACTAGTCGTAGATGACGAGACACAGATCACGCGGGTGCTGCGTACAGCTCTCGCGGCGCAGGGATATGATGTGCGGGCGGCGAACGATCCGGAGGAGGGACTGCGCACGTTTGAGGAATGGGCTCCCGACCTGCTGATTACTGACCTGATGATGCCGGGGATGACGGGCGTCGAGCTGTGCCGCGCAGCGCGCAAGCTGAGCAAGGCGCCGATCCTCGTGTTATCGGTGCGCGATCAGGAGCGTTCCAAGATTGAGGCTCTGGATGCAGGCGCGGATGATTACGTGACGAAGCCCTTCGGGATCCAGGAGCTGCTGGCGCGGGTACGCGCGCACCTGAGGCGGGCTCCCGAGCGGGTGACGGATGCGCCGATTGAGGTCGGCGATTTTGTGATTGATGTGGGAGCACATTCGATTCTGTTGCGCGGGCAGCCGATCCACCTAACGCCGAAGGAGTTCGACTTGCTGCTGCTGTTTGCGCGGAACGCGGGCAAGGTGCTGACGCATCGCGCGCTGCTCACGGCCGTATGGGGCGCGCAGTCGGCTCAGCAACCGGAATACCTGCGCGTATTTGTCGGCCAGCTGCGGAAAAAGCTGCAGGGCGGCACGCAGAAGGAATACATCCAGACAGAACCCTGGGTGGGATATCGCTTTCTTCCGGATGGCGCTTCAAGTTAAGTTCGCGCCAGGCGTCTTTATATCTCCCTTATGAATTCCTTACTGGCGGTTTAGTGCAATAACGATTTACTAGGAATGGTGCGTCTGAGGCGCCGGTGCGAGTTGGGTAGTCTCCCAATAGCTCCTGCGTTTGAGTCATGTTCGGTGGCGTGAGCGCCAACTGGGCGTCGAGCAGGCCAGGAAACGGCACTGTTGCGGGACGCAAGGAGCGGGAGATGTTGGATTTGCTGATGGCAATTTTTACGGGGATTTTTTTTGCTGTTGCGCTGGCGTACGTCAAGGCCTGCGAACACCTGAGATAGAAAGCAGAGAAACGACACCATGAATATCACTACTGTTATCGTCATCGTTCTCACCATCCTTCTGCTCGGCTATCTGGTGGTGACTCTGCTATATCCGGAGAGGTTTTGAATGACCACGAACGGGTGGCTTCAATTTCTGCTGTACTTTGCGGTTCTGGTTCTGCTGATGCGTCCCCTGGGAATCTACATGGCACGTGTTTTCGAAGGCCAGCGCACCTTTGCGGACCCGATTCTGAAGCCGTTGGAGAAGCTGCTGTACCGCCTGTGCGGAATAAACGCCGACGTCGAGATGAACTGGCGCGAGTATACGTCGGCCATGCTGCTGTTCAGCTTCGTCTCACTGGTGCTGACTTACGTGATCGAGCGGACCCAGCTCCACCTTCCCTGGAATCCGCAGGGTTTCGGTGGAGTTCCGCCGGCACTGGCGTGGAATACGGCGGCCTCATTCACGACGAACACCAACTGGCAGGCTTACGTGCCTGAGACCACCATGAGCTACTTCACGCAGATGGTGGGGCTGGCCTATCACAACTTTCTGAGCGCCGCGGTGGGCATCGCCGTCGCGATCGCGCTGGTACGCGGCATCGCACGACGGCAGGCGAAAACCCTCGGCAACTTCTGGGTCGACGCGACGCGCGCCATTCTTTATGTGCTTGGGCCGATCTCGCTGGTACTGGCATGCGTCCTGGTCGAGCAGGGAGTGGTCCAGAACCTGAAGCCTTACGTGCAGGCGCAGACAGTCGAGCATGCGAGCCAGCCGCAGACGATCGCGCGGGGCCCGGTTGCATCGCAAGAAGCGATCAAGATGCTGGGGACGAATGGCGGCGGATTTTTTAATACAAACAGCGCGCACCCGTTTGAGAATCCTACACCCCTGACGGACTTTCTGGAGATACTGGCCATCTTCCTGATTCCCGCAGCGCTCACGGTGACCCTGGGCAGGATGACCGGATCTCCGGGACATGGATGGGCGGTGTTCGCCTGCATGACGCTGCTGTTCGCCGTAGCGGTGGTGAGCATTTACTGGGCGGAGTCGCGCCCGCATCCGCTGCTGCATGGGGTAGATCAAAGTACGACGGAGCTGCAGGCCGGCGGCAACCAGGAAGGCAAGGAGGTCAGATTCGGGATTGCGGACACCGCGCTGTTTGCGGCGGCAACGACCGATGCAAGTTGCGGAGCGGTGAATGGCATGCACGACTCGTTTACGCCGCTGGGCGGGATGGTTGTGCTGGCGAACATCATGCTGGGCGAGATTGTCTTCGGCGGAGTGGGCTCCGGACTCTACGGTATGTTGATTTACGTGGTGCTCTCGGTGTTCATCGCCGGCCTGATGGTAGGGCGAACACCGGAATACCTGGGCAAGAAGATCGAAGCATTTGACGTGAAGATGGCGATGCTTTACGTACTGATTTTCCCGCTGCTGATCCTGGTGCTGACGGCGGTCTCGATTCTTTGTCCCGCGGGTCTCAGTGGCATCACCAACCCCGGCCCGCACGGCTTGAGCCAGATTCTGTATGCGTTCACGTCAGCTGCCGGGAACAACGGATCGGCATTTGCCGGGATCAACGCGAATACCAACTGGTTCAACATCAGTCTCGGGTTCACGATGCTGGCGGGACGGTTCCTCATGATGGTTCCCATGCTGGCGCTGGCGGGACACCTGGCGCTCAAAAGGAGCGCGCCACCGTCGCCGGGTACCTTTCCGGTGAATTCATCGCTGTTCACCGTTCTGCTCACGGGCGTGATCTTGATTGTTGGCGCGCTGACGTTTTTCCCGGCGTTGAGCCTTGGACCGATTCTCGAGCACCTGCAGATGCACAACGGAGTGCTGTTTTAAAAGGCAAACGAAAACATGGTAGAAAGACAGAGTTTATGGAATCCGGGCATCATGCGTCAGGCGCTGATCGATTCGTTCAAGAAGCTCGATCCACGGGCGATGGTGAAGAACCCGGTGATGTTTGTGGTGGAGGTGGGCAGCGTGCTGACTTCGGCATTGCTGATTCAGGATGGTGTCCTCCATCAGCCAATCGGCTTCAACCTCCAGATCACCCTGTGGCTATGGTTCACCGTCCTGTTTGCCAATTTCGCCGAAGCAATGGCGGAAGGGCGCGGCAAAGCACAGGCCGACACACTGCGCAAAGCAAAGGGCGAAACGATCGCCTATCGCTACAAGAGTGATGGCACAGTCGAAGCAGTTTCGAGCTCGCAACTTCGCGCCGGCGACATCATCAAGGTTGAAGCTGGACAGCATATCGCCGGCGATGGCGAGGTGATTGAGGGTGTGGCGTCGGTGGACGAGTCCGCGATCACAGGCGAATCGGCCCCGGTAATTCGCGAGGCTGGCGGCGACCGCTCAGCGGTAACGGGTGGTACCCGGGTGCTCTCTGACTGGATCCGGATTCGCATCACGTCGAATCCGGGCGAGACATTTCTTGACCGGATGATTGCGCTAGTGGAAGGCGCCAAACGGCAGAAAACTCCGAATGAAATTGCGTTGAGCATTCTGCTCTCGGGGCTGACGATCATCTTTTTGCTTGCCGTTGCCACGCTGCAGCCGTTCGCGATCTATTCGACCGCGCCGCAGACGATTTTTGTTCTGGTATCGCTGCTCGTGTGCCTGATTCCCACTACGATCGGAGGACTGCTGTCGGCGATTGGCATTGCGGGTATGGATCGACTGGTGCAGTACAACGTGCTGGCGATGTCAGGCCGTGCAGTGGAAGCTGCAGGCGACGTGAACACGCTGCTGCTGGACAAGACAGGAACGATCACCCTGGGCAACCGGCAGGCGACGGAGTTCTTCCCTGCCCCGAACATCAGCACGGAACGGCTGGCGGACGCGGCGCAGCTTGCGTCGTTTTCGGACGAGACGCCGGAGGGTCGCTCAATTGTCGTGCTGGCGAAGGAGACCTACAACCTGCGCGGGCGGGACCTGACGGGCATGCGCGCCGAGTTTGTTCCGTTCAGCGCGCAGACACGGATGTCTGGAGTGGACCTTCCGGGACTGAAGATTCGCAAGGGCTCGGCTGACGCGATTGCCAAGTTTGTGGAAGAACAGGGATCGAGCCTGCCGCGTAAAGTGAGCGACAAGGTCGAAGAGATTGCGCGTTTGGGAGGCACGCCACTGGTCGTAGCTGAGAATTCAACGGCACTGGGCGTGGTCTATCTCAAGGACATCGTGAAGGGCGGTTTGAAGGACCGGCTGACGCGGCTGCGCTCGATGGGCATTCGCAGCATCATGATCACCGGCGACAATCCATTGACGGCGGCAGTGATTGCACGCGAGGCAGGAGTGGACGATTTTCTCGCCGAGGCAAAGCCCAAGGATAAGATGGACCTGATCAAGCGCGAGCAGGGCAAGGGCAAGCTGGTTGCGATGACCGGCGACGGCACCAATGACGCTCCCGCACTGGCGCAGGCCGATGTGGGCGTAGCCATGAATACCGGCACCCAGGCGGCGAAGGAAGCCGGAAATATGGTGGACCTCGATTCCAATCCCACAAAGCTGATTGAGATTGTAGAAATCGGCAAACAACTTCTGATGACACGGGGCGCGTTGACGACGTTTTCTATCGCGAACGATGTGGCGAAATACTTCGCGATCATTCCGGCAATGTTTGCGGGGGTGTTCCCGGTGCTGAGCACGCTTAACATCATGCGGCTGTCAACGCCGCATTCGGCAATCCTCTCCGCCGTGATTTTCAATGCGCTGATCATTGTTGCACTGATACCGCTGGCGCTGAAGGGTGTGAAGTATGCGCCGATGTCGGCGGCGGCTCTGCTGCGGCGCAACCTTGTGATCTACGGCGTTGGCGGACTGATTGTGCCGTTTATTGGCATCAAGGCCATCGATATGATTTTGACCGCGCTACGCCTTGCGTAGCCGCTGAGGAATTCCGAAATGATGTCCACGCTCAAAGTGGCAATTCGATTCACGCTGATAACTACGGTGGTGCTTGGTCTGATCTATCCGCTGGTCATGACAGGGATCGCCCATCTCTTCTGGCGCGACAAGGCCGACGGACAGCTGATCAGCATGCAAGGGCACGTGGTGGGGTCGGCGATCATTGGGCAGAGCTTTACCAGCGACGGCTATTTCCACGGGCGTCCTTCCGAGGCAGGCAACGGATACGATGCAGCGAACTCCAGCGGATCAAACCTCGCGCAGTCGAATAAGAAGCTCATCGATCGTATCCAGGGAGACGTTGCTGCATATCAGAAGTCAGCTCCGGGGCAGGCGGTGCCGATCGATCTGGTGACAGCTTCAGGATCCGGACTCGATCCGGATATTACGCCGGCGGCGGCTTTGTACCAGGTGCATCGAGTGGCGGAAGCTCGCCACATGACCGATGATGCGGTGCAGCGGCTAGTCATAGCGCATGTGCAGGGGCGGCAATTCGGCATACTCGGGGAACCGCGGGTGAATGTGCTCGAGTTGAATCTTGCGCTCGATGATGCCGCCGGTAAGTAGGCTTCGGCTTCTTCTATGCGCCGAGAATCTTACCCAATGCTGCAGCCGCTCGGCGCAGTTCTTCGTCGCGGGTGAGGCAATCGGGACAGAGACGCAGCCATTCGCCTCTCGCATCGCAGATAATTCCTTCGCCTTTGAGGATTGACGGCAGCTGTGTCGCAGCCGCGAGGCGGACAGCGAGAAACGCTCCGTGATGGGTGTCGCCGCCAACTACGGAGTTAACTCCGGCTTGGGCGAGATATTCGCGTAAGGCCGTAAGCTGATGGAGACTGTAGGCACGGAGGCGATCGATGCCTATCGCCAGGGTAAACTGCTGGCCGCTGCGCGCTTGATACCAAGTGAGGACGGGCGGGGTGGATTCGAGGAAGGCGTCGCCGCCTGATTTGAGTAGCGGCGGATCAGGCCGTTGAAAAGCAAACTCGTCGGAGTTGGCGAACCATCCGGTATCGAGCGGACGAAGGCCACTTTCGAGGGCCTCGGGCGCAATGTAGAGAAATGCAGCTCCGGGACCTCCACGAAGATATTTGTAACTGCCGCCGATCATGAAGTCGCAGCCGATTTGCGCGACGTCGACGGGGATCACTCCGATGGCGTGGTAGGAGTCGACAAGAAGACGTGCGCCGTGTTGGTGACAAGCGACTGCGAGGCGGTCGAGATCTTCGATGATCTGTCCGAACATGAACATGACCTGAGAGATGACGACCAGGTCAGCGTGACGTTCCAGGGCCGCAATAAGCGCGTCGACGGTAAAGGCGCCCTGCCCATCAGCCTCGACCCAGCGCACGTCGATGCGGCCGAGAGCGCCGTACTGCTTGAGGATCACGTCCACGGAATCGAATTCTCCGCTTGTGGTGATGACGCGTGGCCTACCGGGGAGCGCATTCAGAACGGCGCGCAAGCCCTGGCCGGCGGATGTCTTAGGGATGATGCAATCAGTTCGGGGAGCATGGATGAGCCTGGCAACTCGAGTTCGGAAGGCCTCGCGTTCGTCGAGCCATTCATTCCAGGCGTCTCCAAGCTTCTCGTACCAAAGGACTGAGGCTTCGGCTACATCCTGCGCCAAGGCATCGAGCGGGCGCCCGAGGGAGTGGTTGGCAAGGTAGATGCGATCGGCAGACAGAACGCGGGAGAAGAGAGGCGCGATGTGGCGCTCGATCGCGGCTTCGTGGAGGGGTGCTGTACCAAGTGCTGCGACAGCCTGTTGGATGCGGGAATTCATTTCTGGGCGAGTCCGGTGCGCACGGCGAGCAGTTCGGGAAAGAAGGTCAGATCGAGAGCCTGCCTGAGGAAGCCGACTCCTGAAGAGCCACCTGTTCCCTGCCGGAAACCGATAATCCTTTCGACGGTCTTCATGTGGCGGAATCGCCAAAGCTGGAAGTATTCCTCGACGTCGACGAGCTTCTCGCACATTTCGTAGGCGTCCCAGTGTTCGCGAGGATGCTCGTAAATGCCGCGGAAGACCTGGACCAGGCTTTCGCTCTTATGGTGCGGCTGGGTCCAGTCGCGCTGAATAATTTCGCGTGGAATGGCGAGGCCGCGGCGCGCGAGATGCAGGAGGAATTCGTCGTAGAGGCTGGGGGATTCGAGCGTGGCCTGTAGATCGTCGTGGATTGCCTGGTCGTGCTCGAAGACACGCAAGGCATCGCGGTTTTTGTTGCCGAGAAGGAATTCAAGCTTGCGATATTGCCAGGACTGGAAGCCTGATGCGTGACCGAGCACACCGCGGAACTCCATGTATTCCGATGGGGTGAGGGTTTCGAGCACAGCCCACTGATCGAAGAGCTGCATCTGGATGAGTTTGGCGCGAGAAAGGATCTTGAAGCAGGGGTCGAGCTGGTCATGCTGCACGAAGCGGATGGCGGCAGACAGCTCATGGATGAGCTGCTTGATCCAGAGCTCGGAGACCTGGTGCTGGATGATGAAGAGCATCTCGTCATGATGAGGCGGCGACGATAACGGACGCTGCTGCGCGAGCAGCTCCGGCAGGCACAGGTAGCCGGAATAGGTAAGGCGGCCGGCAAAGTCGGTTACGATTCCTGGTTCAAGGGGTCTCTGGTTTTCGTTCATTTCTTCCTTCGGGTTCCGACGCGGGCGAGAAAATGCCCGGCGGAAATTTAAGCATAACCGCCGGGCCAGGGAGGCGTACTTCCCTCAGGAAACGTTCCAGCCTGACGCTTGAGCAATGCGGTTGTCAATGGCGATTACAACAATTTGTAGCGATGCCCGCGCAAAACGCGGTGTTGCACGGGCGGGCAGCGGAGTTGCGTTACGGCGCGACAAATGACCTTGTTCTCAGCGGTGTCTGGTTATAATCGCTCCTAGCGCCGGCCCCCAGTATTTTGATTCGGCGGGAGATGTGACTGGATGTTTGAGGTTCCCACCACGCCTGTGCTTGTGGTCGACGGCTCGCGCGAGAGCCAGCGCGAGATTAGCCATGCCCCTTACACGGTTGGACGCCAGCCGGGCAGCGATATCCTGCTCGAGGATGCTTTTGTCTCGCGCAAGCATGCCGAGATCGTCTATGAAAATGGCTCCTTCTACATTGTGGACCAAGGCAGCAAGCATGGGACCTATCTAAATGGAGCGCCCGTAAAGCGGCACAAGCTCTCGAATAACGATGCGGTTCACTTCGGCAAGCCGGACGGGCCGTTCATTCGGTTCGGAGTACGGTCTGCACAGTCGAGCTCGACGCTGCGGGAACTGCTCGGCCCGCTGAAGGCCGAATCCTCAACGTCGAATACCGCAATCGAGAAGCTGAGCTGGCTGCTGGAGGCCAACCGTAAGCTCAACAATGAGGGCGCGGTAGACCAAATTCTTACAGCGCTCGTAGAGACGACGCTCACCCTGACCAAGGTTGAGCGCGGTTATGTGATGCTGCGCGATCCAGCGAGCGGCGCCCTCAAATTAATCGTTGGACTGGACAGCAAAGGAAAACTACTGAACGATGACTCGACCATTTCGCACAGCGCTATAAAGCAGGCGCTGCAAGGCACGGGAGAGTTCATCGTAACGGACACGTTGAGCGCAGAGACGGGCGTACGGTCAGAGAGTGTTATCGCGCAGAACATCCGGACAGTGATTTGCATTCCCCTTCGCAGCCGGCGGAATGTTGCTGGTTCAGGACGCGGCGAGGTGCTGGGTGTGCTTTACCTCGACAGCCGCCTGACGCCGGGTCACCTGACGAAGGTTGATAACGATCTGCTGAAGACAATCGCGTCGGAGGCGGCGGCCCTCGTGGACAATGCGCAGCTTGCCATTGCCGAAGAGAATTCCAGGCGGGTTCAGGAGGAGCTGGAGATAGCGCGACGCATTCAGCAAAGCCTGATGCCCCGGGAGATTCCGGATCTTCCATACGCGAAAATCTCAACCCTATTCGTTCCCTGCAAGGAGGTCGGAGGCGACTTCTACGATGTGCTGGCCGCCGGCGATCATCTTCATGTTGTGATCGCCGATGTTTCGGGCAAGGGTGTGGCGGCCGCGATGCTCGCGCAGACGCTTCAAGGCATGGTGTATGCGCAGATGCTTGCCGATCAACCGCTGGCTGTAATTGCCAAGACTCTGAACCGCTTTATCTGCACAAAAGACGTAGGCAAGTACGCGACGATGATTATCCTTCGCCTCGACCGAGATGGGCATCTGGAATACATCAACTGCGGGCAGGTCCATCCTTTAATGCGAACCGCCACAGAGATAGTACGTTTGACGGAATCGAACTTCCCGGTGGGTCTGCTCGAGGAAGGCATCTTCAAGTCCTATACCGCAACGATGGAACCGGGCATGCGGCTACTTGTCGTCACTGACGGGGTGACCGAGGCTGAAGATGTAGAAGGGGATTTCTTCGGCACACAGCGGATGGAAGACTCCTTCAGTAAAAGCAAAAATCTAGACGAAGTTGTTGAGGACCTTTCGACCTTCTGCGGGCCAGCGGCAGCGAACGACGACTGCACAATCGTTGAAATCGAGTTTCGGCAGGCCGTGGGATAGGGAGCCGGCAGTCGGCAATTTGCTATACGGCGGAAATGCTGTAGCTTGTCCTGCATGCGCTTTCCGATCTCTCTTTTGCTGACAATCTCTCTTTCCGCTTTCGGCCACGCGACGCAGCAGGAACCGAACCACCTGGCTGAATCGATTCTGAGCCTCGA
>Ga0206881_10013_pt2 | contig 72050 bp, 82 predicted proteins | sample Alteio_BWOrgCont_3_FD_152867 | JGI IMG/M metagenome (GOLD analysis project Ga0206881, IMG submission 152867) | Enriched cells from forest soil in Barre Woods Harvard Forest LTER site, Petersham, Massachusetts, United States -... | ecosystem: Environmental > Terrestrial > Soil > Temperate forest >...
GCCCCAGGGTACGAGCATGTTCTGCAATCTCCCGCTGTTGACTGGCGACTTTGTCGGCCAGTTTCGCCAGGCGGGTATCGACGGCTGCGAGCGCGTCTTGCAGCAGCAGTTGAACTTCGTCACGGGTCATTCTGTCGCGCAGATGCTCCTGCAATTGCTGGATCAGGACGGCATGTTCGCGGTGTTGATCCGCGTAACGTCCCAGGTCCATCCGAAGTGCTCGCGTATCGACGCGACCATCCAGTCCCGTGGCGCGATCCAGGGCATGCCCCGCCACCCAGCCAAACAGGAACTGTCCCAGCGAGACCGCGACAGTGGCCGAAATCGGCTCGACTGCCACCGCCCTTGAGGCACTACCAACCAGTGATGAGCAGCAGAGAATGATCGAGATGAACGTGGTGGACAATTGACGCATGGGAATCATGGAAAGGTTCCTTGGGCTTGGCCATCGGTGACAATGGCCGGTCGGGTGAGACGCCTGTCGAGGATCGACAGCACTTTCCGATGAAAGTCCCGACACGAAGGAAATTGGAAAAGAAAGTGGTCGTCTTTCTGGGATTTCACGATGCAGGAGTACCGGATTCGAAGCGGGCACTCCTGCGTCAGAAACCCGAATTCAGTTGCTGCGGGCGGCGACAGCTAATCGAATCTCGCCAGTTCCCGCAATCTGGCAAGCTCGTCCTGCTTTCGTCGATCCTCTTCGACTCTCGCTTCTGTTTCGAGTCGATTCAGTTCCGCAGCCAGTTCGGGCGAATGCGGTTTCTGCGGTTCAACCATCGGAGGCGTGAGTTGGGGAGCGGAAGGTGTGGGCAAATACGGCGTCGTGGTCGTCATGGGATATCTCCTGGAAATAAGGCGTTAGGAATCAGAACAGCCCGACGTCGATGCTCGACATCGGGCCGCTAAGTTGGGTTGATCGCTCGGCGGAGCGATTCAGTGATTTCGTTTCAATGCCGCAAGGCTGCTGCGGTACTCTTCTGCCGACAGTGGTCGGCTGGCCTGTGGGTTCGATTTGGGAACCGCCCGATTGTTCGGCTGTGGAGATCCGGGCGATGAAGATTCCGTGTCCAGCTTCTCAGACAGATTCTTGAGCATGCGCACGGAATCCTGAAACGTCTTGATATACAGATTTAGTCGCTTCACGAAGCGTTCCACTTCGATTCCGGCTTCGTTGGCTGGAATGGTCGACAAGAACTGCTTCACGTCTGAGATAAACACGCGCGATTTGGCGACGAAGATGATCTTGTCCTGAATATCGCGCTCCGTGGTGACCAGTGACTTCGACCGAGCTTCATAGCGGTTGGCCATCGACCGGCTGACCGCGGCGAAGTCCGCATAGTTTTCCTTGAGCGTAATATCGTCCGATGCAGTGGCCTTGGTTTCAAACGCTACCGCAATGGCACGAAACGATGCCGGGGCTTGGACCAGGGCTTCCTGATACAATTTCAGGTCGGTCGTCACCTTCGAAAAGGCGTCCTGGATCGCGGCAGCCTCTTCATCAATGTCGTCCAGGATCGTGCCGAATTCCTGTACCAGCATTCTGTGGGCTTTGATTTCCTTCAGGTCAAGTTCAGTCACCCGCTGGTTGGCCTCGGCTAATCGCCGCGCCATCCGTTCCGGCCAGACCTCCAGATTGGCCTTGATCTTCTGCGACTGCTGGAAAGGATCAGCCGCGACAGGCAATTCCGCCCGGTTCACTTCCTGCGTGTTTCCCAAGCCCGCTTCTCGGCCTGAAGATTGGGCCGATGCGATACCGGGGACAGTACCGGCGATTCCCACAACGGTGATCGCAACGATGCTTAACAACAATTTCTTTGACATGACAAAACTCCTTGACGGACGGAAACAGATACGAGTGGAGCATCACGCTGATGGCCAACTCGCAGACACACAACAGGGATCAATGGTCGTGCTTAACTCTTACGGTCAATTGGGCCAGGCATAGCCGTTCGCTGGTCGCGACTGTGGCAATACCGGCACGCTTTTTGGCAGCATCGAGCGTGGAATCGTTGGTTGCGGGTTGACCGATCGTGGGACGATCCGCAACGGACGGACTTCGTATCGAAGACCAGGACTGGAATTCCTTGCGGTCTGAACGACAGGCCGTTCCGCCGTTTCGAACGCGCGCATTGTCTGTCGAAGAGCCGACTGCTCGGCCCGAAGCTGACTGAGCATTTTGTCGCTGGCGATGATGCGGCGTTTGAGTTCGACGTTCTCGGAATTCATGGAATGAAGCTCTCGGCGCAGGTCGCGAACCAGGGCGCCAAGCTCCTCCTGTCGATCGTTCTGCCATTCTTCGAGATTCAACAGTTGTTCAAATCGCTGCTCGAGATCATTGAGACGCCGCTCATGCTGAGAGCGAGACTGAGCGTGCGCGACCGGCAAGCAGGGCGCCCAGACACACGACGCCAACGTCACCCAGATCAACAAACGAATAAAAACTCGCATGATTGCGTCCAGCTCAAGGGATAACAGGACTTCATCAATTGCCGAAGCATCGTTTCGCGCCAGCCGGGAGCATCAGCCGAAGAGCATCGCATGACCCATCCACCCCGTGGCAAAACCAGCAGTCATGAACAGGCAGGCCGCCAGCGTGATCCACCGGCGCACCGACTGAGTTGTGCCGTCGTCGCGCTGAAAGTCTTCCGCAGACTCAATCCGAATCTGGTCGCCGTGAGTCGTCTCAATCAGCGGACCACCAAAGTTCGGAATGTGAATCACACGACGTTTGATCGGAGAAGGCGATTCGGACATTGCTTGACTCCTTTGCAAGTGATGAAGTTGTCGTCTCCTCTAGAAAGGCGCTGGCGCTGTGAAAACGGAAATATCTTGACGAGGAATCACAGGAATCATCGAAAAAGGCGCTGGGACCTGACGATTCACGGCTTCTCAATTAACTTGTTGCTGTCACGAAGCCGAATGGTTGAAGCGCCACTCCCGAACGGAATCGACATTTCGGTGGAGCGGACAGACTTTCAATTGCGTATTGAACAACGGTCGGGAAACATACATTGACCGTCAACCAATGTGGTTACGCGTCGAACGCGTGATGTGCGCAACGACACGAAACGCTCGATGATCGAAGCTCAACACGAAGGAATGCCTGCGAACGTAGAGCGTGACGAAACGCACTTTTAGTACAACTGGTGCGGCGATGGTGACGGGACCGATCCAGCCATCTCATGCGTCGCGCTGGTGCAGTGTTGCCGGGAAGTCGAGTGCGTTCTTGACGACACGCTGAGGATCCAACTGGCTCGGTTGGCTTCTCACGCAGACCAAAGCCCTACGTGGGTGAGTGCCTACTCCAACACCGGACATGCCAAACAATTGGCAGCCTTGGTGCGGGCGATCATCGCCACGGTCCAGGCCGCGCTTTATGAGGACGTCAACGATCGGGACAAGGCGCATGCTGCGATTGTTGCAGCCGCCTGGGATTATCAATCGGCGTGCTCGCGCCCATTTTTCTTAGACAAGTCCAAGCTGAGACCATTCAGTCAACCGAGAGTTAGCGGTCTTGTTGGAGTTCGGTGCTCGTCAATCACAGGGTCGGCTGCATTTCCTGACTCATGGACGAATCTGCGTTGTCGCCAATCTTCGATATCAATGCGACTCGCCCGTCAACCAACTCGGAATAGACTTCCGACAGACGTCGCATTTTGATGGCGCCGGATATCATTCTTATCCCGCTCGCGGAAAATTGGAAAGAAATTGCTTCCCGTCGCATGCCTTCTTCGGTCTCCCGAAACAAGCGAATCGGGTCATCCCGGCAGATACAATTTCCGCAGTTTCACCAGGAATTCGGGAACATTTCGAAAGCAGTATGGTCCGCGCTTTTCTTCGAATATTTCTTGTTTCAGTTGGGTACATCTACGGGAGCAAGTCATTATGAGAATTTCCCCGTCAACGCTGCCACACAATCCTGCTTGCCAAAATAAATATCATTGCCGAATCGCATCTCGATCAGAATCCCTTGCAATGGCGATTGATGCAATCGCTGAAGTGAACGGAAACTGATACGGGGGGTAACATCATGGCACAACTGTTTTGTAGCACAGCGTTATTTGTATTCGGAGTTTTGCTGGTTACACAGAGGCAATTCTTCGGCTTCTCCCCGAGTGCCGAAGGCGGTTCGGGAGGAAGCGGCGGACACACGGGGACCGGCGGAACAACGGGAGGAACTGGTGGTTCGACTGGGGGCTCAACGGGTGGCACCAAAGGAACGCAGTTATTGAGCGGTGCTGGTTTTGTCGTTCGAGAAGAACAAAGCTCCAGCCAATTCGATGGTTGCGGCCTCGCGTAGTCGCTCACAAATCAGCCTGGATTCATCGGGTTCTAATGATTTCGCCTTTCGCTGCTCGAAGGCGACTGATCGCAACATTGCAATCTCCATCGGTGACCTTGGGTGGTTTTCCAGCCCGCAGCACGTTGCTCCGAGTTGGAGTTTCATACGGTTTTTTCCAAATGTTGTGTAGGAGGTAACTGAAATGAGCAGTAGCAGTTGTTGCCTTTCATGCGAACCACCCAATCGAATCGAGGCCTGCGTTCCTGACGAGCGGATGTATTCCATCCTCAATATGGCCATGCGCGCCATGAGAAGTTCCCGAATCGCGATACTCATTCACGATACGGGAGGCGGAAATGCCTAAAAGCACACAGGACCCTGCTGGTCGAAGCCAACTCATGAATCAGCTCATCAGATGGGTAGAGGACGATGAAGGGAGTAACAATAAGAGATTGTATGGTGCGGTACGTTCTGGCGGCATCAAAGTTGGTGTTTCTCTCCGACCTGAAGAAGTCCGAGACGGAATGCAGGAGACGCTTTTGGCAATTATCGAGAAGATCCTCGCTGGAACTCTGACTGAGTCCGATGCTTTGGAACCTGCCATCTTCGGAACGGGTTTCTACGAAGGACTCAACACCGCGAAACGACGCCTCAAGCAGGTAGGACTACTTCCTGACGAAGCTGTTTCAGATTTGCTCCAAGATGAGCCGAACAATGGCGAAGTGCCGTTGATCAACTACATCGAAAGGGCAATTGACATGGAGCAGGATCCAACATACCGTGACGCGCTTCGACGGCAATATCTCTGGTTCAGGATGAATCCGGCGGAACGTCGTTCACATGAGGAAGTTGCTGAAATGTTTGGAATCAGCGTCCGAATGTTTTTCAATGTTCGCAAACGAATGATCGAAAATGCTCGAAACCTTTGGAAACAGAGGGACTAGCAATTTCGATACGAACTCACAATTCTGATTTTGGTATGAGAGCGGACCTGACCGCGACTGTCGCGGTCAGGCTGATGTTTTGGACATGGTGTCTTTGGAGTAATAATCATGGCAGAGGATAACAAGGCCAAGCATGGCCCGAAACCGTCTGCCTCCTGGCAAGGCATTGGGACTTCTGAGGAGTTGCCCATTGAACACCAGCAGGCGTTTGCCCAGTTCGACAAATTCTTCGTTCGAAATGTTTGTCGCACACTCAACGAAGTGTTTCCCGAGTTGATCGGGGAGGTTGACCCTCCTCCAGCGGAGAAAGGGACTGGCGATCCAGACGGTGGAGTCTGAGGTTTGAATTGAAACTCCTCATTTCGGGTACTCTTCGTCAAAGGACGGCGGAGAGTACCGGGAATCGCTCAATTTGAGATCAGTCTCGGAGTCATCCACCAAGAGTTTTGTTGGAGCGGAAACTGCACATCTATATCTGACCTCGCATTACAAGTCCGAGAGTTCACGACACTTCATAAATTAAGCAAGGCTCCTTGTTGATGTGCTTGATCGTCCGCCCATCGGATTTTTCGGCTTCAACGGCAGAAGTTTCGGTTTCTGTTTAGCGCTACCGTTTCGAAAGCGCGCTTGCCAACGCAGATGTCAACTCCGACCGAGTCCGCAACGGATCTGGGAACGATTGCGTGACAAACATCAGCTCGTCAGCCAGCGCCGGAATGTCAGTGACGTCGTTTCCATGATCCGGCAGTTCGATGAGTCAATTTGATTGACGGAACGGTTCACGACGGCGCGGGTGGACTCTCGAAGTTGGGAAGTCCTGCATCCAAATTCTGCATCACAAATGCAAAGATGTATTTCGGATTAAAACTGAGCAAGACACGCACGGCTCACCCATGCGACTCCACCGTCACCAGGTGGACGCAATCAGAGAAGCACAGTCCCGCCGCAATTACGTTCTGACGACGGGAACCGGCTCCGGTAAAAGCCTCGCATACATCATTCCGATCGTCGATCGTGTACTCCGTCAGGGTCACGAATCGAATTCGTAAATCGCCCGCTACTCTTACCACCGGTTTGCAAGTGTGGACGAGAATTCGATCGATAATTCGTGATCCAAACGCGGAACTCGAAGTCTAGCTATTCCTTGGACGGCGGCTTTCCGCATCTTCAGTTGAGCAGCAAATCAAGAAGACGAAACCGCCAACCGCACCGCCCAGCCCACGGCTGAACTGCTAAACAGCTTCGTTTCACCAAAGACCGGCTCCGGCAACGCCAACCGACCACAGGCCGCCCGGATGGCGGCCGGATCTCGAACTTCCGTCTGAATCTGAACAATGTGTGACACGATTTGGTTCCTCCAATTCAGTGAAATGATGACAGGGACCGACGATCAGCCCTGTGTGCTTGGGTGTAAGTCGAAAACAGTCCCGCCAAGAAACCGGTTTTTGCGAGGTTGTTCACCCCGTTTGAACCGTTCTTTCAGAGCTACTCCCGCGGCATCATCTCATATGCCACATTTCTGGCTCAGATTTAGTCACACCCATCGCAACGTCCGGCGAAATCGGCATTTCGATCACGTGTTCGACGATTCCGCGAATTGAGACTCGATGCAGCTTCTGGTAAGGTTTGTCATTTAACAGTCTGATCGACTCGGATGCCCCGAAGGAATTTCGATGCCCACCCGCGATGATTTTGTCCGTGTCAAAGAGGCTGCCGAGCTGCTTGGAGTTTGCAGCAACACGGTGCGGGCATGGGGAGCTGAAGGGAAGATCCCCGAACACCGACATCCGATTAACAGCTATCGCCTTTACAAGCGAAAGGACCTTGAGCGTATTTTGCGAGAAATGCAAAAGCCGAAACGTAGGGCGAAGTAGCGCGGTCGTTTCCGTTGGGGCAGGGTCACCTCATGGCATCGTCATCATTCAAATCACCAAACTTCGGCTTCCTTGCGAGGCACGATGATGTATTGGTGACACACGCCGCACTCGCTGAGCGATACGTGTTTGATGATGCGAACTCGGCTCTGGTCAAGTTGCGCCAATTCGGGGAGTTGCTGGCCGAGCACTGTGCAGCATACGCTGGCATCGCTGTTGAAGAACGAGAGTCTTTTCTGGATGTGCTCGACAAACTCTGGAACGCTGGTGTTACTGGACCACAAGTCAGCCAATTGTTTCATGGGCTTCGGAAAGCAGGCAACGAAGCGGCACATGCCCACGCGGGTGATCGTCGAGAGGCGCTTCATCAGCTTCAAATGGCCCGCAAGCTCGCGGTATGGTTCCATCAATCGTTTGGTGGAGACAAGAATTTCGCTCCGAGTCCATTTATCGTTCCGCCAGATCCCTCAGCTGCGGAGAAGGAACTTACTGACGAGCTGAACCGACTTCGTGAAGCGGAAGTCGCCGCCAGAACGAAAGCAGAGAGTTTACAAGCAACTCTGGATACCGAAATCCGACTGAAGGCAGAGCTCGAAGCCAGCGCGAAACAGGCATTTGATGACCTCGATGTCGCGTTGGATCTGGCAGCTGAAACGGAGCAGCAGCTTGAAGTCGAGCGGCACAACTTCCAGGCACGGCTCGCTGGACGCCAAGCTAAGGCAGCAGGCGCTCCTGCGGAACAGCGAAAGCAGCTTGTTGCCACTGCTCGGAAGCAGGAAACACAAGTCGATCTCGACGAGGAAGCAACGCGACGCATCATCGACTCGCTGCTCCAAGAAGCAGGGTGGGAAGCAGATTCTGTAACGCTCCGCTACGGCAAAGGGACTCGCCCGGTCAAAGGTCGCAACATGGCGATCGCCGAGTGGCCCACCCTGAGCGGTCCAGCTGATTACCTGCTTTTCGTGGGGCTCCGACCTGTCGCATCCCTGGAAGCCAAAAAGTTTTCTGTCAGTGTGGCAAGCCGCGTTGACCAAGCCGCTCGCTACTCAGAAGGTTTTCAGTCGTCAGTTGATTTTGAAAGCAATGGCGGCCCTTGGGGCAAGTACAAACTGCCGTTTGCCTTCGCGTCCAACGGCCGCCCTTACCTTCCCCAGATCGCAGAACAATCGGGTGTCTGGTTTCATGATTTACGAGAAACAACCAATAAGCCTCGGGCTCTGAAGACTTGGTACACACCCGAAGGGTTATCCGAGTTGCTCAAGCAAGACATCGCTCGCGCCGAGTCTAGACTCGTCGCGGAACCGCTTGACTACCTGCCACTTTACGACTTCCAAAAGAATGCCATCGAAGCCGTGGAGACGCGTCTTGCCGAGGGGCATCGACGAATTCTGATCGCGATGGCAACCGGGACAGGCAAGACTCGAACATGCCTGGGTATGCTGTATCGATTCATCAAATCAAACCGGTTTCGTCGCGTTCTCTTTTTGGTCGATCGAACATCCTTGGGTGAGCAAGCCGAGGGGACTTTTGAAAACGTCAAGCTCGAAAACTTTCAGTCATTCGATGACATCTACGACATCAAGAAACTGGGCTCGTTGAAACCGGATTCCGATACTCGTCTGCAAATCGCGACAGTGCAAGGAATGTGTCAACGTATTCTCGGAAGTGATGCTTCAGAGCCACCACCCATCGACTGGTATGACTGCATCATCGTTGACGAGTGCCATCGCGGTTATGGTCTCGACCTGGAAATGTCAGAAAAAGAGATGCGGTTTCGTAGCCCTGACGACTATCTGAGCCGTTACCGACAGGTCTTGGATCACTTTGATGCCATCCGCATCGGCCTGACCGCGACTCCAGCCCAACACACGTCCGAAATCTTCGGCCCTCCCGTGTTCGAGTACAGCTATCGACAAGCTGTGATTGACGACTACTTGTGTGACCACGAGCCGCCGTACCGGTTGATAACGGATTTGGCTCAAAATGGAATGGTTTGGCAGAAAGGCGAGGAAGTCGACGTCTTTCACACTGGTGACAAGTCAGTAAAGAAGTACCAGACGCCAGACGAAATCAAGATCGATGTTGGCGAGTTCAACAAGCGAGCGATTACCGAAAATTTCAATCGTGTGGTTTGCCGCGAACTGATCAATCACATCGACTTCGACGGACCCGGAAAAACTTTGATCTACTGTGTCAATGACGATCACGCGGATCGAGTCGTACGAATTCTCAAGGAAGAACTCTACGCCGCATTTGGGGCATTCCCAAACGATGCAGTGAAGAAAATCACAGGAAGTATCGACAAGCCATCGGAATCCATCCGCCGGTTCAAGAATGAATTTGACCCCCGTGTTGCCGTAACTGTCGACTTGCTCACAACGGGTATCGACGTTCCAGAGATCACGAACCTTGTCTTTCTGCGGCGAGTTAGCAGCCGAATTCTTTACGACCAAATGTTGGGCCGGGCAACTCGCAAGTGTCCCGCCTTGTTTGGCGAAGGTGCTCCCAAGACGGCGTTTCGGATCTTCGACGCGGTTGATATCTACAACGCATTGCTGCCAATTACGGACATGAAACCCGTTGTGGCCCGTCCGAGTCTTTCGTTCGCTCAATTGGTCACGGAACTCCGCGACATTGAGGACGCTGAGTTCACAGAAGAGTCAAAACGGCAATTGCTCGGTAAGTTACGTCGCAAAAAACTTACCGAGGCACAAGAGGGGAAATTGCTGTCTGCGTTGCAAGCGGCGGGTTCGCAGAACGCAGCCGAGATTGCTTCGTCCGAGTTGCCGTCGCTGCCAAAAAGCCCACGCAGCGTCTCACAGGCGGCAAATCAATTGTGTGATTTGCTCAGTTCAAAAAGCCCGAAAGAAATCGCCGCTTGGCTCGATGCGAACGCCAAGATTCTCGATCTGCTTGACGACACAACGTCAGGTGGCAGTTACGTGCTGGTCTCCAAGCATGAAGACACCCTTCGGTCTGTGGAAGTGGGTTACGGTAATGCGACCAAGCCGGAGGATTACATCGACTCATTTCGGAAATATGTTATCGAAAACCAGGACAAGATTCCGGCGCTCGTTGTGGTTACCACGCGCCCCCGAGACTTGACTCGATCGCAACTCCGAGAATTGAAGTTGACGATGGATGAAGCAGGTTTTACCGAACAGAATCTGCGAGTTGCTGTCCGGGAAACGACGAATCAGGACATCGCCGCATCCATCATCGCATACATTCGCCACGTGGCTCTTGGTCAGACATTGGTGCCTCACGCTCAGCGTGTGCAAGGGGCAATGCAAAAGATTCTGGCGAGCCGGTCCTGGACTGAACCTCAACGAAAATGGCTGGAGCGGATCGGTAAGCAATTGGAGCAGGAAACCATTGTTGACCGCGATGCTCTTGATGCCGGGCAGTTCAAACAAATGGGTGGATTCACACGATTGGATAAAGTATTCAAAGGTGAACTCGAAACAATCCTCCGCGACATCGCCGATGCGATGTGGCAGGTAGCAGCATAGACGAAAGGTATTGGCTCATGAGTTTGTACGTACCAGGAAGAAGCAGTTTTCTTTTACCGAAGCAAGGATTTCTTGTTGACGTCGACAATTTGCAATTCCTCGTTGATGAAGTGAAAACTGGCGAAATCATTCACTTACCGCCAAATCTAATGAAGCCACTGGCGCAAGGATTATCCAGCAACCCGAATTTCATGTACGCAGCCGCGAGCGGGGTGCCAATTTCCTACGACTACGGTGGCCAATTCCAACAGCGTCAAACACTTCTTGCGGTCGAGGTTGTCCGATTCGAGCCGAATCCGGACGTCATCAAGTGTGAGCCACAATTCAATTTGAATCGCTACATCTTCGGGTTATCGACCGCAAATGACCGAGCGTACGGTATCGATGTCACCACTTGGCAATCAAATCCGATTACGGCACAAGTGGGCAATCACTGGGATGAAATCAAGAATTACGTCGATGGACACTTCGGCTCGGCAAATTGTGGAAAGTTCTAATGACCAGCACTCAAGACATTGTTGCTAAACTCTGGTCGCTCTGCCACGTTCTGCGTGATGACGGCATCACATATCACGAGTACGTGACTGAGCTGACATTCCTGATGTTCCTGAAGATGATGAAGGAGACCGAACAGGAGACATTGCTTCCCAAGGGGTATCGTTGGGATGATCTGACGTCGAAAGACGGCGTAGATCAGCTCGCATTTTATCGGGCGCTACTCGTACATCTGGGAAACGAGGGCTCAGGACGAGTCCAAGCGATTTTCCACGATGCCAACACGTCACTGCGACAGCCGAAGAATCTGGCAAAGCTCGTCAGCGACATCGACAAGCTCGACTGGTACTCGGCGCGTGAGGAAGGGCTCGGCGACCTCTATGAAGGTTTGCTGGAGAAGAACGCCAGCGAGAAGAAATCGGGGGCCGGGCAATACTTCACGCCGCGGCCGCTCATCGAGTGCATGGTCAACTGTATTCAGCCCCAGGCTGGGGAGATCATCCAGGACCCGGCAGCCGGAACAGGTGGATTTCTGATTCAGGCTGACCGCTACATCAAGGAGCGGACAGATGACCTGTTCACGCTCACGCAAAAGGAGCAGGACTTCCAACGGAAGCAGGCATTTGTCGGCGTTGAACTGGTTCCAGATACACACCGGCTGCTGCTCATGAACTGCCTACTTCATGGCGTTGACAGTGATATGGTTTTGGGCGACACACTCTCCCCTGATGGTACCCGGCTTCCCAAAGCCGATATCGTACTGACCAATCCGCCGTTTGGCACGAAACGTGGCGGTGGCAAGCCGACGCGGGACGACTTCACTTTCGTCACCGGCAACAAGCAACTGGCGTTTCTCCAGCACATCTACCGCACCCTGAAGCCGGGCGGACGAGCAGCTGTTGTGCTGCCGGACAACGTGCTGTTCGAGGAAGGAGTGGGGGCGAAGATTCGTGCCGACCTGATGGATAAGTGTAATCTGCACACGATCCTGCGGTTGCCGACCGGCATCTTCTACGCTCAGGGTGTGAAAACCAATGTCCTGTTTTTCACTCGCGGAACAACAGATCATGGGAACACGAAGCAGGTCTGGGTCTACGACCTTCGCGCCAATATGCCTTCGTTCGGTGTTCGCACACCGCTGACTCACGATCATTTCGCTGAGTTTGAAAAGGCGTTTGGCAAGAAGTTCGACGGCACCAGCAATCGAACCGACCAAGGTGACGACGGTCGCTTCCGCAGCTTCAATCGAGACATGCTGACGAAACGTGGTGAAAACCTCGACATCACCTGGCTCAAGGACGAGAACGCCACCAATCACGATGAACTTCCCGAGCCCGAAGAAATTGCCGCGATGATCCGCGAACGACTGGCCACCGCGCTGGAAGAAATGGATACGCTGACCGCTTTGTTGGAAGGAGAGGAGATTCAAGCGTGAGCGATAATTCCAGTGAGTTGCCGGAAGGATGGAGCAGGGCTGCGGTTGAAGATATAGCGCAAACGGCGACAGGAGGAACACCAAGCCGAAAACGAGAACAGTACTACGGAGGCACGATTCCGTGGGTGAAATCGGGTGATCTAAATGACGGACTGATCACCGGAACGAGCGAGTCCATTACCGACCAAGGACTTCGCGACTCTAACGCCAAAATATTTCCGAGGGGTGCCGTGTGTGTAGCATTGTACGGAGCAACTGTCGGTAAACTTGGCATTCTCGATTTTGATGCGGCAACCAATCAGGCGGTCTGCGGAATCTTTCCTGAGGGCGGAATCGAATCGAAGTTTGTATTTTACTCGCTGCGAAACGAGCGTGAGAACTTAATTTCACAATCACAGGGGGGAGCACAGCCAAATATCAGCAATGGTATTGTGAAAAAGACAGTGCTTCGAGTCCCCCCCCTCGCTGAGCAGCGGCGGATTGTGGCGAAGATTGAGGCCTTGCAGGAGCGAAGTCGGAAGGCACGGAAGGTGTTAGCGGAGGTGGGGACGCAGCTGGAACAGTTCCGCCAGAGTTTGCTCGCTGCCGCCTTCAGAGGCGACCTTACCGCCGATTGGCGCGCCGCCTACTCCGATGTCGAACCCGCGAGCGACCTTCTGAAACGCCTTCGCAAGGAACGCCGCATAAATTGGGAAAAAGCCGAACTCGCCAAGTACGAAGCCAAAGGCAAGCATCCACCTAAGAATTGGCAGGAGCGGTATGAGTCATGTGGTGAACTGGATTTGACAACCCTTCCTTCACTTCCAGAGAAATGGTGCTATGCTCGGGCAGACGAGTTGGTCGAGCCGGGGACGGTCATCACGTATGGAATCGTTTTGCCAGGACCAGCACTACAAGAGGGCGTGCCGTACATACGTGGTCAAGACATCGAAAATGGGCAAATTCTTTTTGATCAATTGCTACGAACGTCGGCCGAAATTCATGCAAAGCATCATCGGTCTGAGGTTCAAAGTGGCGACGTGTTACTTTGCGTCATTCGTCATTTGAAAGTTGCATTAGTTCCCCAAGGCGTATCCGGTGTCAATTTGACACAGGGAACTGTTCGCCTTAGGCCGTCTAATGTGATTCACGGCTCCTATCTCTCAAGCTATCTGTCGGGACCGACGGCACAGCATTGGATGAAACTGCATCACTCTGGGCTGGCTATGCCACGAATCAATGTGGAGGACGCACGTGCAGTACCGATTCCACTCCCTCCACTAGCAGAACAACAACAGATTGTGAATCTTGTAAGCGATGCACTGGCTCGATGGTCATCAGCACTTGAATCAACTGGCGAAGTATCCGATTACCTCGACAAACTCGACCAGTCCATACTCTCGAAGGCCTTCCATGGCGAACTGATCCCGCAAGATCCGAACGACGAACCTGCGTCGGTTCTGCTGGAACGTATCCGCCAGCAGCGTAAATCACATTCCGCCAAGAACGACAGCAAGCCAAACCGCCGCACCAATCGTAAGGAGGCTTGAACACGATGCCACGAGATGTCCCCAAGTCGACTCCTGCCCGCCGCAGCCAGCGTTGGATGCAGTTCTTCGTCAATCAACGGCCCTCATTCCTGAACAATGCCATCCGACAGGCCGCAGGGATCGCTCCGCAAATCGACATTCACTGGCGATCCCCACTAGCAGACGATGAGTTCGCCGAGTATTTCGACCAGGCTTTTCTGGGTCGCCTCGGCATCACACCGGGGAAGATTTCGCTCAGGCAGTTTTGGCCGAGCGGAGGCCCGCACTGGGATGGTTTGGCACTTACCAGCAACGCTGAAGTGATTCTGGTGGAGGCCAAAGCCAACATCACCGAATTCGCGACCGATGCCCGTGGTGCGGAGTCGCCGACGTCCATTCATCACATCAAAAAGTCACTGAGCGAAGTGCAGCATTTCATGGATATCGCAGGAAACCGCTGCCGACCGGAACTCTGGTTCAACGCGTTCTATCAGTATGCCAATCGGCTCGCCCACCTGTACTTTCTGCGAGAACTTAACGGCATCCCGACGCACATGGTCTTCCTGGACATCGTCAACGATCCCGATTCCGGTAACGATGCGGTTAAGACCTACTACGAATGGAAATCCCTCGTTCGACTCGCAGAATCCTGCCTCGGCATTACTCCTGGCAAGCCACTGATGAAGCATGTCCACCTCATTCACTTGGATGTCGGAGGAATTGCATGACAACCGAGACACGTTCTATCGGCCGTAGCAGGGACGAACGAGCCCTGATCATGGTGTTTGTTCGTTCGCTTCATGAAAGAGCGACTGACGGGGGATTTTATGAGTAAGGACTTTTACCGTTTTATCCATCTCTCGGACATTCACTTTGGCCAAGAGAAAAACGGCACGATCGTCATCCACGAGGATGCTCGAAAGAAATTGATCGAAGATTGCGCGGAATTTGCGAGTATCAATGGGCGTGCTGATGGCATTCTCGTCGTCGGTGACATCGCGTATGCGGGGCTGCCTGACGAGTACAAGAAAGCCGCTGAGTGGCTGAAAGCGGTTGCGAAAGCTGGGGGATGTGAAGAGTTTTCGGTTCGCACGATCCCCGGAAATCACGACATTGACCGCAACAAGATCAAGAACAATGTGTACTGCCGCAACGCCCACAAAGAGATTCGAGAGGCGGGGCTGGCCAATCTTGACGGAAAGCTCGAAGAACATCTTGCCGTTGCAGAGGAGAGTAATGCGCTCCTTCCTAAGGTCAGTGCGTATCGGGAGTTTGCTTCTCGCTTTGACTGTGATTTTCCGTCGTTGAAAAAACCGTGCTGGTCGAAGGACTATCGCCTTGGGCGCCAGTTCATTCTGCGACTACTGGGCATGAACAGTGTTCAAGTGTGCGACGCAGGCGATAGTGAAGGTAACATGGTGCTTGGTAACAACCAATATGTTATCGATGAGGACTCAAATGTTGTACCTATTGCTATGATCCATCACCCGTTGACGTGGTTGGCCGACAAATCCAAAGCCAAACCCTACTTGCACCGCGCCCCGGTTCTCTTGTTTGGACATGAGCACACTCAAGGGTTTGAAAAAGTAGAGAACCAGTATGGTCAAACCCAACTGCATGTTTTTTCGGGAGCAGTCAACCCACCCGAAGGGTCGCCTGAGTATCCATTCCGCTACAACTGGCTTGAGTTTCGACTTGTCGGTGACCCCAGCGCGAGAAAGCTCAGCCTGTCACTATGGCCAAAGGTCTGGAGCTTTCAGCAGACTAAGTACGTCTTGGACAGACAAGGACTTGGCGAGAAGCCATTCCACACGTTTGACGTACCGTGCCCGAAATTCGAGCCGGAGATTGCCGCTGTCTGCGAGCGTAGCCCCACAAGCTCCGATGAGTCGTGTGAACGGCCACAGGAGGTGACAATGCAAGAAGCTGATCGAGACTTTGAACAACTGAAGTATTACTTCTGGGCGTACCTTGGTTGGCAGGACCGCGTTAAAGCACTGGCGAGCCTAGATGTGTTCCCAAAGACGATTACGCAACCACAGCCCCAAACGCTCGAACACCTCGCACTTACGGCAGCTCGGCAAAAGGGGAAGTTGCGACAGCTATGGGAAATCACGATGGCATTTGTTCCACCAGACGATCAAGTCCCTAACCCATTCACGAAGTAAGGAGAACCATGCTCAACAACGCCTTTGAATGGGAACGTCTCGTCCATCCCAGTCCAACCGATGAAATGATTACTACCCGCACGGAAATCGTGACGGCAATACTTTCTTCTTTCGATGAGGAAGAGGATGTTTTGAACGCAATGCGGCTTGTGTCGGCCGCGATTACCGGACTGAGCCCGTCTGTTCAGGCTGATGTTGAATATGGCACCATCCTCACCGAATTCACTCGGGGGCACCATCAAGCGTTTTCATCGAAACTCAGTGAGAATGCGTTAGACCTTCAACTATCCGCTTGTCTTGCAGTTGGTGAATTACTCACCAGGAAGACGACCGACGACACTTGGGGAGAACCAAGACCTCTCATTGCTGGCCTGATTCTGTCAGCACACCTGCTGCGGCCGGTTCCAGCGGGAACACACCTGAAAGCGGCGCAGGAGATACTTGTGGCAAATGCGAGCGCAGTTCTTGCTCGTTGTGCGCTTGTTGCTAGGCTGCGGCCAGAGTTTGACGAAGGCGTTTTCGAGAAGGTCCCCTCCCCCGGAAACGTGTCGGAGTTCTGGAATCAGTTCAAGCCAGTTCTGGCATCGGCATTTCAGTCAATTTCCAAAGCGTCGTCTATCGACCGTGACGAACTGGAGGCGCTGTGGTGGTTGTATAATGATTTCGCCAACACATTTGCTAAGAAACTCTCAGAGCTGAGTGCATTTGATGTTGCCTTCGCCAGTCCACTCGAACTTGTAGACCGGGCTCTATGTCCCGCCCCTGTGTCACTGAAGAATATCATTCAGGGCCTTGTGGCACGAGCCGCACAGAGCTCAACGCGCACCGCAAAAAGCCTCAAGTCGATCCTCAGTGCGTGGACTCCCAAAGTCGTAGCAGCCATGAGGCTGGAAGACGAGGCGGGGGAGTGTGCCGTGGCTTTCCCTAAGATTTTCCCATTGACTTGGATTGCGAATCGAGTTGGTCAGTCAGGTGTGGTGGGGGGATGGGAACAGGAATTTGAGGCTAAATCCGGACTGAAAGCGGGGCTGAAACTAAGTCCGGAGGCTTTAGCAGAGCAAGTTTTTGCTGAGCGCACTGCCCAGCGATTGCTGCTCCCGTTCTGTGGAGAATCGCCGTGACGCGCCGAGAGTTTGCATGTTTGAAACCTGACTGCACCTTCGGACTAACGGGTACGTGTATTGAGTCAATTGACGACCCGACACGCAAGTGCCCAAATCTGAAGGCTACGGATGCGTCGTCAGAACCGGAGCAGCAAGTTGGCAACGAAGGCGACACGCATCCCGTTGCAAACCCTGCGAGGCAGTTTCCAACGGGACTTGAACTTGGTCTTAACCAGGCCGCCCGAATTATGCGATCACGATACACTCGATTGATCGGAGTCCTCGGACAAGCCGAGGCGGGAAAAACTTGCCTGTTTACCTCACTCTACTTGCAGCTTACCGGCCGGAACTTATGCCCAAAATATCGCTTTGCAGGAAGCGAAACCCTACTTGGATTCGAGCAGAGAGCGAGACATCTTCGGGACTGGACCCAAGGACGTGTTCCGGATCAGATCGTCGACCGTACGCACCTTGGTAACCCTCGTTCTCCAGCGTTTCTGCACCTCGCATTCCATGATGACTCTGGTACACGTCATGACGTGCTGCTCCCCGATTTGCCAGGTGAATGGACAACGCGACTGCTATCGGACGCATCCACCGCTGAGCGATTTGGCTTTCTCCGGCGTTCCGATATCGTATTGCTGGCGCTAGAGGCTCCACAGTTTGCTAATCGCCGCACCCGGAACAACGCGATCACTGATGCAACCCACTTGCTCGCACGCTTATCAGACGACATTTCCGTGCCCAGGTCGATCCCCTTGGTGCTCGCGGTCACGAAATGCGATGAGACGGACGGAAGTGCGCCACAAGACGTGCAGAAAATCGCTGATGCCGCTTTGAATCGCGGATACTCAGTATCGACAATTCCTCTTGCTGCGTTCCCCCGGAATGGCACGACTGTGCCGCTCGGCTTCGGAATTGATGCCCTCGTCACGCAAATGTCTTTGCCATGTGTTCCGCTTACAACCGACACCGCTCGGAACATCGGGAGCGCTAGCCGCTCGTACTTGAAGGCACGAGGTCACCGATGAGCCAAATGGCGAAGCCATCACAATCTGTAGTCCTGGTCGGTGGACCGGATGCTGGCAAGACAAACTATCTCGGTCGCCTCTGGATGGCCCTTGACGCCGAAAAAGGGACAATTACCAAAAATGGCATGCCTGCCCAAGTCGAGTACCTGCGAGCGATTGCTGCTTCACTCAATTCAGGTGCATTTGCGCAACGGACGCCTCCGGGAGTCTTTGAATCGACCACCATCCCCGTCAAATGGACCGATAAGTCTACATGCAAGTGTGGTGAGCTGGTCGTTCCCGACTGCGCTGGTGAGCAGTGGGAACGAATCCATCGAGATCGCGAATGGGACTCTGATTGGGAGCAGTCTGTAGCTTCAATGGCGGGGTGCATTCTGTTTTTTCGGGGTACATCAGAGCACAACATTGCTCCGATGGACTGGAGCAGCCAATCAGAACTCATGAAATGCCTGGAAGAATCGGCGGCTAACGGTGAGAGTCCCCATAAGCTGCCGACTCAGGTCATTTTGGTTGACTGGCTACAATGTCTCAGCAATGCCTATCGGGACATCCAGGAGACAGAGTTGCCGCTACGTGTGTCCATTGTGTTATCTGCTTGGGATATGGTTCCCAAAGAATCGCAAGGATCAGACCCGGACGAATTCCTGAGTGCAAACCTTCCGTTGTTGCACGATTATTTGTCTGCAAATCCTTCGCTCTTTCGATCAAAGTCCTTCGGGGTGAGTATTTCGGAAGGAGTGCTGAGTGAGGGCGACTCCCCTTTCATGAGGCGATATTTGGGAGATCCAAGCACTACCGGTTACGTCGTCCTGTCGAGTAAAGGCAATGTTGCGAAATCAAAAGATTTGACGCTGCCCCTTGCGTGGGCCTTCGGTTGTGCATGCCCCGAATTCCAGGTACACGGAGGCGTGAAGTCATGAAGTCAGTAGCAGTGCAGCAACTCGTCCACGGCTATGCGAAAGGGCACTCACTTCTCGCCAGCAGTTGCCGGCTTCCAAAGTCCGCGCAGGAGACCGTGATCGAACAAAGCGATCTTTCTGGGCATCTTCCAGCCGGCGCAACGATTCCTTCATACATCACAGCTTACCCGCTTCATGACACCGAATTCTTTGCTCTGGCCAGAACATGGCCAGACTTGAACGCACCTCGTTCAGGCTGCGTAATCACCCATACCTTACTGATTCCGACAAATGTTTGGGGGACCACGCCGCTTCCAATCGACTTCCTTCAATTGCATAAATGCCCCGACAAGTCTTCCCTCGAATACTTCAAGGAAGAGATTCAGTTTCCCAAAACTTCCGATGACCATGCCGAGTTGGACTGGCTGACTCGGTCCGAAGCTCACCAGTTTGCATCGAAAGTATTTGCAGACGGACTGCGCTCAGTCGTATGGTTTGACTGTGAACACCCAGAATCAGTTGTGATGGCGTTCGCCAGTCTGCTCTGGCCAACGCTGCGAAATAACCTGTACGCACACACGTTTTCACTTCAACCTCAGGCCAAGATCAAGAGTGATCTTCAATTTCATTTTACAACTCGCAGCGCGCAGTCTTATTTCAGCCGCCTACCGAAACAATGTCAGATGATCAAAGGGGCTGTGGGACATCGGAAGGATTGTGAACAGGAATGGCTCGATGAAATCTCGGATGATCTGCGGGCCGGACGGCCCCGTGAGTCATACCGCCAAGGACTTCAACGATATGGTCATCTCCTTGGGAGTGAGCCGACCGCAGTCCGCAATCTTTTCGCGCTTCGCGAACTCGCTGATCGATTGCCGCACACGCCTATGGCGGCCATTGGCATCCTAGACATCATCGATTCACTCGAACCATTAGCGGACCGAGCTGTAATGGATAAGCAGCTGGCGCTGGACACAGCTGTGTCAGCTTCATTGAACGCAGACGCTTCGTCCGCGCTTCACTGCTTTTCGCTAGTAGATTTGCGTCTGCGGCGGTCATCCTTCTCTAAGACAGGGACAGAGGCGAGTTCCGCGCTTAAAGACGCAGTGAAGCGGCTTATCGCGACGGAACCAAATACGTTTATCGCAAAATTTGGTCACACTATCCCGGTAGATGAGTCATGTTTCTGGCAGGGTGTCAGAGACGGAATCCAAACCGCAGCTGAGGTTCGCCCAGAGTCGATTGAGAACCTGGGACAATGTCCGGACATTGCTTCATACGTTATTCGAGGAGTACCTGCTGTAGCCCGCTCGTATTTGCATTCAAACCCGGAAAGGCGAGAAACGTCGATCTTACAGGTCGTCGATTGGGTTCACCGCATCGAGCGCGCTGACGAACGCCAGCTCTTGCGGGAAGAGTTGCTCCCTGAGACGCACGATGATCCTAGTTTGCCACTGCTCGAAGAACTGCTCCGCGATCTTCGCAACAGTGACGTTCCGTCAACGCTAGATACGCTTGCCGGTTCAACACAAGGATTTTCGAGGGCTTCAATTCGTCGCGCTGTATCTGACTTCGTGTGTCAGCGATTCCCCGTGGAGTCGATTCAATGGGGAATAGGCTCACGAATGCTGGAATACAAGTTTGTTGCAGACGTTGTCGCGGAGGCGTTCGCTGTTTCCTTGGAGGGTCTTGATCAGATTCTTTCAGTCGACTGGATGACTCCTGGAAACCGTTGTGAAGTGTTGGCAGCATTTATTGAAAGGGCCGCGAGAAAGCGACTGCCACAATGGTTCGTTAGGCGAGCTGCCGATGATGTAACGCTGATTGAACCGTTCGCGCAGTGTGAATTGTGGTCTGCACGGACTACACGTGCCTTGGAGTCGATTGGCGAGGACTGCGAGTACATTCCGCTTGTGCGGAGTGCGTTCGTCACCGAATTCATCCAGAAAGTTGCCCAAACAAGTTTAAGCGATCGATTCGTTGCGAAGACGGTCGAAAGCGCCTTCACGGAGCATATCTCCGGACAGGTCAGCGACAAGCAGTTGCTTGACGCATTGAAGTTACCGGCTTGTGAGAAATGGTGCGAGCAAGCTCCTTCAAGCCGTATTTATGATTTACTCTTGTCGTGTTCAGACAGAGACGCTTGGCGACGGTCCTGGGTGACGTTATCAATTCTCCCGCGAACATCTTTCCAAAAAGTCGCGGGGCATCAAATCATCGCGGCTTTCATTCGGAGTTATCGAGCCTCTTGGACAGAAAGCGTCGGCAAAGCATGGCATCAGATCGTCCAACGAGCGAATGATGAGCTTCCATACGAAACATCCCTTCGGCTTCTCATGGAGTCAACAGCATTTTGTCTGAACAATCCGAGACTTCCTGTTGGTCAAGTCGTGTGCTCTGCATTTCCGCCGGTATATGACGCTATTGTCAAAGGGCGAGCGACTCAGGTTACTGACGAGATGTTCGGATACTTCGATTGGGACAAGGCAAAGAAGCTACGGAAAGACGTCATTGATGCCTACGTCTCATCCTGCTGGCCACCCGAGGAACTTGCGCTGATTGCTGCAAGGTGCCAAGTTCTGCGAAAGGTGGTTCATCGGCTACAGCGAAAATGGAACGGCGACGAGTACATCCGAAAAATGATCGACGGACTTGGAAGTCAGAAATCGGTAGAAGCACAGGCGGTGCGTGGTGAATTGTCGGCGATCATAAGCGACCCAGATTTCTTCGAGCCGTGGGACTGATTTCCCTGTTGAGAGTGTCGCATCGCTGCTCTAGCTCCTAGGAGCCCTTGGTGAAAGCCAGTTTTAGGCGAAAACTATCGGCTCTTGGCGCGCTTCTCACGTTGGCAGGGTAATTGGCTGAAAGCAGTTGATTTTCTGCGAATCATCGCGGGAGCACATCGGATACGTCTGAATTGCCGTCCCGGACTCTGAAAATGCGCGGCAAAGCGCTGCCAACCACGCCAGCCCGCCGCCAATTCCTCCAAGCCACGACCGCCATTATCGGGTCGCTCATCCTCCCCAAGAGCCTATTCGCCGTAAACCCCAACCGACTCGATTTCATCCATGCAGATTCCTTTTTCGCGGGCATGTCGGAGCTGATTTCCTCTTGCTCCCGCAAAAGAGAATGTGCGGACAGGAGGCGTGTGGCTCTTGGAAGCTCACCCAGCCGTGGCGATTGCAATATGGTGGTTAAAGGGCGAACGCCGCTCGTTACCTCTCCCTGCATACAAGAAGAACAAATCAACGTGCCGCCTTATTGCAGAGACATTAGGGTTCAGCGAGATGATGTCATGCAACGCCCTGAATGACGACATTCTTGACGCTTACGTTGCCTATCGATTGGGCGGTATGTTCATGACAGGGGAAAGCATCTGGATCGGAGATTCCGAATCAGGAGGGTTCGTGTTACCGACTAGCGCCGAGGCCAAGTGGCAGCTTGGATCGAAGGTAGAACAGATTACCTCCAAGATGCCTCGAAAGCCAAAGGCATAAGAGTACCCGCTCTTGCCGTCCTCGTAGCTGCCCTCCGGGGCCGTGTCCCCGCCCTTCTCGTTCAGAGACGTGAAAAGGTCGGTGTAAATGAACCCGGTGTAAGTATCGTGGCTGACCCAATCCCTCGACGAACGGGTGAAGAAGCGCGTCGGCATCGGCTGCATGCACTACGGTGAGTTGCTAAAACGTCTTCACCTTACGTCCTCCAATACCTAACAAAAATCAGTGCCCCCGGCCGCGGAAAAATCCGCGACCGGGGGCAATCACAACTCAGCCACTCCAGGCAGCGCACCGCTTCCGGTAGGGACACGAAGAGCAGTTCATGACCGACGGAACCGGATAGAAGTTCCCGACACAGATGGCATGCCAGACGTGTTCAATGATTCGGAGCGTCCGATCCAGCAGGCTGGCATCAAACGGAACGTCGAACACAGACACGTCCGGCGTCCTTGTCTTGGTCAACACGACAAACGACAGTTCCACCGGCTTGTGAGCGAGATTGGCCGCCAGCTGGTTGTACAGCAAAAGCTGTCCACTCGATTCGGCAACCTGTTCGACAGACCAGCGGCAGCGGGACGTCTTGAAATCGATGATCCGCAGGGTATCGCTGGTTTCCAGCGCGAGGTCGATCCGGCCGAGGAGATCCGGCATGCCCTGAATCAGCGGTGCCCTCAGTTCTTCTTCCAGTCCGATGACACAGCCATCCGGTTGTGCGGCGGGCGATCTCCGGAACGCAGCCAGCATCCGGTTGGCCAGTTCCTGGAGGGAATCCGCCGATTCGCTTCCCCACTGGACCCAGGCGGGGTCGACCTCGGACCATTCCCGGTCGTAAGCCGCGAGCAGGTCTTCCAGGCTCGGCACGGATTCCCCGGCGAGCCTGGCCCGGAAGTGGTATTCCAGCGCAGCGTGAATTCCCTTGCCGAACAGCAAATTCACCGATCCAAACTCTTCAGGGGCATTATCCAGGTAGCGAAACCGGTACCTGAGGGGACATTTTTGAAATGTCGTGATCGCCGACCAGCTCAGGTAATCGCGCTGGAAGGCGGTGCTTGGCTCATTTGGCGGGGTGGCCAATGCAATCATAGAGTTCCTTTCATTCCCTGCGGACCCTGTCGCGGTGTCCGAGTTCCGAGAGGGCGCCCTCAGGGGAAAACTCCCTTGCGGGCACCCATCACGTAATTCACTTTCGCTGTCGTGAGGTCATCCCGTTCCGACGGGAGATCCCTTCAATTCATCAATGAGCTGGCTCGCCTGAGCCACGCTGAGATCTTCCGCCTTGTACAGCCGGAACCGGTCTTGCAGGACATCGGTCAGCGTCAGTCCCTGCCGGTTCGCAATGGCGTGCAAGGCGCGAATCTGACTGGTGGTGGCCTGACGTGGCCCGCCACCGTTTTTGGCGGAGCCGTTCCGCGGAGCACCGTTTGCGTGGCCATTTCCGCGGGCCTCTCCGTGACCGTTGGAGGAGCCGCTGCGTTGCGCGGAAGGCGTGGTTTCATGGCGGGTCTGTCGGGCCAGTTCCTCGCTGATCGCTCGTTCGCAGGCCTCGTAGGCCGCGCGAATCTTGATTTGCAATGCGTCCGGATCATGAAAAAGCAGAGTGCCGTCGAGTTCCAGTTCGACGTCACAGCTCGCACCCAGCGAGCCGAATTCGGGCTGGCCCAGTTTTCGGTTGAGGCCAACTCTGAGAGTCATGGGCATGTAATCCTCCCGGGAAAATAAACAGGTCCCGCGTCTCCGGATGGGAAACGCGGAAGTGATGATGATGGACAACCATCCGTTTGCGACGCGCTGTTCCGCGTCAGCATCACCGCTCAATACCGAATGACAGGTGTGTCTCGCCGCGGCACGCAGTTCTGGAATCCTTGGTCGGCTTTCAGTCCCCTCGCAGCATCTGCAACTGTTTCAGTGAAGCCAGCGCCGACTTCGTCAATCGGGACTGTTTACGCTGCTGACGTGCCGCCCCGATCAGCGTCCCGACCGCCTGCAGTGCCGTGCGAAGTGCGTCCCGAACTTTTTCCGCCTGAGTAATGAGATCGACGGGTTCCGGAGCCTTGTCGTGGTTCGTCGTGGCGACCCGTGCAATGCGATTCACGGGACCGCGTGACGCCGCGAGCCGTGTCGATGTCGTTTCTGGTACTGTCTTCACGGCAGGAGTGCGTGGCGCAGGAGTCTCCGGCGACGTGAGAATCACCGCCGCATCAGACGGCGCGAGGGCCGTCTCCTTTTCCAGGACTCCCCACACATACCGCCTTTTTCCGTCGTCCCACAGGACGGGCAGATCCGCATTGCTGATCGCGACTTCCCGGAACCCGAGCGCCAGTGCGCGGGCCAGGTATTGGCGATTGATCTGGATACGGATCGGTGGTCCTTCCCGCCGGGAATACTGCAGTGTCAGTTCTGTGATGGTCGGAACTTCAGCCCCCCTTGCCCGCACGGCAACGTGGCCATTCAGATCGACGGTGACGGGATGATGATTCGGATCGCTGTCAGGCAGTCGCCCCAGCGTCTGTGCCAGAAAAGCGGCATCCCGCGGATCGATCAGCATCCGGGTCGTGATTCCTGCGGCGGGGGGAACGACGTTGGCCACATCCGGGAAGCGTCCCTCGGTCCGCAGCGACAGGTGGAGCGTCCATGTGCCAACCTGCAGCGTGGCCCAGCCCTCTGACTTGCCGATCCGCACCGGCAGGTCTTGTGGCAGTTCCCGGCAGCTGCAGACGAGCGATCGCTTGATGAGCACGTCGTCCTGCCATGGAAACCGGTAACCAGTCTGCACGAACAGTTCCCGCGCATTGGTGGCATTCATCACACCGCCGGCCCGCAGTTGCACGCTATCGAGTGCATAGCGTGTGGATTCGGAGTCGGTGGTGAGCATCGCTTCATGTAGTGCCATCAGAAAACCGGGCTCATTGGTCTCCCACGTCTCTGGTGACGGCACAACCAAAGGTTCCGTGTCTTGTGCCGTGGTGAACGATCGGTTCTGCGGAACACTTCGATCGGTCCACGAGACGTGAACTTGCCCGTCGTCGCCAGTCACAAACTGCACGGGTTCTTCGGACTTACCTTCGCAGAATGCCAATGCGTCCTGCGCCAGCAGAAATCGAGTTGGTGTGAATAGACCGGGCAGTCGCCATTCGACTCCCGCGTCGCCGTTGCAGGTGGAAAGAATGAGCAGGGTCGCACTGGCTTCCACGCGGACGGCGGGAGGCTGCGACGGAGCGGCTTTGTGCAGTCCCGCACGGCGAAGGACCGCGCGAAACTGGCGAATCGAATTCCTGGGAATCGCGATCATGGATAAAGTTCCTCTCGGGAAGTGGAAATTCAAATCAGAGCCGAGGGTGATTTCGGGTTGTCATGCGGTCTGAAGCGAAGAGCTGAGTTCTCCCGCCAGCAGATTGAGAGTGAGATCCGGTTCGACCGGGACCTTTCGCAGCCAGCGCGTGAACTGATGAACCATCAATCCGGCGGCCAGGCTGGCGGTATAAATCGTGCTGCGAGCGGTACAACGACCGGGCTGGGCTTCCTCGGGCTGGAACAAAGTTGTTGGATAGTGGTTTTGTCCAATCCCCTCCGCCATGGTCAGGATCCGCAGGACTTCCCCCAGCATCCGCCCGTCAGTCCAGAACAGACATAACTGATGGAGACTGCGCCAGATCGCGGCCCTTGTGGCGATCGAGTCCACGCAGCAGAACACCGCGTCGCCGGCCTGGTGGCGCGGCCGGAAACGGTCGGGAAGGACTGTCACGGCGATGGAGGGATCAATCTGCTGGATGACCCGGGCCGTCGCACTCACTTTCGTGCTACCCAGGTCGGTGTGGTAATAGCCCTGCGTGGTGATGTTCGTGGCTTCGACGGTGTCGAAATCGATCAACTGCAGGTGGGGCACACCCAGCGCGGCGAGTTGCAGGGCCACCTGCCGGCCGATGGCTCCGACGCCGATCACCGTGGCAGTCACGGCCTGCAGCGGCTCGGGAGGGACCAGGTCGTGTTGACGAGTGAATCGATCAGTCATCGGGGACTCCAGTGGAAACAAGGTAAAAGGAATCAACGGCTCCAGCCGGATTGCGATCCATCAACCGCGAAATCAGGCGCAGCCAGCCCACGAGTTCTCCCTGCGGATCGCGTTCGTTGAGCAGGGTTCGCGAGAGGTATTCAACAGCCACGGTGTTGAGCCACCGCTTGGCCCGGTTGGCAAACCGGGCTCGGGTGCGGCGGGAGAGATCGTCCCAGTCAGCACTGGAGTTCATCGCTTCGAACTGATGACGGGCCACACAGTCCGCGACACAGGTTTCGTCATCGAATTCCACTTCCGGCCCACCGGCCAGGACGAGCGCCCTGGGATGCAGATAGTTTTCGAGGCTGTGTTTGGTGGTGACAACCGCGTGGCAACCCGGTCGGGCATTCACCCGGGCGACAGCGGACTCGCGAACAGCGGTCTCTGGCTGGATTTCGCGATCGTAGAGGTGAAACTCGCGCATTCCAAGAGGCGCAAAGCGTTCCGACCAGGCCAGAACGCCGCCACCACCAAAGGGGACGAACACGAGTTGTCCTGTACGTTCGTAGGCGCAAAGATCCGGCAGTGAAGGATCGTCCCGAGACAGGTTGGCACTGACGCGCCGCAGGAATTCGACATCGTGCAGTCCTTCAACGAGGCACAGCAGCGGCCGGAAATCCAGACAGGAACAGGGAGTTCGGGCAGACTTTGCAGAAAACTCAGGCGGATCCATGGGATCTCCTCAAACAGGGTAGAGCAACGGACAGTTACTCGGATCGGAATTGTGCCAGGGGCTCCGATTCGAACCAGTCGGAGAAAAGCGGTTCCTCAGCGGAGGGGACCGGTCTGCAATAAGTCTCCTCGAAGAATCGGAGGTCGGGCTCGGCTGTGACACAGGTTTGATATTCACGGGTCCAGGCGGCGGGATCACTGGCTCCGAAGGGTGTCTGAAAGTCGACATCCATTTTCAGCCTCAGGGCACCGCCCGGTCCCGTGTGAAACTGCAACCGGGCATAGGTCTGCCCGCCGCGGGCGATGATCGCCATCACGGCCCAGTCACTGCGTCCGAAGACGCGCGCAAACGTCTCTTCGTCGACACCACTGGGCTCCGCAGAGTTTCCCGGATGGCTGTGAATCCAAATGCGCGCGAAATCCTGGGGTTTTCGGCCGAGATCGATCTGCTGGTCAAAGAATTCCGCCACGGCCTCATCATCCAAGGAGACGGTGACAACGGAACAGACTTGGCGAACGAGCACAAAGTCCTCCACCAGCAGGAGGTCATCGGGTGCCGAGATTCCAAATCCACCGACTTCGGTGTCACCCAGATCCCTCAGGAAGAGCAGCTTGGCCCAGGCTGTCGGTGAAAACCGGAGCCTCGGATGCCGCGTGTGTCGTGGTTGACGAGACCGTCGCCGCGGCTGGTGGGAAGGCAATGGCATGACATTTCTCGCAATGGGCTTCGATCAGACAATCGGGACAACGGCGATTTCCGCAGCGCCAGCAACACTGAAGGCACGACGGACATGAACTTTCTTCACAAGCGGGGCAGGACTCGAGGCACGCGCCGCAGGCGGCTTCTCCACAATGAGGGCAGGATTCGCCGCAGTCTTCACAGACGTCGGCCGCACAGTGGTCGCAGTAGCGGCTGTCATATTCCGGAACAGTGTCACCGCAGGCGTGACACTGGATTTCGTCGTTCCATGCACTGATGGAGGCGTAGGCGCTTTCCGCGTTGTAGGTCCGCAGCGTCTGCTGGATGATCTCGAAGAAGTCACACAGCCGCCCGGTGCGCATGGCACAGGCCAGGGGTCCCGCCGCATCCCCTTCGCAGAGACCATCGTCCATGACATGGGGGTGCGTGATATCGGAACGGGTCGACGGCCGGTTGGGTGTTTTGGCAATCACCTGGTAGCTGGCGCCACTGACGAGTGAACGCAGATCCGCCCGGATCTGGAATCGGCCGAAGGAAATTCCTTCGAGCGTGATTTCCGAGGTGGTGACGGAAAGCGTCTGATTTCGGAGATCCAGCTCAAAGTTATCGAACTCGTCCCGGCAGGCCAGGAGATCTTCGTAGATCTGTCGCTGGCCCGGCGGTTCAGGAATCTGACCTCCGGCGGGCATCTCGCGAATGATCCTGCCCAGCCCGTCGTACAAGCGCTTCACGGTTGTGAGGAACTGCCGGCGCACGTGCTGCTCGGCGGCCGTCCAGTTTCGGCCGGAGAGCCCGTTCAGTTGTGACAACATTCGTTGAGCCCGGAACCACAAGGCCTGCTCAAGAACGACCGGGCTGCTGGCGCCGTAGAATCTGGCAATCTGGTTGGCCAGGCGTCCCGCCAGGCGCCACAGATCGCGATCGAATCGTGGCATGAACGTCCTTCCAGAAAGAGTCGTGGCCGCCCGCCAGAGAGCGCGGCGGCCACGGTCGTGACGGGTCAACACACCCCAGGAGCAACATACCCCTGAGGAATCAGGCCCCTTCAATTTTGACGGGCGTGAAGCTGACGCGGTCGCCCGTCTGCAGCACCTGATCCGCAGAGACCGGCTGACGATTGACGCGGATCAGGTAGTCGGCGGGATTTCCGTGGGGGACTCGTTCTGCGAACAGCTTGGCCACGGAGGTGCCGTCGCCGATTTCGATCTGATCGGCGAAGCCACCTCCGTCGTTGTTGATATAGACGATGCGACACATGGGAACTCCGGAGAAAAAAGGGTGGGGAGAGGATGCTGAACGGCAGACCGCAACTACGATCACCAGCCGGATGTTTTTGACGAGATTCCGAGCGGAAATGTCCTTTCGTCAGGCGACGCTGTCGCACTGCCGATCACGATATTCGGGGTCGCTCTGATCGGCGGCGTGCTCGTCCCAGTCGAAGAACAACTGCAGACCATCGTCTTCTTCGGGGAAGTCTTCTTCGAGGAGCGAGAAGCCCCGCCGGACAATCACTTCAAAGTCTTCGCCGGTGGCATTGGAAACGGCACGGTTGAGCTGAGCTTGCGTCATGGAGCAAATTCCTTGGGAGAGAGGGCGGGAACCAGGAACGAAATCAGCCGACCAGGAACAGTTCCGGGCCGGCTGCGTGAGTGAACATTGGGTTTGCAGATTGTGTGGTCAGTGAGTCGAGTTCTGGAGTCGGTGCTCGGTCAGCCAGGCAACTTCCGCTGCCAGGGCTTCGCTGCGTTTCGGAAACGGTCCGAGTCTCGGGCCGTCAATGATCTGGGCGAACCACTGACCGGAATCGTCCGGTTCGACATGACTGGCCCGGGAGATGTTCAAGGCCCCCAGAACCGCCAGATCGAGCAGCTCGGTATAAAGTGTCGTCACCTCCCCGTCCGGACGAACAATGAGATCCATCAGGCGGGCTCCCGATTCGGCCGGATGATGGTCCGGCGGGGCCGGTCCACCAGCATGCCATCCACAGAGGCCTGGACGGCGGCCAGTTGTGACGCGATCTGCTGGCGCCGGCTGGCATTGTCCCGTAGCTGCTGCGGTTCGACTCCATTCAGGATCCGCCGGGCCTGGTCAACCACGATGTCCAGATCGGCATTGGACCGGATGTTGAGTTGCTGGAACCGCGTGAAGAACTCGCGCAGGTTCTCGACCGCCGAGTCGCGGAAGACCTTGGGTTTGCCGTCGTCGCCACCACTGAGGCGTTCGGTGAGATGGGAGACCAGTCGGTTGAGTTCCCCCAGGAACGCATCCTCGGCCAGGAGCACCGCCTCATCGAACCGGCTCGCCACCCGGCGGCATTCCTGTTCGTACAGGTGGGGACTCAGCCGCTGCAAATAATCCGGGACCTCCACGCTGGGATATTCCCAGGAGATCCCGAACAACCCTTCCAGCGTCAGGGGATAGTCACTGGCATTGAACAGCGACCCGAGCCGGTCGCGGGCTGCGGCACGCAGTTCTGCGTAGTGCGCGTCCAGGAAGACCACCGCTGCCTGCAGTTCAGCCCGCAGTGTGGCCATCTGAACGTCAAACCCCGAAATATCATGGCGGCGGATCAGCCGCAGTCCCGGTTCGGGGAACGGCAGCGAAACACTCTTCCAGTAACTGACGATCCGGCTCCGCAGCGCGGTGACCCCCTTGTAGGCCGGGTGAGTCGTGTCGATCAGCTTCTTACCGGCCGTCAGGAACTGACCTTCGGCCCCGAACGATTCCGCAGCCTGGGCCTTCTGTTCCGAACTCAGGCTCTTGCGCGTGCCGAACCAGGTGAAGGCCACGCGGACCGGGGCCATCGTGCCCCGCAGGTTTTCGCCAGCCTGCGCCCCAGTCGTCGCGCCCCTGGCGGGTTCATCGAGATTCAGCAGATTGGTCATCGGGAGATTCCTTGGCAAAGGTAGAAAAAGAGAACTGTTTTGTCTGAGGCGAGTCGACGGGAGTTCGCTTCCCTGCGCCGACTTGGCACTCTGCATCGCGTTCTTAAATTCAAACAAATCTGTGTCCGTGAGAACTTGCGAATCACGCCTTACGACCCAATACTGCCCTCCTCATACGGGGCAGATCTCTTCTCGGGAGGGATGGCGTTGGGAACAGCTTTTGAAGTCTGGATTCGCCGAAAGCCGAACGGACAGTGGATGCTGTTCGACGTCCGGGCCACGCGCGGGCAGGCCCAGTCCCTGGCTCTGGCGCGTCGCCAGCAAGACCAGCAGCGCGATTACGAGGTCCGTGAGGCCGCCGCGCCGGAACCGGATGAACCAGAGACCGGGCGGTTTCCTCAAAATCCCCCGCTATTGTGACACGTCAGTTCTGCGATGGATCGCGGCGAACCTGGCGGCGTGGTTTATCAGCAGACGTGGTCGGATGCAGATACAGTCCCGGCCGGTCGGCACTCAGGCAGCGGCCACTGGCCCACTGACGGAGTTTTGCCAGTGACTCGGCCGCCGTATGGGCGACGGGAACGACGTTGGTCGCCGCTTCCGTCAGCGGCAGATCCAGCAGTGCGGACAATCGGCAGCATGATTTGATCTCAGCGCCCGTCCAGTCGGTATCCGTGGGGATCGGCTGACTGGCCGGGATGTCATACTGTCGTCGGTAAAGTTGCCAGATGTTCTGTCGCTGGGCCGCCTGCGGCAAATCGACGAAGAATACGGCATCCAGCCGCTCGGCCCGGGTGAACTCCGGTGGCAGACGACTGATATCGTTGGCCGTCCCGATGAAGAACACGTCCGATTCGTGATCGGCCAGCCACGTCAGCAAGGTCCCAAACAGGCGCGTGGAGACACCACTGTCCCCGGCTCCACCGACTCCCGACAGTCCTTTTTCCAGTTCATCGAGGAACAGAATGCAGGGACTCATGGCATCGGCAATTTTAAGAGCCTGTCGGATATTTCGCTCGGTGTCGCCCACGAGGCCACCCATCATCGTGCCAATGTCGAGCGTCAGCACCGGACGGCCCACTTCGTTTCCCAGCGCCCGGCAGAATGCTGATTTGCCACAGCCGGGAGGCGACAGCAACAAAGCTCCCCGGGCCTTGACGGAACGCCCCGGCTGCAGCGCCCGCTGGCAAAAGCTTTTCAACGCCGTCAATCCACCCAGCGCCGAGAAGTTTTCCCGACCCCGGTACAGTGAGAGCAGATTCTGTTTCCGGAGGGACTGGGCTTTCAGTTCCCAGATCGCCTCCGGCCGCAGTTGATTGTGCCGTGCCAGCGACAGCGCAAAGGCTCCTTCCGCTTCCGTGCGGGTCAGTCCGCTGACGGCATCGAGCAAGGCTTGCCAGTGCGGCCCTGTGGGCAGGTCGCTCGGAGCATCGGACAACATCTCCTGGGCGATGGTTCCCAACTGATCCCGCGTCGGCAGGGCGTGCTCGACGATCACGAACTTCCGTTCGAGCTCGGTAGGAATCTGCACGACCGGTGACAGCACAACCACGAACGTGCGGCGCTGCTTGCCGAGCGTCAGTTGTTCCGACAGCACCTGGACAATTTCGGCGCTGTTGAGAAAGCGATGAAAGTTGGGGAGGACCAGCAGCGTAGTCCCGGTGTCGTTCGCGGCTGTGGAGGAGGTCGCGAGCGCGGTCAGGCTCCGCAGGACGGAGACCGGGTCCGCAGCTTCCGGAACCGTGGTTCCCTCATTGATGGGCAGCCGCAAACCACGGGCGATATCCCACACGGCGACCGTCCATCCAGCCTGACGGCCGTGGTCGATCAATTCCTTTTCGGCTTCGTCGGGTTCGAAGGTCTGCACCCACAGACCACTAAATGCGGCGTTAATGTAATCGGTCAATTGATGAATGAGCGACATGCGGGTTCTTTCAGGCAAGGGAGATCTCCGGAAATGGAATGGAAAAGCCCCGCGAAACGGCGGGGCTTTTGAGTTGACCACAGAGACGAGCAGCGTTACCTGACCTGATCACGCTCCAATTGCCGTCGCAGGAGCTGGCGGGCTTCGGCCAGGGTCAGTTGCGGCCGGTCTTCGAGGAGCGAATCCCGATCGGTATAGATGCCATCAGGATCATTCCAGCAGAGCCAGGCGATGAGTTCATCGCGGGTCCCGCGTTCCAGCAGTTGCCGTTGGAACGCGCGATCCTGATATTCGAGAGGTGGTTTCAGACCGCGCGACTCGGCCAGCAGAGCCCCAGAGATGTCCGCACCAATCTCATACGGACGTTCATCGCCCAGAATCTGAAACAACCGTTCCAGCGATTTCATCAAGACCGTGGATTGGTCACGTGTAAAGACGGGTTGGCCGTTCAGTTGCACGTAGTCTTCTGGAGCAGAATCGAGATGAAATCCGAGACCGAAGTCTCGGACAAGCTGTTGCAGCCAGAGCATCGCCTGGGAGGGTGGCGAGCCCTCGGCGAGGTACAGATTCATAGGGATTGGAGCCCCAGCCGCTTCAGGATGGAGGTGCGAGGAACTCGACATCGGGCTCTCCTTCCGGGTCAAATCCTTCGATCTCCTCACAGGCATCGCGCAGGGCGCTATTGAAAGCGGTTTCGAGGACGTCGCTCGCAAGCGCGGCGAGGCCGATCTCGGCCAGTCTCTCGTCGGAAAGCGCTACCAGTTGAAGGCCTGCGCGGCCACAGTCCTGGAAATGCTCGCGGAGAGCATTCGGTTCGAATGACAAGCGGAGCGGCTCGCCGCGATAGATGATGACCTCTTCGGTGGCCTTTGTCAGAGCAGACATGAGGTTCCTCTTGATCTGGAGTGATGATCGGTCGCCCCTCAACGGATCGAAGCAGGGGAGACCGTTGATTCCGAGGGCGTGGGTCCTGAGGCCAGATTAAACCGCTGTTCGTCATGGGGTTTGCCGTCGTGACACCAGCAGTATTCTCCCCATTCACTGGCGCTGAGACTGCTGTTCCGTCGTGGGTGTTGCATGGAACTCGCTGGTTAACCGCTCGGACTCACGGACACCCAGTGCGGCTTCCAGCGCCTTGCTGGCTTCGCGACAGGAGCCACCAGAAAACCCCTTCGTTTCAATCTTTGTTTCCCCCTGGGGGGAAACCGTCACTTCGATGGTCTGAGACATCAGGCTTCCTCCAGAACGCGAATCTCCCGCTCGAGACGGGAAACCTTGAGTTGATACTTTTCAAAACTATGAAACGCACGTTTCAACTTCAGCAGCCACCGTCCGAGCAATTGCCGTTCGCGCTCCAGCCGGGTCCGCAATTGCGGTAACCGGCGTGCGCGGGGAGTGGGAGATGCCGCAGGTCGAATCACGCGGCGGCGTGGTGTGGTCATGGGGCTCCTTGTCAGACAAGTTGGGGGCGTCGAGATCCAAAGTCCGCTCAGCCGGCAACGGCGATCTGAACGCGGATGGATCCATCTTCCAGGGGCTGCTCCACGACCGAATGTCCCTGCTTACGCGCCTCCTGAATTGTTTTTTCCACCGCATACGCCTGAAGGAACTTGTGCAACTGGGCTTCCTCGCCCCAATGACCCTGAAAATTGTCGTACCTCAGCTCGCCCGTCGCGGTGTTGCAGACGACCGGATATTTCCAACAGGGCAGTTCCACGACCAGACCGGTGGCTTCGCTGCTGTACAGCTTCACAGTCTTGTGTTGCGGCTCGGCCAGTTTCAGTCGGCGGCAGGCGGACTGCACGGCCAGTGGGTCCTTGACCTGGGTCTTGATCGACACAATGTGACTCATGGGAAGGGGGGCTCCAGTTGGGAGGACGTTTCAGAACCGGTTGGACCGAGTCGGCGATCTGGATCCGCGGCAGGTAATTCGGGGACGATCAATTGGGGGTTCGCGGACATCAGGTCGGAGACCAGCGTCTCGGCCACCGCTTCCGAATCACCCGGTTCCGCGGGACGCCGCAAGAGTAGAAAACAGACGGCCAGGGGAAGCAGAGCCAGGGCCAGGGTTCCCACTTGGGCAATGCTCTGGGCGATGATCGGTTCCCGCTGGCGATCGATGGCCAGCTGCTGGCGATCCGCTTCCAGCTGGTCCCGCTGCTGATAAAGCTCGCTCCGCTCGGCCTGCCACTGACGCTGCAGTTCAGAGAGGCGCTCGTTCTGGGCTGCCTGCTGCTGGGCATGTTTCGTAGCCAGTTCCGCCAGCCGCTCGTCTGGCATCACTCGCGTCAGCCCCTGGTAAGACACCGCCGCCAGGCCCAGAATGACCACGACCGCGATCACTCGTGCCATACCCCCTCCTTTCGTTCAAGACTCGGTTCAGAACTCGCTGCCAACCGCGCCGCAGCCTGCGTTCCCGCAGGATCACGGCGGCGGAGAGCAGCACCAGAAAACTCAATAGACCGGCGATCTCAGTCAATCGGACGTTCCTTTCCTTAAAAGGGTGAGTGTTTGAAAGCTATGGGCGTTCTCACTGAGATATGCCACTCAAATGGCTTAAGTTTAGTACTTACGAAGCGTCGAACGGGGGGAGCATTGCATGCGGGCCGGGCGTCCGGTTACCCTCTCCCGTTGCGTCGGTCCGCTGGGCCGATCCGTTTTGAAGTCAATGGAGATCCAACGAGATTTGAAACCGAGGTTGCGAGAGAGCGACCTTGAGACAACTTGAATGACGCGCGTGCGTCAAGAACTGTTTCCCAGAAAACCGCAACCCTGAGCCGCAAGGTTCTTGTATCAGCAGAAGCAGTGCTTGGACCGCGCCCCCGTTGGGGGCGTCGGCTGAGTGCTGTTCTGCTGTGCCCCGTTGCGGGGGTTCTGGGAGCGGCTTTGGTCGGCGCTCCTTTTTCTTTTTCGCCGGGGGTAAGCGATGGCAACGATTCTGATTGAGTTGACGACAGCCATCAGAGTTCGAGTCTTTCCCACAATCTCGCGGACTTTTCCGCAGAGACGATTGTCAACCCCATTTTCGTGCCAATTTCCTTGGTCGCTCCTCGTTGTTACGGCTTGTGTTTCCACTTTCGGATGTGGCAACGACCAAAAGTTGAAAGAGACGGTGAAGGGATTACAGGAAGAAAACACGGTTCTTCGTGAGAAGATTTCGGATCTCGAAAAACGTATAGAGGCCCGAGACACAGAATCGCAGTCAGGCGTCGAACGCATTAAGAAGGAACACGAGGACTTTCTCACGAATGAACGAGAAACCCACCGATCTCAGATCGCCCAAATCGAGAAAGAGGTGGCAACCCTGCAACTCGAACTTGGAGCGGCGAAGCGGGAGAAGATTGCACTTCAAGAAATGATTGAACGAGAGCCACGAATAATCGCCGCACGTGAAAACTTGATGCGTACGGATGGCTTCGTGTTGGCGATCATGTTGTTGATCCTTCTCATGATTGTCACATTCCTCGTTTTTCGATGCAGAAGCGTCAGCGACCGCCTCAAATTATTGACCATGCAACAGGCGGGTGAACTTCGCCGACTTGGAGAAGATGTATGAGCAGCGGCACCCGGACCGGATTTGGCTTCATTTCAAACCCTTTCGCCACGTTGATCGCGGGAGCTGCGGTCGGATTTTGGATTTGCTGGTTTACTATGGTGCGACCGCTGGTCGGACATCTTGACCAACGAGAGAATGCAGTGCGAGAGTGGGAGCGTATCAACCGTCAAGAACGAGAAGCGATTGCGGGGATCAAGACCATCAGTACAGAAGAACTCCGAAAATGGGTCTCCACACTTGATGAGCAAAATCTTCGATACATGGAGCTTCAAAACACCCTGCACCACCAGGAGATAGCGCTTATCGCACCCCCGACCATTCACCTGTGGATTGCGTTCCTCGCAGTCGTCAGTGTCGCCGGTCTTGCGGTGTGGATGATTCGGGACAGCAACGCCGACGACGCTCGGACACTCCATGGCGTTCTCGCAATTCTTCCTTCTTTGCGTGAAGGGTTGAAGGAGAGACGCGAAACGTTGGAGGTTTCCGGACCCGAGTGCGCGAAACTCGATTCTTATACCGCAAATTGCAACTCCGTTTCGTTACCTAAGCGCGTGAGCGGTAAAATAAACCGCTTCGTACAGGACAAATCGTTTGGCTTCATCACGCCGAATGGCGGAGGCAAGGATCTATTCTTCCACACGAGCAGTGTGCGTCTTGCCAGATCGCAGATGATTTCTGAAGGCGTTCCGGTGTCATATCGCGTCAGCAAGGACCCAAAAGGCAGACCTTGCGCCGCTGATGTAGAAATCACCGGTTAACACATAAGTATTCATCGCACGCTACCAGAGGAATCTTCCCTAGTGCCGGAGCCATGACTGTTTACGAGTCTGCCAATGATTCCCGCGCAGCAGTAAACACAACGATAGGAGAATGACAATGACTCATCTTGCAGGTCGGTGCGATTGTGGCCGCAAAATCCATCTGCCCAAGAACACGCAATATGGGGACGAATGGAAGTGCTGGACTTGTGGAAAGGTGTGGGTCTTTTCCGATCACGGCAAGCCAGTCCACGTTGAACGTTCGAAGGCACCACCGTCTGACGGAACGTCCAGCGGTGGCGGGACGGGTTGCCTTATCCTTGTTATTCCCGGCTTGATGCTGCTGTCGAATGCTTTGATGCGGTTAATCGGGTCATAAGATTTATCCCACAGGTCCGACGTTCTGTCACTCTTTCTGGAGAGGGTTAAGTATGTCATTCCTATTTCGCGGGTTGTTGCGATTGATTTGGCGGATGGTTCTTTTCGGAGACGAGATGGCCGAGCGGTCTGCGAAACTCGGACGTAGCTTCGCCCGGACTAGCGGACGGTCCGTTAGCGAGTCTGTCACGAAATGGTTGCGAGAGCAACGGTAACGCCAACGAGATGACCACTGAACCCAACCCGGGGGTCTTTTATCCGAGCGTTTTAGAATTACCATATGCACCCCCAGCCCCGCAGCAGGTCCTGGAACGTGCCAGCATCCGCTCCTCGCTCCGCAGCCTGGCTTCTACCTTCCCGACGGACGATCCCAACGACCGGTATCCGCTCGACTGGACGTTGCCTCGTACGGATCTCTCCTTGTTCGAATCCGGGATCCGGATCCCCGAACGTGACATCACCCAACTCTGGCCCATGGTGAACCTCCCAATGGCTGAAAAACCTCCCGAAGCCCTTGTCGTCTTCTTTCTCCTCGCCGCTATTGCGGCCGGATGCTACGTCGTCTTCCTCTCGGACCCAATTACAGGCGTAATCTATGTCATCGCCATGATCCCCACCGTCTCCTACATTCTCCGGGCTCCCGCTCACTTTCGCCGGGAGCAGGACCAACTGCACAGGGAACAGAATCAAGCATCTCGCCCTCGGCATGGCCACCGATCTGGTCGTAATTGATTTCGCCCGCTACGCCTGCGTCTGGTTCAATTGCTTCCGTAGCCAAGAGTTTCACCGGAGACCGAAAGCGGAAGCAGAAATTGCCCCCGGGGTGGCTGACGCTGGCGATATTTACTGACTCGTCGTTCCCGGGGCGCAAAAACAAGTAACGCTAGTAGACGACATGACCGTGGGCAGTATCACGACAACTTGTGGGTTAGGTCCTGCATTTCCGCCGACTTGAAATTCCGGGCGGCGACCCGGAGATGATGGATAGCGGTCTTTGCTGCTTCAAACGCAGCGGCCCTCCAGCGACGTGCGTTCGAGGCCGAGCGCCGGGCCGAACAAGTCGCACAACACACGCTGAAGCGAAAACTCGGAGATGGTGGTATGGGCGAGGTCTGGCTCGCCGAACATCGACTCCTTAAGCGGCCCTGCGCAGTGAAATTCATTCGCCCCGAGTTGGCAGCGGAGCCCGCAACTGCGGCTCGATTCGGCAGGGAGGTGCAGGCCGTCACTGGGCTGACCCACCTGAATACCGTTACGCTTCGTGAGAAGATTGAGAGCAGCGGAAGCCGGGTCGAGCCGTGAATTTCCGGGTAACGAGCGAATTCTTTACGCCGTGAATAATCGGTCGCTTCCAGGATTCCTTGTGGTTCCGACGTGCCTTCTTGCTCCAGGTACCACCGAGATTGGCAGCGCGAACTGCGTCGATGACATTCTTCGGACTCGGCTTCCCGAGTTTCGACTGCCTGATCTTCTCGACTCGCTCCGGCCGTCTTGCTGCAGCGATAGCACCGCGCTTCAATTTCGCCTTTCGCTTCTTCGTGAGATGGTCACTACGCAGCGCCCGAGTTCCTTCCGTCGTCGCCTCGACGTCCAGGGCCTTCCGCCATTTGCTGACCGTTTGCGGAGTGACTCCCCACCAGTGGCAGACCGCTTGATTTGACTCCGTTCGCACCGCACGCTCCAAATCGGCATAAACGACGAACGTCGTGGCACGCTCTTTTTTCCCAAGAGGCCACGGGATCTTTCCATCGGTGAGCCGAACGATTGTGACTTCGCCACGAACCTCGCAACATACGATGTCACCGTAGTTGAATTCCGGAGTCACGTACGGTCCGCAACGTAGCTGGAATCGTTTGGTGTCGTGCATGATCGATATGAGCGAAAGGTGGTTAACGAATCGAGGTCCAGTAAAATGAAACCGAAATCTCACGCGAATGCAACCAGCAAGGACACCAACAGTGATTGGTGGCCAATCGACTCGATTGCAGATTCAGGAACAGCGTTAGCGGCCGAAAAAAGAGAGGAAGGAAAGAGACGGCGACGAACGGAATGGTGTGTCCGAATTCTTACCAGTGGCCAGGAGTGGACGCCGCGAACAACGGAATGGTTACGGCGCAGCTTGTTTGACCTTTCAAAAGTCTGCTGTATTTGCAAAACGCGATTGCGACTAAGCGATATTCAATTGGATTCAGAACCATTGCCGAAACTAGCGATACTGGTTATCAACCGACTGTCCTGCGCTTCTTGCGCAACAGTGGCAATGGAACAAATCAGGCGGGAGGATGTGTTCTTCGCGAAGTACGATGGCAGGAGGTAAAACTCCACTGTAAAGTCGTCGTGAAAAGTAACCCGCCTCCTAAGAACCAGCATGTTCGATCCATACCGTAAATGGCTCGGAATTCTTCCCAAGGATCAGCCACCGAATCACTATCGGTTGCTGGGCGTGGAAGTATTCGAAGACGATTTGGATGTTATTGAAGGTGCTGCTGACAGGCAAATGGGATTCGTCCGCCAATACCAATCGGGCGAACATGCGGCGGCCGCGGCAAAAATTCTGAATGAACTCGCGATCGCCAGACTGTGCCTTCTGAAGCCCGCTTCGAAGGCGGCTTACGATGCAAAACTTCGCCATATTTTGGCAGCTCCGGAAGCGAAGACCGCTCCGGAAGCTGCTCAACTGCCGTTCTCAGTCGACGAACCGGCCACTGGACTGATCATGGATTCTTCGGCCTCGCGATATGTGGCCGCAAGACGCGGTGGACGCTGGAAAGTGCCGGTCTTCGGACTCGTTGCAGTCGCAATCGTCTCGGTATTTCTACTGCGCAATCACTTCAACACGCCGGTTGTGAAAAGCAAATCGACGAAACAAGATCGCGACGAGAAGCTGGTTACGCCGAAGTCGAGCGATTCGGATGCTTCGATGCCAGAGGACGGCATGCAAGTATCACCGCCAGACGATACCACCGTCACCACGAAAACGGATGTTAAGGCCGAACCAACCGCCGTTACCGTTATTGCTCAGCCACAGCCGACCGTCGCGACGGCAAAAGTGGAAACCAACCTGGTGCCAGTGCCGAAAGTCAGTGAAACTGAGTCAGCCAGAACGAGGATCACGAAGAAACTTGCAGATGAATACAAGAAGGCGAAGACCGTTGAGCAAATGCGGGCGATTGCCGGAAAGCTCCGGGAACGTGCTGCAAATCCCCAGGAATCGCCGGTTGACCGATATGCGTGTTTTCTCGAAGCCTGCGATCAGTACGTGGAGATCGGCGACGTGCTGGAGACTTTTCGGGTCGTCGACTCGATGAAGTCGGTTTTCGATATTGCAGCGTTCGAACTGAAGACTGACTTGCTTCAGCGTGTGGGGAAAAAGGCGAAGAACTTCCTTCAGAATCGATTCCTTGTTTTCGTCGCTTTGAAACTGGCTGCGGATGCCGCGGCAGTCGAGGATTATGCCAGCGCTAAGGAAGCCTGTAACAGGGCGGTTGCCGCCGCCGGGCACTCTGCTGAGGGGATCCTTCAAGCGTATGTTCGTGACCAGCTTCGGCAGTACGAAGGCTTGCTCGATCAATGGCAGGCAATGAAACTTGCGGAAGAGACTCTAAAGGAGCATCCCGACGAAGCCGGCGCCCACGGTAAAATCGGCGAATACCGTTGCTGGGTTAGGCGCGATTGGGCGAATGGTCTGCCATCGCTTCGCCATTCGACAGACCCAGAACTGAAATCAATCGCAATCGCAGACCTCGCTGACCCACGATTGCCCAAGGAGCAGATTGCGTTGGCCGATCAGTGGCTGACATTCGCCAAGGCACAGAAATCCCCGGTGATAAAGTCAGCAGCAGCAGAGCGTGCGGCTGCATGGTTTGAGAAGGTAATCCCAAGTTTGTCCGATCCTGTCAGGGCCGCAGCGCAGGAAGAGATTGAGACCGCGTACGAATTGGCGTGCGGGCGCGAATTCACTCGATTGCTTTCCCGTGTGCCTAATGGAATCGACGCAGAGAAAATGGTTGATTGCAAGGCCAACGTAATTCCGCTGAAATTGAAGCCACTGTTCGATATCCGCAAATCATGGATGTTGTCGCTGGAATTCAATCCCCCCAAATCTTGACGGCGGCTGGCATCAGATCTTTTTTTGGGGTGACGGTGCGCCCGGAGATGATCCGCTATGGATTCGGCTTGAGGGTGATCGAATGTCAGCCACGATCGAAAACACTGTCGAGCACCGTGGTCAAGGTATTGATCACAATCTCCCACAATCCGCGATCGGCCAATGGACTGATTTAAAACTCGTCTACGATGCCGTGGCGGGAAAACTGGAGTTGTACGTCAATCACCGCCTCATCCGCCGAGAGAGTCTGACAACGATGCCCGCCGTTGATCGCAAAATGCCAGTCTATCTCGGCGGCGCTGACCGAGGATCTCAACGATTTCTCGGGCAGGTCAGGAAAGTATGGCTTGGGAATATCCCTTGATTACTCGTTCGGAAGCTTCTCGTCCCCACTGGCTAATTGCGCATGCTGCGCCCAGTGCAAGACAAGTTCGCCACGCGTTGACACGGATAACGCTTTGTAGATTGCCTTCGCATGATCATGGACGGTATTGGCGCTGATCCCAAGCCGCGCCGCGACCTCCTTTTCGATGAGTCCTTGTGCGAAGAGGTTGTATACCCGCCGCTGCGCCGATGTGAGCGTTCCAATCCCTCTTGGTAGCTTAAACTCCAACCCGGCATCTTTTTCACCCGGTTGCGTAGACTTATTCGCTAGGCCCGCTTCTTTTACAGCTGCTTCAATGCCGAGGCACATTAGCACTCGGTACGGACCGACTTCAACTTCGCTGCCATGACAGAGCGGCGCATGCTGCTTAATCCGCTTGCCACCCAAAAACGTACCGTTTCTGCTACGGAGATCACGTATGCACTGTCCATCGTCCCCACTCAACAGCAATGCGTGATTCCGAGAAACACGCGGATCAGGCAGCCAAAGCGCACAATCCTCATGACGCCCAATGAGGATTTCTGGTTCGTTTACTTCGTAAATACGATCAGCGTCGGAAGCGTGGCGAACCACCACGTACAACTGGCCCATGTCGTACGTCGCTCTAGAGCCGGTCCTGAAACGTGGTAGTTAGTGGACAGATTGGCATGGTGATCGCGTAGAGGAGTCTTCCGAAACGAGGTTTCTCATGGCCAGACGATCCAGCACGGAGCCAGGACAGCTCACTGAATCGGGATCCAGGAAGGAACACTCGGCGCAACTCAGCGACGAACAATGGTTTTTGATCGAAGAACTTCTCCCGGCGCCACGCCTAAGGCCACTGGGTTGGCGGCCTGCACACTCCAATCGTGACTGTCTGGAGGGGATTCTGTTTGTACTTTTGACCGGTTGCCGCTGGAGAGATTTACCATGCTTTCTCCCGTCCAAGAATGTCTGCCACCAGAGATTCAAATCATGGACCGAAACCGGCGTCTTGCAACATGTCTGGCAACGGATGGCGTTTATATCGTTCGATTGACCGACGAAGAACGGAACGAACTTCGGAAAGTCATTGATAAGCTGGCAGGATCGAGCCAGAAGGTGAAACGGGCTCAGATTTTGTTGAAGGCGGATGTCGAAGGACCGAACTGGCCAGATCGAAGGATTGCCGAGGCGTTTAATTGTTGAGTGCAGACTGTCGAGGAGGTTCGTCGTCGTCTGGTTGAAGTGGGCTTCAACGAAACATTGTGCGGTGCGAAGCGTACGAAGGCCGCCACGCCTAAGCTTCTCGATGGCAATCAGGAGGCCAAGATCATTGCCTTGCGTTTGAGACAACCGCCGAAAGCATACGCGAACTGGACGCTCCGTCTGCTGGCTCGTAAAGTCGTCGAACTGACGATTGTGGAATCGATCAGTTACGAAACAGTTCGTCGGGCACTCAAAAAACGGCATGACCAATCGCAAGATCGAGTACTGGGTGATTCCTCCTGAAGCCGACGCCGAGTTTGTCGCGGGCATGGAGGATGTGCTGGACGTTTATGCAAAACCCTATGATTCTCGCACCCCGGTGATTTACATGGACGAACAGCCGGTACGACTCTCAAAAGAAACACGCACACCGATTCCAGCCACGGGCAAGCATGCCAAACGGATTGACTACGAGTACCAGCGGGCGGGAACCGCCAACATCTTCATGTTCACGGAACCGCTCGCCGGTTGGCGTGAAGTTTCGGTCCGGCCAACAAAAACGAACATCGACTGGGTCGTTGAAATGGCTCGTTTTCTGGATGGCCGATATGCAAAGTGCGAGAAGATTATTCTAGTCTGCGACAACTTGAACACGCATACGAAAGGCGCATTTTACGAAGCATTCGATCCAGACCGTGCACGAACACTTGTCCGTCGCATCGAATTTCACCACACACCCAAGCACGGCAGATGGCTCAACATCGCGGAGAATGAATTAGAAGCGGTTTCAAAACCTCGGAGATAGTGTACAGAATGGCAAAAGATTTGCGTTGAGTTGGGTTGAAAGGAGACCCGAATCATGCAAATGACGTTCGTGTGGTGGCCGTCGACTCGACGGTACGACACGGCGTCCAGGATGGAGCCGAAAACGGAACTCACTGATGAGCAATGGTCTGTGATTGAGGATTTGTTTCCATGGTCGCCGCCGACGCGCGCCGGAGGCCGCCCGGCAGTCCCTCCAAGACCCTGTTTGGAGGGTATTTTGTGGATACTTCGGTCCGGTGCCCGATGGAAAGATTTACCAAAATCGTTCCCTTCGTATGCGACATGTTGGCGAAGATTACAAACCTGGTCGAGGTCGGGGATCTTCCAGAAAGCTTGGCAGCGTTGTCTCCGCGAATTGGATGGACTCGGTGATATCGACTGGAATACAGCCTTGGCGGACGGGATGTTCGCGAGGGCCAAAAAAGGCGGTGATTCCGTGGGAAAAACCAAGTGCGGCAAGGGGACAAAATTGATGACCATGGTTGATCTCGACGGAACTCCGTTGGCCTTGGCTGTCTACAGTGCCAGTCCTTCCGAAGTCCGTCTGATTGAACCAATGCTGACTCATCGTGTGCTGGCCCGACTCCCCCAACGACTGGTCTTCGACCGCGCCGCCGATTCCGATCCACTACGAGAGCGATTGAGGGAACGTGGCATCGAACTGGTCTGTCCGCATCGGAAGGGCCGAAAGAAGCCACCGACGCAGGATGGACGAAAACTTAAAATCTACAAGCACCGCTGGCCCGTGGAACGAACAAATGCCTGGCTTCAGAACTTTCGGCGAGTCCTCGTTCGTCATGAATACTACCCTGAAAACTACCTCGCGTTTGTGCAAGCGGCCTGCTTGATTGTCACTCTTCGATAGCTGCTCCCCGCAGAAAAAGCGACTTGTTCACTAACCGCCTAGGTTTTGAAACTGCTTCTAAGCTCTCTCACGGGACAATGCGCGCCAGGCCGTCGCTTCCCCGACATCAAGATTCTTCAGGCTGAAACCGCAGCTTGGTCCGACGATGTCAACCCAACGAGGCGTGGGATTGGCAAATGAAAATCGACGACGCTCGAATCAAACTCAAATCCGTCTACCCACGTTCTTTTCTGTCCCAATACACTACCCCCCTTCCGCAGTACGAACTTCCACGATGGAAGGCGGCGCGCTTCAGCCGTCTCCGGGCAAAGATTGGAGTGAGGCGAGAAACTCAATGGCTGATTTGCAACGCACGGATGGATTTCGTGAAAGGTTTTTGGCAATGAATTGCTGCCATTTCATCGGGATGTTGATTTTGGGGTTGAAGTCGCGAATGAGCGGCCAGTCAAATTGACTCAGGATTGTGATGGTTGATGCTTCAGAGAGATTCTTGTCAATCGGAAGCGACCCCGTCAGAGCTTCAAACAAACAGACAGAGAGGCTGTACAGGTCGGCGGCAACACCGACGTGTTCCACGCCCCTGAGTACTTCTGGCGACTGGTAATGATAATCTCCTGGAATGAGCTTCCCGCGCGTAATATCGTAAAAGGTTTCGACAACTTCTTCTTTGGCAAGCATAAAATCACCCAGCTTCACTTGATTGCGGGCACCGAACAGAATGCAACTCGGACTGATATTTCGATGGACAATCTGATGTTCCTGTGCTGCCACGAGTGCACGGGCGACGCTTTCAGCAACACGCCTGCACACCTGCAACCCTAGGCGTTGCCCCGGCGCTTTCGAAAGTTTATCACGAAGGCTTCCGCCCTCCATCAATTCAAAGGCGAGCGACCAAATCGGGGAACTTCGAATCACAGGATTTCGAACACGGCCTGCGTAAAACAGAGGAACGATATTTGGGTGACGCCACTTTAATGCACGAGGCACGGCCCGCATGAAACGGCGCACCTGGTCTACGTCTCGACCAAATTCCTCGGGAAGAAGCTTGACTGCGACATCATATATCCGCTTGGGTCGTCCTAGGCGAGCCCGGTAGATATCTCCTCTTTGGCCTGAATGAATTCGTTCGATGAGATCAAAATGAGGGTTTATTCCAGTCCCTTGAAGCTCCAAGTCGACGCAATACACTTTAAGATCATCAAATCGGATTTCGTCGCCACTCTGCAACCTGCGAGGCATGTACTTTGATACAGGCTTTCGGTTATGAAGCACAACAGAAGCATTGTCCGATAAATTATATATATACCAATAATTCTCTTGACAGGAGAGAAGCGCCATTGGTCGAGGGACTGTATCACCGTCGGCAGGCTCATGTTTAATGAATAGCGCTGGTTTATCGTGCGGAAAGTATGCTTCCTGAAGGCCGGAACTCGCGCTTCTGGGTTTCAGATGAAGATTTGGTCCGAGTCGTCGTCGGGGAAGCGTGGATTGAGATGGCGGCGGGGGGGGAGCGGGCGGCACCGGTACTAGGGGGCCAAGGACCTCTTCATCCAGCTCCATCGCATTCAGCCGCCTTAGTGCAATTGTCGCCGATTTAAGTTTGCGCTTCGCTGGTACCTTTTCTATTAGTTCTTCGATAAGAATCCTGAGGTTGTGGCATACTTCTGGCATCAGGATTTGCAAAGCTTCAAGTCGCGTATCAATGCTGGCATGCCAGCGCAGCCATTGCTGAGGATCGTTTAGGTTGCCGCCGCGCCCGAAAAGATTCGGGAAATCCGGGCCAGAAAGCATTTCAAGAGCGACAAATCCCAGACAATAGAGATCGGATGAAGGTCCGCACTGTCCTATAGTACCGTTGACTACTTCTGGCGGTTGATGTTTTGGAAGTCCCTCAAGCGGCGGGGGCGGACTTTGTAATTCAAACCGATATCCGACAAAGTCTGCAAGTTTAACATCCCACTCAGGATCAACAAAGACATTCTCAAGACACAGCGAGCCATGCGCGAATCCTTGCTCGTGCAGAAACGAGAGCGATTCGAGACATTGCCTCAAAACCCTCACGACCTGTTCATTACGCAGCTTGCCGTTCTTGTCGACGAATTCCCTGAGTGAGTACTTTGTGTCTTCGAAAAAGTGAATTTCAGCAGAGTGCCGCCTTTGAAGCGCCAGGATGTGTCGGTGAGGGAATTTCTCGATGAATTCGGCCTCTTCCTTGAGCCTGTCCAGGAACACAGGATTTGATGCAGCGTCTGCAAGTAGTTCCTTCACGGTACATCGAGTTTGGCCATCCGAAGCCTCACCTTCCCAGATGCGATAAGACTTCGAATCAAAAAGGTCATGAATGCGCTTTAAGTCCATAGCAAATATGTTACCTGGTTACGATTACTTATTTTTATCCGTAAGTCTGTCGTTGATTGCAGCCGCCGCTGCCTCAATCGCGTCATTCGCCGCCTTCAGTGATGGATCCTCAGTGATCGCAGCCTCCTCCTGGATCGCCGAACGGATCTTGTTCAGGAGCTCCGCACTGCTTTTATACCGTTCCAATGCGGATTTAGTATTGGATTGACTATCCAGAACTCTTGCCACCTGGAACTGAGTTTTCAACTGGTCCCATTCAATTTGCAGACCATTTCGCTTTGCCCAGTCGGTATTTGATTCCAGCTTCTCCATTACATCCGGAATCAGTTGCCTATGAAACTTTCGTCGGGTCACTACAGAATATGTGGGAGCCATCAGGGCGAAGGAGCCCAGAAAGATGCCACAGGATGCCACGAATAAGACAAATCCGCTGGTCTTATTCTGCGATTGGCCGGAAGGGTCCACGGCTTGGACACTCGTATCCCCGTTGACCGATATGAAAGATTTAAGAATTAGTTGGGTTCTACGGGTCGGCATAAGGACTGCGTCGTCATACCAGGCGCGGCTCTGCCCTTGTGCCAGCTTGCTATTATCCAGCCAAATCGGAATCTGCAGTTGATTGGTTACAATGTAGGTTCCGTTTCTCCATTCGACCTGCAAATACCCCTGCAGTTCAGCGTCCGCAAGTCGAATATCAGCGTTGACACCTAGTCCAATTGTGACCGGACGACGCTGAATTGGAAAAACTTTTCCCTTGTCAGGTCCCTCGATGATTTGAATTTGGGTTGCCACGGTTGATCCTCCAAACAGGGCGGCACTGACTACTACCAGCCCAGGACGTCGCGGGCCGCCAGAATGAATGGTGCTGCGACTATGAGTAAGCATGCCATAAGTACCAACATTCCGGGCCAAGTAATGTGCACCTTGCATTCTTCCGCGGCACGTTCCAGGCGCTGCAGACGTCGCTGTTGAAATTGCTGCGACAATGCTCGCAGAGTTTCCTCCAACGGCGTTCCACGCTTCAGCGACGTACGAACGGCGAACGCAAACTCGATCACATCATCATCTTTGTATTTGTCAGACCATTCACGGAGGGCCTCGCTGAATTCGACGCCGTGGGATTCCGCCACAACGAGTTGATTCAGCCTCCTGCCCATCGGATGCCCTTCGTTTTCGATTGCTGCCGTTCGAACGGCTTCCAGAATGTCTGCTCCGCCTGACTCCATCAGCAATGCAATGAGTTCGACCGTAAATGGCAATCTTGATCGAATCTTGTTCGCGACCAGCCGGCACCTCCGCAAGGCGTTCGAAAGCAGCATCCAGAAGACAGCCGCACAAACCACGGCGCCCCAGAAAAAGCTGGCTCTCATATCGCTCTGCAGAAATCCATGCATCACGAGGGCCGTGGAAACTCCGCAAAGAAGTGATTTCAATTCGCAAATGGCTATGAATTCCGCTGCCGTAAATGGGTGGATTTCCGCGTCACCCCGATCGATGAAATCAATCACCGGAAAAAACAACTTTCCATTTAGTGAACTGAGCGGCTGGATCCAGGCTTCGAAAAGGGAGTAGCAGGGGATCACCAGTCGGCGCTCGCGCCGTTCGCGATCGATCAGCGATCGATCATTCGGCGGAGGTGAATAAAATCCCACAGCGTCGGCTCCAAGCCAGGCCGCCAAGCCACCAATCAGCAGCGATTCCATCGTTTGGAGCATGGGCAATTCCTGCGAAGTACGAGTTCCAACAAGAGAGCGATCAGTCAATGGCGGAAATCAACCAGAACGCCCAATGGACAGCCAGGTAAGTCAACGCGATGACGATGCATATCACAATTTGGCCGGCAAACGTGCTTCCGACAAGCGACATTGAATTCGGATCGATCATGCAAAACAGAAAACCAAATACCAAAGGAAATAGTGCCAACGTGATTACCATCAGTCGTCCGCCCGCCGTATTACTATCCCTCTTCAATTCGAGCCGTTGCATTTGCTCCAGACTGGAACAAATGCTTTCCATCGCTCTCGTGAGGTCTCCTCCTTTTCTCTGACAGGCAATCAATGAAACGACAAACATGGAAACAGCTTCAATACGCAGGCGCTCCTTCAGTTTCGTCAACCCGTCATTGAGCGGCACACCGCCTTCAAAGTAGTCCTTCACGACGGGGGTCAATTCGTGCTTAAGAGGAGGTCGGATTTCATCGGCGACCGACTTCAGTGCGGCGGGGATGTCAATTCCGGCACGTAACTGGCTGACTAGCGACCGCGATGCCGCCACCATTTGATCTCTCAAACGCAATCGTTTGCGCTCGATCAGCATAGAGATAAAGGCTCTTGGCGCGCCAATCATCATTACACATACGAGTACGGCGACCGGCGGCATACGCAACACGCCCCACATGATCGTGAACGTCAATACGACGAGTAGCAACCACCATCGCATTGCTATTTTGAAGGCCGACATGTCAAGTCCGAGCTCAACGGCGCGCTTGGAAAGATCGGCCGTGTACGTCGTGGTTCCTCGATCAATCAGATCGGAAACGGGTTGCCAGGCCGTTGCACCGACGAGTCCGCATAGGACCGAAGAAACGAAAAGCCAGGCGACTTGTGGCATGGTCATCCTTCACGATCATCAAGCGTTAGAAGCGTGTCCAGGTTCAGGTTGCCTTCTGAGACAAGTTCTTCGATGAATGTCGGCAGAAAGCCCGTCGGGCGCAGTGATGTTCCGGTTGGCGCGGAAAACAAGGGTTTCAGATAGATACCATCGCCCTCGGGGTCGAGTCCCACGACTTCAGTGATCTCCGAAACAAATCGTCGATGTACACGTCCTCCAGGTCGCATTGAGTCCGGTGTAATCTCTGTGGAAAGCTGAATGACAAGGTCGATGGCCGAAGCAATCTGTTGATGGATCGAAGAGACTGGCAAATTGTTCTTGCTGTATTGCACCAACACCTCAAGTCGGGACACGACATCTTTTGGAGTGTTTGCATGGAGTGTGGTCATCGACCCATCGTGACCGGTATTCATCGCCTGCAGCATATCCAAGGCTTCGCCACCGCGACATTCTCCGACGATGATCCGATCAGGCCGCATTCGCAGTGCATTCTTGACGAGTTCGCGAATTTCAACGGCCCCCTTTCCTTCGACATTATTCTGTTTTGTCTCCAGCCTGACGACGTGGCTTTTCTGCAGCTTGAGTTCTGCGGTGTCCTCAATAGTTATGATCCGCTCTTTGTCAGGGATAAAGTGACTGAGCGCATTGAGTAGTGTCGTTTTTCCGGTACCAGTTCCGCCGGCAACGAGGATATTGCACCCGATCTGCACGGCCGCTGCCAGGAAATCCCTTGCGGCGGGAGTTACGGCTCCAATTTCTATCAATCGTTCCATCGTCAGGGGCTTCTTCGGGAACCGGCGAATCGTCAAACAGGGTCCGCCCACCGTCAACGGCTTTATGATCGCGTTGATTCGACTGCCATCTGCTAGCCGCGCGTCTACCATTGGATCGGAACTATCAATCTTTCGCTGAACGCGAGAAACCACTCTTCTGATAAAGTCTTCCAGATCTTTGACAAAGCGCCGCCCAGAATTCTCGATGATGCCGTTCTTTTCTATAAATATATGGTCTGCATCATTCACCATGATTTCACTGATCGTCGGGTTATCAAGAAGATCCTGAAGTGGTCCCATCCCGAACATGATGTCCTTGACTTCCTTTCGCACTTGCGAAAGGTACATGTATCGGATCGTGGCCGCGCTCAAGCCTTCGATCATTTCATTCCAAATCTGCCAGAAACCACGTTCAATGTTATTGATCTGTTCCGACATGTCCTTGTTAACGTCGACAGCCAGTCGTTCGGCAATCGTCGCGATCTGAGCTCTGACTCCTCCTTCCGCGTTTCGATCATACGATTGGTTTTGACTCCAGTGGCCGCCGAATCCGGCGATCTCGGATCGATCTGGCTCCGAAAGCGCTTGCCCCGATGTTTCTCCGCCGGTGACGAGCCGTAACAGCCGAAACTTCAAGAACAGCCCTGCAAAATAATCACCGGCATGCGTACGTACCAGATTTGACGCGGGAAACTCTGGATGCCTCTCTGCAAGAGAACCGATAGATTGCTCCAGGTCAAGGACGTATTCGGCGGTGCTGTTGTCTGGATCCCCTTTGGCAGTATCTCCTCGCTCTTTCAGAAGGGACAACAGTTCGCCGTGAAGGTTGTTAATGATCTCAGCACACTTCTGGTCTAGAATGCGTCGCGATTCTACGTCCGACGTTTCTTCGTTTTCAGGATTCCAGGTCACTGTCAAGTGACACGTGACATGACTCAGCGTTTGGCCGGATTCGATCACGACTGATACATTGCGGGGCAAACGCACGTCATCAAGAGACCAGCCATCACTCGTCGGAATATACTTCCAGCCCTTTCCATCCGCGTCGTTGTAAATGCGTCCAGCTTCCGGAGCGATAAAGCCGGGCTTCAAGACGAGATCGTTCGACGATGCCCTGCCGATTCTGACGGGGTTCTTGATGAAGTCTTTGATCTCGACGGCACCCGTAATATCATCAGAAATGAGGACTCTCATAATTACTGAATATCCTTTCCCGCCCTAGACTCGGGAAGTACAACCACGTTGATAATCCGCAACGAGTCCCGTGCGCTGGCTGCCCTCAGTAGCAGACTAGTTTTGGGGTCGATCGAGTCCTGATCTTGAAGCTTTACAGCAATTGTGAGGACTCTCGCGTTCTTCGACTCATCCTTGCCTCCCGTGTCCCGCACCGGCGTCACGACATCTCCCACCCCGACCAGGCGAAAAGGTTGCAGAAGCAGGGGGCCGACGATTGAATCCTTGCCCGCCGTCTCCTTGGAACGCTCGACGACAAAGCCGATGTTGCTGCCGATCTTCAATTGACTTGCAGAGAATTCCACGCCTGGAAGTGGGACTTGAATTCCAATTTCACCCTCAGCGAGCGGGGGTGCATTGCCCGATTCAGGTAGAAGGTCGGCCAGGGAGATCAGTTCTCCCTGTTGGATGTTACGATTCAACGGTCGATACAAGAGGTCCACGCCGCGCGAGCCGTAACTTACAAACGATTTCTCAAGTGTCTTGCTGGAGCTTTGAACGAAGACGGTGACAGGTTCCAGTTGCTCGGGTTGAATTCGTTTCCCTTTAGTCAGGTTGACTTTGGCAACTGCGATTTCATGGGGGATCAGGTCCGACCGGGTTGCCATCATGTGGGTCAGCCCAAATGCGACGAAGAGTCCAACGGGGACCAGAATTCTAAAGCGATGGCTCACTTGTAACTCCTTTGATGACTATTCCGCGACGAATCAGTTCGTGTACGGCTTAATATCACTATAAATCCGGGATCCGATATCCTGGTACCGACAACCGACCTTAATTCACCGTTTCTACCAGATTCTATTGTTGCTACCAGACAGTGTGCATTCACTGTTTCAATGAATAACTGTATTCCGACAGCTTCACATTGTGAGCAGAACTCTGACAACGATTCTGAATACTCATACACCTCTCCGGTCACCTCACCCGTTGCTGAGATTCTTGTTGCAATGGGATCGCTGATACTACGAACAGAAGATATCAACAGACCGTGTTGAGGAATGCGTTCGTCGTGCGGCATGAAGTGAGCGAGCGCCCATTTATCGGATGCAAGTTTCCAAGCCAGATGTGCAGAGCGCAGATTCCGGTGCGTGGGTCCGTCAGCAACTAGCCGATATTTCACTCCAGACCGTTCACCACTGAACACTCGATATGGTCCGACGTCCGACCAATTTGCACTCAGTTGCGGGATTAGCGCCAGGATCCGAGTCTCCAACTCCGTGGGAGAAGCGCCGCTCCCCTTACTGGCCATACCGGTCAATTCAGGAGTTGCGTGCATTTCCTTGAGGAGATCGCGCGTTGAGACGGTTGAGAGTGAAACGCCCCAATCGCTCCCAGTGACGTACCACACGCCTTCTGCGATCGAGAGGTCGACGGCCGTCGGCAACGATGGCATTTCAGTCGATGCAACTGGCTTTGTGCGGGAAGCTTCAGTGCCGGGAGCAAAGAGGCGAATGACACCAAGTATTAACGAGACACTCGAATAACAGATCCCCAGCCAAAGCAACCAACGTGTCCATCGGACTATCAGAGAGCTTTGCGCGCTTTTTTGTGGTGAGTCAGCCTTTGTCGATTCAATTGCGGATGTGGCTGAAGGCAAAGACAAATGACGCCGTAACAAATTCACGGGAACGCTCCGCCGACATTGAGCCCTCCAGATGGCCAATTGAGAGCTTCTTCATGCGACGCATTATAAAGTTCCTGGAACGCATATTCGCCCAGTGAAAGAAGATTATCCAGGCGTCGTAGGAATTTCGCCAAACTCCGATGGAACCATCCGAGGAGGCCCTCAAGTATCTCGACGCCATCCTTCACTACTTGGAGAACGACACGACCACCGTCAAAAGCAACACCTGCAACGACAACCCCATCCATTGCAATTCGCGATGCAAAAACTAATGGCTGCAACAGCTTGTTTTCCGTCAAATCCATGGCCGCTGCAAAGGTCGTGAGGGTCAGGATGGAAAAATCGTCAACGCCATTGCCTAACGGGAACTGATCAGCAATCGCGGAAACTACATTCAGATGAGGCAGACAGTTCGCTTCGCCCATATTGAACGGGAGACTTTTGTAATCCCAGGTTCCGCCCAGCGCTTCATTCTTCGACTCTGAAACGTAGATCCCGCCCCACCATCCATTTAGCTCTATCATTTTAGCCGCTTCATCGACGACCTGCCCGTCATTAAGTGGATTATAAAGCACCATCGGCTCAGTGACTTGCGCCTTAGGCAGTTTCTTCCACGTTTCAAGTCTGGCAGATTCTATGGCATCCATTCGACTCAGAGTAGCTCTCATAATCGAAAACATCGCAAACCAGAGCCCGACAACCAATGGCAGGACCATTACCAATTCGAGCGGAGCGATGCCGCGCCGCGAGGTACATAGTTTCATGACGGGTGGTATCCTAGTGAGTACGTGACATCTCTAAATCGACTGCGGTGCGATCCATTATGCGACCTAACTTGCCGCGCTGCCAGAGCACGGATTCGGAAACTCGCGTTGCGGGTACGAGCATGGTTTGCCAGTTTAATCGAACAACAGGTTCTGGAGCTACCGACGTGTAATAAGTGACGGGGGTTTTTCCAGCGGGATTCGGATCAGCGCCGCTCTTCCATTCCGGCACATTCGGTCCAAGCCAGTTCAGCGTATCCCAGCCAACCTGTGCCTGTGTGGCATCTGATTGGCTTGGTAGCTGCGGATTGGCGTTGTATGTCATCGCCTGAGCAAAACAGGCAACGCCGCCGCTATTGACAGGATCAAAAAAAACGGGCGCCACAAGAGGAGGTGCATCGCGCAGGGCGAAACCCATGATGCAAAACAGTTTGTCTGCCTGACGGCTCCCACTCGACTTTGTCCAAGTCTCCTGCCCCTTATTCATCTGCGCGTCCTCGAGACCGTCCAGGATCAGCAAGTGAATGCCCTGTTTCTCCTTGGCTTGTTGCACAAGACTGAGAGACATTGCCTGTGTGTGCAGGACGTAAAAACTTTCGAAGCGCGCAAGTTGTAGCGTATCACTGCCAAATTGAAGCATGGGTATCCGCCAATATTGAATCCACGGCGTCGAGGCACGCATTAATTGCGATTTCGGCAACTGTTGACTCGTCATCGAAGCGGGCTCAGCTTTTACTGGAAGCTGCAGCAATGGAAGGCTAGGATTGACGGTCAGACCAGGAAAGAGGGTGCCTTCGGCCAAATGGAATTCACCTACCTCGTTCGCGACGTCCTCGGCCCGAAATGGCGTCGAGATTTCTTGAGCTTTCGTGTACGCGTAAACAGCAGGAATCGCAACACGTTGCATGATCTTCTTGATAGGGGCTAACGGAATCCTGGCGACCATCTCGACTGCATTGAGAATCTCCCATTCAGCATAGAGTTTCGATTCATCCACCAAGCAAAAGACCATGATCGCGAAACCAAAAACCCGCAACGCCGGACCAATGTAAGGAAGGACACTAAAGTCATACAACATCCCTCCTACCGCATGTGCAATATAACAGTCACACATCAACTTCTTGAGATTGACCCGAGAATCGTGAATCGCTGCCTGCACGGTGATCGGACTGGAAAGTGAATCAAACTGGAATTTCCAAGGCTTTAGACCTTTCGGCACTCCGACGCACCAGGCGCCAGCAAGAGCGTATGTCTGCTGTAAAGATCGACCAACATCGCTTGGCGTCAGATCTCGCCTCGTGCCGCTATCGAGAGCGTCGCCGCCAAGTGAATGATGCAGGACAACCAGAGCCTGCAACTCGCCGATTACGTGATTGGCGGCTGTGATCGAATTCAAGCCGCGAGCCATATGGGTCGACGCAGACTGAGTAACTCCGTCGGCAGCATTCTGTGTCTCAAGCTTCTGTTTTGTGATCAGTGCCACATTGGTGATCATTCCCAATGACAATATCATGGTCAGGATGACCAGCAGGCTGAAGATGGAAAGTTGTCCAAACTCGTCTTCATGAATGCGCTTCGAGGCCAATTTAAGTCGATGCAGCAGATTCCCGCAGAATCGGGTTCGTTTCGCAGGGGCATTCCAACCACTTTTCATTGCGCCGGATCCTCAGAACGCCTGATACTCTATCCCCAATCGCCCATCGTCACTTGTGGGATACTCAAGGTTCAGTGTTGTTTGGGACGAAATTGGGAATTCATACGGGAGGGTATGATCGGGATCGAGAAACTTCGCCATCAATGGCGTGAAAACGGAGGCTCGATATGTGACAACGACCGTCAACTCGGCTCCAGGTATATGTTGAACGCTCACAGTTGGCAGATCCGTTTTCGCATCAACGTCCAGGAAGTGCTGTAATTGCATAGCCCTTCGGACAGTCGTCAATGAGAATGTCTCCAGAGCTTCTACGTACTCCTCCGCGTGCAATTGAGCTGACATCTGCGGGACAGTTGGAGGAGTTCCAGGATTGCGTGCCTGGAAGCAGAAGGGCGCCAGCGCTGTGACAACCGACTGACGAAAGCGATCGGCACGCATATCTGGAGAAGGCATCGATTCCCAAACAATGGCCGACCTCGCCCCCGCGTACGACGCATACACTGTCCCCAGCTTTGCGAGCAGCAGAAGCGATGTCTCGAAGAAAATACAGCAAAGCATCAGGTATAAGGGGACAGTGAGCATGAACGAAAGCGTATACGATAGTCCTGACTCGCCCTTCCAGACCTCATGGAGGCTTCTAAGTCTAGTTTTCTGAGCCCACCTCACTGCTAACCCAAAGCAACCGAACAACGAGAGGCCCCAGACCAGCCACACCGTCTCAATTCCACGAACGAGTTCGCGAAGGGTTGCCATTGAGCAGACCTGAATAGAAGTGATCAGAACAGTGGACTTCCAACCACGTTACCAATATGCGAATGGACAAATCTGACGATCCCACCCTTTCCGTCGTACCCCGCAATTGCAATCCAAATCACCAGAGCTACTGGAGCGATCGCTCCGATAGTCATGACGACTTCCAATGCAGCCATCCCCTTTCGACGCCGATGACTGGTGCGTGGGGACGTCAGATCAAGCGTAACATGCATGTTATGAATGTCTCCCCTGGGAGCAAGACTGTGACTGCCATGACGATACCGCAAGACAGGAAAAAAAATGGGGCCAGTGGAAGTCGCTTCTTCAGCTGTGCACCAATTGTTCCTTCAGCATCAGTGGATGGCGTTGTGACAGGTTGGCAGCGCTGGCTTAGATTCAGCAACACAAACGTCAGAACCCCGGCTAAACCAAATCGATACACAACCAGAAATATCGCGAAGATCGAGGAAAGGATCATCGCGCACAGCCAGATCTCAAGTCCGGAGTACCAACCGAGGTACACTCCAACCACCGTCACCAACTTGACATCACCCGCTCCAGTCCCGAATACCATAAACTGGATGCACATCCCGGCAAAGCAAAGCACCCCTCCCAAGGCTGATTGAGAAATCCCGATCCCACCGAGGATCACGGACACGCAATCCGATGTTGACAGACGCCACGGCAATAGTGAAACAGAGATATTGAGTATCAACCCTGCCACAATCGCCGGATACGTCGCTTGATTCTTGATGACTCGCCATCGAAGGTCGGAAAAGCTTGTGACGATCAGCACCACAAGGAGCAGCAACCCCGAAATTCCGCTGGCTCCAGGATGTAATCGCCCGAAAACTCCCCCGTGATGGACACTGATTAGCCAATCGCAATCCATCTGAAGCCTACCCTCTGGTCCGCTGGTTTCCGGCTGGCCCAGCGCTGTTGAATTTGAAGCGGGTCGTTGGGATTTCGAATCATCTCCATTGGAAAATCTTACTCAGTGCGTTCTGGACCCAACCCACCACCGTATCACTCGCCCCGGCGGTGTTCGCGTGGTTGCTGCCACCACTGAAAACTGTGAAGACGAACCACAGGACGGTCACCGCAACGGCAAGCAGGACAAAATGTTGAATTTCAGCCCGGCATTTCAGGTTTTTATTCACTTCCAATTGAAAATGTTGTTCATAGTGCTTTGGACCCAACCCACAACTGTATTGTTGGCACCAGCGGTGTCTGTCTGGTTGGAACTGCCACCGCCGAAGATTTTGTAGGCGAAAGCGAGAATGATCGCTGCGAAAGCGATGATGAGAACAACCTGAAGTGTTTCCATCCCCTCTTCTTCGCGATGTATCCGAGCAACAGTTGCCTTAAGATTGCTAAGCATTTGCACGATGATCTCCATTCTTGTTTTCAAAGTTCGTGTCAACAACTTCGTACATTAAGACTCCCGGCATCTACCCTTGCTTTCCCCGGAACATTCTTCGAGTATTCGATGTCTTTTCAAATCTCGACGGAGCTTGCTCCTAAGTCACTTTTCGGTCGCGAAATAGATCAATGCACAATGGCGCGGATTTCCACGCTCCGCTTTCGAGTACGTCGTCCGCAAACTGGCACTGTTCTCCTGTTGGCAACAACTCGGGAACACCGGAATCGGACTCGCGGGCCCTGCGAAATAAAGTGCTCGTGACATAGCGTTGCTCGCTGTCCAAGCCGCGGACTTCCGTGATTTCGGTGACGCGACGAACACCACTCGAAAGACGAGCGACGTGGACAATCAGGTGGATTGCCGATGCGACTTGCGTCCGTGCCACATAGACCGGCAACTCGATTTCCGTCATAAGACACAAGGTTTCCAACCGAATCAGCGCCAACGAAGCAGAACTTGCATGAACTGTGCTCATCGCACCGTCATGACCGGAAAGCATGGATTGAACCAGGTCCAGTGCCTCTCCACGTCGCACCTCGCCGACGATGATCCGATCCGGTCGCATGCGAAGCGAGTCAACGAACAAATCACGAATTGTTACGGCACCTGATCCATCTCGTCTTGCCGGCCGAGATTCGAGATAAATTGTGTGCGGTTGACGAAGACGAAGTTCAGATGAGTCTTCTATGACGACGATTCGTTCCGTCGTTGGGATTGAAGCTGACAACGCATTCAGCATCGATGTCTTTCCCGATCCCGTTCCTCCACTCACGAGGATGTTCCGATGAAGTCGAACGGCCACGTCAAGGAACTGGCTGGCAGGCTCTGAGATGGACTGATTTCGCACCAACTCCTCAATGGTCAATTCGTTCTGACTGAATTTCCGGATGGAGACTACTATTCCATTGCGACTGCACGGCGGTCCAATGACATGGATGCGGAAGCATTCGGGCTCCGGAAGTCGCGCATCCATACTATGATGACGATCGTCCAACCGACGGTTAACATACTCCGCGACATTATTGACAGCAGCCTGCAGCGCCGCTTCACTCGGGAAACCCGGCTTTTCGAGTTTTTGAAGCTGGCCCTTTCGTTCGACAAAGATTTGATCGTGACCGTTGATCAAAATCTCGGTCACTGTCTTGTCTTTGTAGAGTTCCCACGCGACGGGGCCAAAAAAACGTTCCAGCGTTTGCCGATAGATTTTCGCGCGCCCACCCGAGGCGGTTAGTTCGCCATCCACTGGAAATTTTTCGTTCAATTGCGCCACGTTTCAGTACCGACGGTTTACTATTGCACCTAACACTGAGTCACATTCTGACATATCTACCCGAACAATTCAATCTTTCATAGATTTCACGCTACTGACTTTCCACAGTATCCCTCAGCCAACGTTTGCATCGTTTGAGTCCTGGAAGCTCGTTAAACTTTCGTCCGTTGATTCTTGCTTTGGATCAGTTCACGTCAATGCAACAATTATCGCAATACCAAACATCATAGCCAGCAACAGGTACTTACATACAGGCGGTAGCTGCGAGAATCCGGCCAGTGGCGGAAGCCGTGAGAGTCGATCCAGTTGCCTTTGCCAAAACCCGGTCGACTCAGGGACACGCGGAGGGAACGGGGGCTCAGAATCGTCGTTGACGTCCTTGAGTACCAATGACTTACCTGCGTCATCAGCTTTCGGCTTCAGCTTGTCCTGCGGCAGAATAGTTGGGCGATGTGGACGAACATCAACCTCGTCATTCATCATTCTTAGAATATTCATGCGACCGCAGTCGGCAAAAGGGCATTTGACTTCAATCATCAAATCGCGAACCAACTGTCGGTATTCCGTTTCCGTCGTAAGACGACGATGCGAACGATTGCAGCTTTCGCAGACGATTGTGAAGTTCACTTTATTTTCCTGATTTGCCAATCCAAAGCGGCTCTGATCATTCAGTCGTCTGTTGGCCGCTGCTCTTGTTTTCGGCAACTACAAGACTGGGCGGCGGGCCGTGTTGCAGTTTCGACATCGCCTCTTCGGCCTTGATGTCGCTGATTTTCTGTTCGATTGCCCGTATTTCCAGCTTGTTTTCATTTTCATCTTCTTCTGTTGGAAACCGAATCTTCTTCATTCGGCGCCAGTATCCGATTGATTTTCGATAAAAGCTTGGTTCTCTTCGTCCAAGATGCCTGCAGATTCGCGCCAGGGAACGAATCGCGACCAGGTCTTTCGAATCGAGCTCAACAAGCAGCAACAGTGTCCGGTAGCAGAGTTCATCAAGCCCCGCCACGTCGCACATCCTGATAAACGTCAGAATCAACGTGCGATCCCAGGGGTCTTGCTCAAGAGTACTTCCAATCATTGTAAACGCATGAACACGGGCATTTTCCATGAAAGCTTCTTCTACCGCAGAAAGACTTCTCCAGCAGGTAATCCGCCGCGACAAATATGCGACAACCCCTGCGCGTTCTCGCGGTCTGAATCGTAAGCTTTGTTTTAATCGCGTGTATACGTTCTGCGCGGCTTCACGCACCGCGTTGTCCAAATGAGTTGCTGTGGCCTCTGAATCCACCAGCGCCTCGATGTCCCGAATCGTTTCTACAAGAGCCGACGATGTACGATCTTTCGCTGGCCTCTTAGAACCGATTTGAAACTTAAACTCAGTACGGCCGATCGAAACACATTGCTGGTCCAAGACTCGAGCAAATCCGCCAGACCCTGTGGGACCTCCTCCACGATCGAGCCAATGCAAAAAGCAAGCCACCCCAGACAATGCGATTAGAAAATGTTGTGACCGGAACTGCGGTTCTTGAACACACAGATCGCAATAAAGCGCATGGCCAACAACGGTCACTGATTTGCTGATCTTATGGACGACAGGCACTGCTTGATCGTTGCGGACGATGATTGTGCAGTCAATCTGGTCCCGCGACGACAAGTGCGAATCGGCCAGTTCCGTCGACACTGTGGTTTCAAAGACTTCAGACCCTACCTCCCAAAGATCGCCACTTACTACATGCGCTGGTTGTGGTATCGGCTTGCCATTCAGTTTCGTGTCCAAGCATTGAAGATCATGTGCTATCCATCCTTGGGGATATCGGGCGAATATCAACGAGACATCCTGCGAACAAGCTGGAATCTGCACGTCACAAAACTGGGCGCGACCGACGACTATCCGTCCCTGAGGAATCTTGTATCTCTTGTCGAGAGTGGTTCGCGACGCCAACGTGAGCATGGTCAGAATCCAACATCGCAAGGGAGGCGGGGTCGGTGTTCTTGTCAGGTGGGTTGATAACGGGGTTGCATACAGGGTACGGTGGCCCACGCGTGAAATCAATTACTTTTTTGATTCGACTTCCACCGTGTGGCGGAGATGCATCAGGTAAATAGTGGCGGGAGCATCGGAGAAATGGATACCCTCGATGGGGTGTTTAACAAGAGGCGGGGTTTGGAATTCGGCGAACCCAGAGAGGGCATCCGATGTTAGTTCAGATTTCGGTTCGAATCGAAGGTCGGGAAGTGGGGACTGTGGAACGGGAGTTGTCGGCGTCTGCCAATGACGTGGAAGAACGTGTCCGAGAAGGCTTGCAGCGAGCAGGGCAAATGGTGCTGGAGCCTGCGTTTCTTGAGATGGCCAAGCAAGTTTCTGCTCCGAATTGCTGCGGTCATGCGATGGAGAACAAAGGGTTTCGGCTGGCGACTGTTCGAACCACGTGTGGTGATGTTCCAGTCGCAAGACGACGGTATCGATGTTCCTGGTGCGGTCATGAGTGTTTTCCGGCGGATCATCTGCTGAGGTGTGGTCGTTACCGGATTACTAAGCCTCTGGCGCGGCGAGCCTTTCAGTTCGCCTTGACGGAGCATTTCCCGCGACTTCTTGGGATTCTCTTCGATCAGCATGGTGTAACACTCAGTCACGATACACTGATGGATCTGGTACATGACGCGGCAGGACATCTGGAACGACTTCGCTTGGCAGAGGCCGCAAGGGAACGGAACCAAAGGACACCCATCACCCCAATCGTGACTCCGGAGCGCGTCCACATGATGCTGGACGGCATCATTGACTGTACCAATCAGACCGAACCACACCCCGCCGATCCGCATCAGTCGCGCCTGATCTGGCAGCAGATGAAAGTGGGGGCTGTTTCTTGGCAGGATTGTGAGGGCCGCTGGCACAAACGAATGACCTGGGGACGGGAATCTCCCCGCGATTTCGGAGCAGCGCTGCTCCGGTTGGCTCGGCGCCGTGGCTATGACCAAGCTCGGGAGAAAATCTTCGCCGCCTCTGGAGCGGACTGGTGCTGGGATGTCCACACCACCGTTTTCCCCGACGCCGTACCGATCGTTGATTGGTATCACGTCAGCGTACATGTCTGGACTGCGGCTCGGATCGTCTCTCCGCAGGATCCCAAATCTTGGGCCGATCAGGCGCTGGGTTCCCTCCGCAACGAGGGCGGGACGGCCTTTGTCTCCTGGCTGGAGGAACAACTGAAATCTCGCCGTGGACACGCTCGCCAGAGTATCGAAGAGCTGTTGAACTATCTGCGCCCGCGACTGGAACGATTGAAATATCCTGATTATCGCTCGCGCGGCTTGCAAATTGGTACTGGCCTCATTCAGTCAACCGGCAATCAGTTGGTCGGCCAACGACTGAAAGGTCCCGGCATGCACTGGACCGAACAAGGAGCACTTGCAATCACCGCCCTCAGTGCCACAGATTTAAACGGCGATTGGGAAAATACGTGGAAACATCTGGCCTTGTCTTCCTAACCTCCACCAATTAGCGGATGCATCCCTTCCACCGTCAGGGACTTTGCTGACGCAGTTTTTAAAAAGTTACGGTTTTCCGGGAATCGATTCATGGCATCTTACTCGAACAGTTTCTCGAACCTTGGAAACTACCTGATTCGGTTGCACGTTTTGCAGCCAGCACAGTGGGAATCTGCAAGCAAGGGTGCAATCAATCTCCCTGAAATTCTTCGCGCATTAGAACAACAACGAGCGTGGTGGGATTCCTGCTATCCTGCATTATCGGCTTACCAGTGTGAATGTATCGCCACGCGTTTTTCTCAAGATCCCCAAGGATTTCGAGACCTTGATCGCGACTTGCGCGTCAATAACTATCTGATAATCAATACACTGGGTGCAGGAGGAACGGCCCTCGTTCATAAGGCGTGGTCTCTGGAAATGGAACAAATCGTCGCAGTCAAACGTGCGATCGCCAACAGCCAGCAGATCGTGCGTGATCGACTAGAGCGCGAAAGCCGTATCCTAAGCCTGCTCGATCACCCGCGCATTCCACAGCACATTGCATACGAACAAATCGACGACGGCACCAGCTACCATCTATTAGCAATGGAGTGTGTCGACGGTCGCAGCCTTCGCGAGACTTTGAAAGACGAGGAGAGGATTTCGCCTGAAGATGCGATTTCATGGACGATAGATATTTTGGAGGCGCTCGCGTACGCACACTCGCGCGGAATCATTCATCGAGATGTGCATCCTCACAATATCATGATTCGGCGCGTGCCAGACTCAATCCCGAGACAGGTCGCACTTCTCGACTTCGGGTTCGCCAAAGTCACCGCGTCACCAGTGCATCGGATACCTGAAATTGCGGTTTCTGAGCTAACGGAAAATGGCGATGTGTTCGGCAATCTCCCGTATATGTCGCCTGAACAGTGTCGAGGGGCGTCTACTGTCAAGCCCGCCACGGATATTTACAGTCTGGGCTGCACTTTGTACGCAATGTTGGCTGGACGTCCGCCATTCATAGCCCCCTCGCGTACTGCACTGATCTTGAGTCATATTCAGAGCCCACCACCGGACATTCGCCAATTTTGTTCTGGGCTGCCGAAGTACGTCACAGATGCGATCGACAGGATGCTATCAAAAGATCAATCGGAGCGATCTGATGCGAATCAGATCCGACTAATGCTGGTTTCGAAATCCTCCTTAAGGCCACACTCGCTCAGTCCCGTTGAGCCGATCACAGATACCTTTGCTCCAGATCGGCATCAATCCCCGCCGCCCGAGGAATCACCTGCGCCCACCCTGGAGGATCCGGTGTTACCTTGGTGGAGTAACTTGTTTCCTGCTTCTGACCTGGCCCTTAGCTCGCGATTTGTCGATCCGTTTCCGACTCCAGTGGATATCGCACGTTCCACTGCGGGGCGAATTATTACCGGGGTTGCGGTGTGCCTATTGATTGGAGTGATTGGCTTGATTCGACAATGGTGGTAAATGAGGCAGACTCGCGCCAATTACGATTCGTCTTCGCTATCGTGTTCAGCAACCCGCCCTTGAGCCATGTACGGGCTTTGCGAAAATCTTCCTCCACGGTGCTCACACGGAATCTTAGTGAAGTAGTTTAAAAATACAGGAACTTATTCGGAGTACTGGCGTCTGAATCCTCCATTGAGGAGGATTAACGCCATGCGAGTAGCGAAAGCCATCACATTTGACGGACGAAGAGCGAAGGACGCTGACGAAATGGTCGCGCGGGCGTAGCACGCCGGCGCGGTTGATTCAGCGGGCTCAAGTTGTCTTTGCCGCCGCGGACGGTCAGGAGAATAAGGAACCCGCGGTTGCGCTCGGCTGCACGAGGCGCACCGTGGGCACGTGGCGTAATCGGTTCGCGGAGCGACTGGCGGGGATCGAACAGGATGCTGGACCGCGACGCAGTGGTCTAAGCGGTCGTTGGCCAAAGCGGTGGGTTGCAGTGACTCGCTCGTGTTATGGGTCTGGTCCGACAATGGATTCAAGTCTCACTGGATCAAGTCTTTCAAAATCTCTAATGATCCTCGATTAGCCGAAAAACTGATCGATTTGGTCGGGCTGTATCAGGATCCACCGGAGCACGCCGTCGTTCTCTCGTGCGATGAGAAGAGCCAGATTCAAGCCTTGGTTCGCACGCGGAAGAGACTGCCGCTGTTCCCCGGCCGATTGACGACGCTCACACACGATCACAAACGCAATGGCACGACCACACTGTTCGCCGCAATCGAACTGGCCGAAGGGAAAATCATCGCTGATTGCATGCAACGGCATCGGCATCAGGAGTGGATCAAGTTTCTCAAGCAGATTGACGCCAGTACTCCGACCGACCTGGACCTGCATCTGATCGTCGACAATTACGCCACGCACTAGCATCCCAAAGTGCTGAAGTGGCTGAAGAAGCACCCGCGATTTCATCTGCACTTCACCCCCACGAGCAGTTCGTGGTTGAATGTCATCGAACGCTGGTTCAGAGACATCACGCAAAACCGCATTCGCAACGGCTCTTCCACAGCGTGCAAGAACTCGAGCAAACGATTCGCGACTATATCGACCATCACATCGCCAACCTCAAAACATTTGTCTGGATCAAGAAAGCCGAAGATATTCTCGAAAAAGACGGCCGCGCCCGAAAGTCGCTCGATAAGATCCCTTCTGCGTGAACGACTACACTAGAGTGACGGCTCGTAGAATCCGATTACCGCAGGTCTTCGCTCAGAATCCGTGCGAGCCGGTGACCGGCAAATGCAGCCCGCTTCCGGGCGACTTCACCAGCCGCCTTGAGGTAGGCTTCGGAGAGATCGACCGTTGCCACAGTTGGTGTTAGACCACGGGCAACAGCTTGAACGGATTCGAGAACTTCCGGCGTGTAGACGTTGGTGCGTCCGAACTCCGCGCTTTCTGAAAGACATGTCAATGGCTGCAATCCGTCCGCCTTTGCCGCTGCTTCCTTCGCTACGTTCCAGGTCACGGAGTCCGCTTTGATTGCGGCCCAGCGACGCCGAATATCTCCGGCATCGTATCGATTGCCAAACAAACCGTCCCAGAGTGCGTGCATGTTTCGAGACTGCTTCGTGGGGATCGAGTTGGCACCGCGGTCACCTTCCGGAAAAACGCCAGTCACGTACAGACTGCCGGCATGACATGGCTGATGGGCATCGCCGACGAGGTGGGCCAGCCAGCAAACCGCCAACGCATGATCAGAACTCGGACTGGATTTTTCCCGCAACACTCGGCGACAGACCTCGATCGCCTGGGTGATGTGGAGATCCGTTGTCTCCAGCGTCGCATCGCTCGGCGCTGGACCGGGATTCGCGGGAACTCCGTTGGGGTCGCCAATGGTCAGCGTGGCGCCGAGTTGATAATGCCATGTCGGCCGATTGAACTTCGGCTGTGACCGGGCAACATCGGGCCAGTATCCGGCTCTGCCGATTACCCACCGTTCCATCTCTTCTTTTGTCAGGGTCTGATCTTTGGAATCGAAGTCATCGGCAAACCGCGGATGTGCGCTTAGAACCTCGAGCAGATGTTGTTGTTCGTCCTTGGTCAGCAGGTCGTAAGCAAGAACCGCAACGATGTGGTGTCCGGGTTCAGACCAAGCCCAGCAAGGTTGGGAAACGAGCATTGCCATGAGGAATGTCGCTATGATTCTCATTAGTCCTCAAACAAGCACCCGCCGCGCGGTGAGACTGGCATTTTATCGTCGCGCAACGGTTACGTCCGCCGTGATGTTTCGGGGTTTTGTGGTGTTAATGAATCGGTGCTGCGTAGCGTAGCCTTCTGGTTCCTGCACCGATATGGCGTTGTAGAGCGGTTTGCGACGGGCATCCGGACTCGTCGCTCTTGGATGTTCATCAACGCAATAGCACACGGCTTTCCAGCAGGTCACTGAGCCGGAAGAAGGTCGAGAGGTATTTGTTCCCGTTGAGGACGCGATGGACGATGCGGCGCGCCTGTTTCACGATTTGGCACGGTACCTTCATGGCGGAGTTGACCCAACTCTTGAATTCCATGCGCAACCAGCCGCCCCGATCCGTGGCGGGCAGCGATGGACTGTCTGGCAGCAACAGCGCGGACCAAGCCTTCAGCGACCAGGCGATGCTTGTGCTGACCATGTATGCCCAGTTGCTCACGAGATTGTCGACGGGAGCCTTCAAGGCCCGGACGCCGCCGGCCGGTTTGCGATCAGGTTCTCCTGATCGCAGCGGTCGTTGCACCCGAAGACGATTTCCGCGCAGGAGCGGTCGCGATCATTGGTGATGTAGAACAGGTAACGTATCTATTCAAACAGGCAGGCCTCGCCCTTTTCCCGCGAGATGTGCTTTCGGACGGCGACCATGCGGTAAGGCCGCGAGCAGGCCGTCGGTTGATAGTCGAACTCGGCCACCTCTTCGCTGTTCAGTTCCAGATGCAGGTACTCGCGACGGCGAATGACTTGGCGTTTTACTTTCGGCCGCTTGGCTCGAGTCTTGTCGACGGGGACATGCCCGGGAATTCGTTGCAGTTTCTGCCACGACTCAAGCGGCAGTTTGTCAGCCAATTCCTTCAAATTCGGCATGGCATCGTAACCGAACTGGAACAGAATGCCTGCGTCATCCCACCGGTCCAGATGCTCTGTTTGAGAGAACGCCGTATCCCCGCGCAGCCGAACGTGTCGGAATCCCGCGTCCCGGCACAGTTGGGTGGCCCGATCCAACCACTTGGCCGCTCCCTCCTCGCTGGGCCGATTCCCGCTGCGGTTGATGATGAACAACGGCTCCTGGGTATTGGCCAGCGAGATCAACAGCGGGTGGTAGCCCCACGACCCCTTGTAGCTGATGTCCATGCCGTCTTTGCATTCGCCGGTCGTGACGACCAGGGTCCCGTCGGCGTCAATCACGGCCTCTTCGAAGAATTCCGACGACTGACGCTTCCAGACGTTGACTCGCGCCTCGTTGGTGGCGGTCATCAGGTCGATGACATCCGTCTCGGCGAACCGGCGGCAGAAGTCTCCGGCCGTTGTCGGATCCGGGAGAGCGTCCACACCCAGAGCATCCAGAAACACGGCGTCGTTGCGGCGCAGTTCGATATCCTGCAGGCACGTTCCCTCACAGAGCGCATTCAACGCCAGATTCAGCACGTGAACGGACTCGTGATACGGACAATGCAGCTTCAAAAGCTGGACGCGCCGGTCGATCGCCCCGACCAGTCCCACCTGCTTGGCGAGTTGCAGCATCAAACCCGCGCCGCCGTACACCACACCTCGCGCCTTGTCCGCCAATTCATACTTCAAGTTGGCCTCGTTAAATACCGGCCCCGCGCAACGAGCAACCCTGCGGTACTTGTCACGGTTGGCCCGCTGTAGGCGTTGATAAATCCGCTGCAGACGTGCCTTCAATCTCCGATCCCGGCGCTCCGACAATCCCGGCGCTTGCGTTCCGAACGCCGACGTGCCATCTTTGCCTTCACTCGAAAACCTCCGTGCCTGAGTAAATTGAAGTCGTATCAACCTCTATTTGGCCCAGAAATCACGCTGGTTTTCGAGTTTTTTCAATTCTTACCCCAAAGAGATCACTTCTTTGAGGCCTAGTAGAACGGGGCTATATCGGTCACATCGATCGAAGTACGTTGCCTCTGTCATTCAGGAGGCGATCTTGGTTCTGACGCGGGGTGGCTAAAGGTGACGATCTGATTTCTGATAGGTGTGGCGGCTGATTTCGAAGTTTCACCCGTGACCCCGAATCGGACTCCGTTGTTAACTTTGAGGGGTCTGTTAACCAGAGGCAAAGAGAGTTTTTGCGGCGAGATCGCAAACGGACACCAAAACCCGTCCAGCGGCACTCCAAAGAGATATCTCTTTGGGGATCTCTGCCGAGAGGGGTCGTCTCCGCAAGTTCTTTCGTGGCAATTGGGAGAAACAAAAAACGCCGGGAGGCGGACCTCTCGGCGTTTTCGTTAACTGGTGGGGAACCTCAATTTCGAGGTTTTCCACAAGGCTCCTCAATCGAGGCTCGAACCGCGTACCCCAGATTTAACGCAGCATCACAGAAGAGACGCCTTTGGGAGTGGGACCCACTGGATGCGGCTTTGCAAGGCCGCCGCCACACCGTGTGACTTCAGCGTCATCAAATCAGTGTCCCCGCCAGGAGTCGAACCTAACCTACGACCTTCGCAGAGTCGCGTGCTTCCATTACACCTCAAGGACAAAAGTGGGTTCCTCTTTCAACGCGAGAACGACAGTCGATGACAAAACCTTCGTGATCGCGCACCAAAAATACCCCGCCGAGGAATCGAACCTCGTCCGACTGCTTCGAAAACAGTCATGCGTCCACCACACCCGCAGGGCATCTAGGTCATTATCCCGACCTGGAATTGAATTAGGGCCTGGACCTTCGGAGAGTCCAACGCAATCCGCTACACCATCGGGACAGAGCGACGACTGGATTCGCACCAGTATGGTTCCGCTTACAGGGCGGACGCCTTTCTCAGTCGAGCCACGTCGGCAATCAGCACGAGCGTGAGGATTCGAACCCCATCCGGCGGCTTTGGAAACCACCCGCTCTCCCAGGAGCACACTCGTGTAACGCTGCCGGGACCGGAAGTCCCGGCAGCCGTTGTCATTCATCCAGTTCCACAGTCCAGTACGCCTCGCTGAGGAACTTGGACCAGCTCTCGATCCGCGTATCCTGCCGGGCGTAGAGTGGTCGCCACATCGGACGAACCGGTTTCTTCCGCAACGGCATGTGCACTTCGGTCGGCGTGCGGTCCGCCTTCCGCTTGTTGCACTCCAGGCAGGCCAGGACACAGTTTTCCCACTTGCTAGTTCCGCCACGCGATCGCGGCTGCACGTGATCGATCGTCAGCTCCTCCGTTCCAGGCTGTGCATGGCAATACTGGCACGTGTACCGGTCGCGTTTGTAGATGTTGCGTCGGCTGAATGTGACCGCGTTCGTGGGAACCCGGTCATACTCCGTCAGCGTGATCACCTCGGGCACGCGAATCCGAAACGCCACGGACTGAATGAATGCTTCATCCTCCTGCGGGATCAGCCTGGCCCAGTCAGCCCATGTGTACAGTTGGAAATCAGCGGGATCGACGATCCGTGCCCGTTCCGCCGCGACCAGCGTCAGCGAGCGGGCTACGGAAGCCACACCCACCGGTTGCCAGACCCGGTTCAGCACCAGCGTCGGTCGAGTCAACGTTGTTACCACGATCTTCTCCTCTTTCATTCAAAAAGGGTGTTCGAACGGGATCGAACCGTCACCTTCGGCTTCACAGGCCGACATGCAGAATCCACTACACCACGAACACCATGTATTCCCGGACCAGGAATCGAACCCAGACTTCCCCGTTAGGACCGGAGCGTGATTTCCATTTCACTATCCGGGAGCGGAATGAGCGGGAGTTGAACCCGCAAGGCACTTTTCGTACTCGACCGGCATCCAACCGGTTCCCGTCGGGGCACCGCCGCTTCGGTGGTCCGGGTGGCCCTTCCGTTGTTTCTTCAATGCCTCGACCAGGACTCGAACCCAGAACACCCCGTTACAAGCGGAGCATGATTTCCATTTCACCATCGAGGCCAAACGTAAGCGGAAGGCAAGGGATTCGAACCCTGATCTCCTTTGAGGGAGAACCGCGTTAGCACCGCGGCCCGGCCAACCATATCCGGCTACCTTCCATGAGGCCGCCCCAAAGGCGGATAAACAAAACCGATCAATGGACCCACCGGGAATCGAACCCGGATTACCAGCCTGCCGAGCTAGCGTCGTGCCGTTAGACCATGAGCCCGTTTCGTCATCGTTGTCAGTGGACCGCCGGGGAGTTGAACCCCGATTCTCTGGTTGCGACCCAGATTTCGTGCCGTTGGACCACGGGACCGTAATTGACCGAGGTGGGAGTTGAACCCACAAAATCACCAGGCTCTCGACCTGGTCGCTTTCCCTGTTTGCGTACTCGGCCGTCAGTTCTTGTCGTTCCACTTAAAGCAGAAATAGCCGGTCCAGGTGTCGCACCTGGCGGTCGGAGCTTATGAAACTCCGCTGAGCGCTGGCCCACCGGCGATAGTCGTTCGCAATTGCAGGCCCCGGTAACGATCCGGGTATCCCGGCCTTATGAAAGCCAGTCGGACACCTGTCCTGCCTGCAGTGACCAAGGGGAGAGTCGAACTCCCAAGCCCGCGAGGGCACGACGTTCTGAGCGTCGCGTGTCTACCAGTTGCACCACTTGGCCATGTTTGTCAGTGACCCGTGCGGGATTTGAACCGGGCACCGCCGCTTCGGTGGTCCGCCGGCGTGAGGGGCCAGCTTCCTGAACCGCTAGAAGAACGGGCCGTATTCAATGGGTCGTGAAGGAATTGAACCTCTCGTCGTCCACCCCGCTTGTTTTGAGACAACGACTTTACAGGCCGCCGTGGGGAACACGACCCAATCAATTGACACGGGTGGGAGTCGAACCCACAGAATCACGAAGGTTTGAGCTTCGCCGCTTTTCCGGATTGCGTACCGTACCATGTCAGCGTCCTCGATGGGATTTGAACCCACGTCTCCACCGTGACAGGGTGGCAAGCATTCCAGGCTGCTCCGCGAGGACGTATTCTCAAATAGCTCAGGTGGGACTCGAACCCACAGCATCTCTGGTTCTAAGCCGAAGTGGTCTGCCGATTGCCTACCGAGCCGTGTTTTCCCGGATGCCCAAGGCGGGAGTCGAACCCGCAGACACTCGGGTTTAAGCCGAGCCGCTCAGCCGATTGGCGTACCTGGGCGTTCTCATGTCAGTGATCCCGGATGGACTCGAACCATCGTTGTCTGGGTGTAGGCCAGAAGTCGTCGCCGCTGGACCACGGGATCAAATTGAAAGTGGACTCATCGGGAATCGCACCCGAATCCTCGGTTTGCAGGACCGATGTCTTCCTGTTGGACCATGAGCCCGAATTGTTCATCAGCACTGAGCGGAAGTCGTGGGACTCGAACCCACAAGCGGGATGTCCCCGCCGCCTGTTTTCAAGACAGGTTCCTCATCCCGTCGGATGACTTCCAAGATCTTCAAATTGCGGGAGCTGGAATCGAACCGGGCACCGAGCCCTTGGCTTGGTC
>Ga0206881_10016_pt2 | contig 69075 bp, 57 predicted proteins | sample Alteio_BWOrgCont_3_FD_152867 | JGI IMG/M metagenome (GOLD analysis project Ga0206881, IMG submission 152867) | Enriched cells from forest soil in Barre Woods Harvard Forest LTER site, Petersham, Massachusetts, United States -... | ecosystem: Environmental > Terrestrial > Soil > Temperate forest >...
GACCCACACCGCGTCGAATGCGCCTTGCTGCAGCCGGTTCAGGATTCCATAGTTCAAGGGCGAAGCAAAACTGAATGTATCTTTCTTGCGAAAGCCAGGGAGAAACTCATGCGGGTAGCCGTCGAGCAAGGGAATATCCCACTTAACCGTGACACCTCCGAAGCCCTTGTCGCTGTATCCGCGAACGGAAAGATCGCTAAAGAAGAACACCTGAAGGTTGATGTCGGATTCGAGGGCGATGCGCCGCAGCAGGGGGGCCTGATACTGAATGGGGTGGCTGACAAAATAGGCCAGCCGCGCCTTTCTGCGGGATGGTGTTGCCTGTTGAGAACTGTCAATTGGAGACAAATGGCTCACCGCGCTCATGCTTGGTGGTAACTCCGTATGATCAAGAGGGTGAAGAGTCGGCTGCGCGCGAAACTTGTACTCAGAATAACATTCGTGCGTGGGTATCCGAAGGGTGTCAATGTATTGACAACCTGAACGTGTTTGGCGATTCTAGGAACAGTTCCGCACGGATACGGCCTTATCCCCTGCGATGGCATCCAACGGCATACGCTGTAGAACGTTTCCAAGCTTCCTGAACTGGCGACAATTGTTCCGCGTGTCCTTACAGCAATAGTTTTTATCGCGCCAAGGGTGTCAGGAAGGCTGCGCTTCCTAATTGCTTTGCGAGGAGTTTATGAGCCAACCAGTTTCCATCGCAGTCGTCGGTTCAGGGTATGTAGGCCTTGTGGCGGCTGCGTGCTTTGCAGAGATTGGCCACCGTGTTATCTGCGTCGACAAGGACGAAGCCAAGGTTAAGTTACTGCGCGAGGGAGGAGTTCCGATTCATGAGGATTATCTTCCGGAACTGCTTGCGCGCAATCGTGAGAACAAAGTCGAGTTCACCACCGACCTTGGCGCCGCCGCGCGACAGTCGCAGGTCATTTTCATTGCAGTCGGCACGCCGCAAAGCAAGACCGGAAGCGCAGATCTCTCGTATGTGGACGCGGTGGCCAGCGAGATTGCCCGTTCCATCGAAGATTACAAGGTCATCGTGGAGAAAAGCACGGTGCCGGTCTACACGAACGAATGGATTCGCCGGGTAATCGAGCGCAATGGGGTGCCACGAGAGAATTTCGATATTGCATCGAACCCAGAGTTCCTTCGCGAAGGCACCGCGGTGGTCGATTTTCTGCACGCCGACCGTATTGTGATTGGCGCGGAAAGCGAGCGAGCCCGCAAGTTGCTTAGCGCGATCTATGATCCGCTGACATCGGGTGACTACTACCGCTTGCCGCACGCTGTTCCGGGATGCTGCGGTGAGGACAATCCTCCGCCGATTCTGCTCACTTCGACCAAGGCCGCCGAACTTATCAAGCACGCGTCGAACGCGTTCCTCGCGATGAAGATTTCTTTCATCAACGTGGTTGCCAATATCTGCGAGGCGGTGGATGCCGATGTGGAACAGGTTTCGCGCGGCATGGGTATGGATGGCCGCATCGGGCCTAAATTTCTCCGCGCCGGCATTGGTTATGGCGGATCGTGCTTCCCCAAGGACGTTGCGGCATTTCGTTACGTCGCAGAACAACTGGGCGTCGACTTCAGTCTGCTGCAGGAAGTCGAGAGCATCAACGATGAGCAGAAGAAGCGCTTCTTCCAGAAGGTGCGCTCGGCGCTATGGACCTTCCGCGGCAAACGCATCGGCGTGCTGGGGCTCTCGTTCAAGGGCGGGACCGACGACATTCGCGATTCACCGGCGCTCGATATCGTCGAACAGCTTTTGAAAGAAGGTTCCACGGTGGTTGCGTTCGATCCGGCGGCGATGGATCGGGCGAAGGAGGTTATCCCGGCGTCCGAACGCATGCGCTATGTCGATGATCCATACGTCGCGGCACAAGATGCGGACGCGCTGGTTATCCTCAGCGATTGGCAGGAGTTCGGCGAACTCGATCTCGATCGCCTGCACTACACGCTGCGATACCCGATCGTGATCGACGGCCGAAATCTTTACGATCCAGCTCAGATGGTTGAGCGTGGCTTTACGTATCTCAGCGTGGGTCGCCCGATATCTCATCAGACGCGAGACGCTGTGGTGCATCGTCTCCCATAAGCGGAGAGGTTCAGCAGTTTTCGTGCGTGCGTCGAAGCACGGGTAGATGCGGCATCGGTTGCCAATCAGAAATTGGCGGCCAATAACGTTCAGGAGTGGAACAGGATTCAACTGGAATCCCCCGAAATGAAGCCAGCAGGGATCGATCCAAGCAAGGTCAAAAGGGTACTGATTTATCGTCTGGGAAGTCTGGGCGATACGGTGGTCGTTCTTCCTGCCCTGCATCTTGTAGCACGCACTTTTCCGAACGCGCGGCGCCTGATGCTGACCAATGTTCCCGTTCACGCCAAGGCGCCTGCGGCGTCGGCAATTATCGGTGAGTCGGGCCTGGTGGATGGTTATCTGAGTTATCCGGTAGGCACGCGGAGCGCGAAGACACTGGCGCGCTTATGGTTCCAGATACGGCGCTTCCGTCCGCAGGTTCTGGTTTATCTGACGAAGCCGCGTGGAGAGAAGGCGGTACTGCGTGATCAGCGGTTCTTCAGGGCATGTGGGATCAGTAAGATTGTCGGTCTGCCGCTGGGCGATCGCGCCATTAATCTGCGGGTGAACGAGACGCTGTGGGAAAGCGAGGCGGCGAGGCTTGCGCGCTGCGTGAGCGAGCTGGGTGCGATCAATCTGAACGATCCGGCTGCGTGGAATCTCCGCTTGACCGCGGAGGAATTTGGGCGGGCAGAAGCGGCGCTACAGTCCATGGGCGGACAACCGTTCATCGCGTGCGGTCCAGGGACCAAGGTTCAGGCCAAGGACTGGGGCCCGGAGAACTGGTGTGCGCTTACGTCAGAACTCAGCCGGAAATTTCCCGGGCATAGTCTGGTCATGGTGGGAGCGAAGGAAGACCGGGAGGTCAGTGACCTTCTGGCCGCGAGATGGCAGGGCAAAACGGTGAACCTTTGCGGCGAGCTTGCACCACGGGAAACGGCGGCTGTATTGCACAAAGCAGAGTTGTTTCTGGGACCCGACAGTGGTCCGATGCATTTTGCGGCTTCGGCGGGGGTGCCCTGCGTGATTGCGTTTGCTGCGCGCACGAAGCCCGGTATCTGGTTTCCGCACGGCACAGGACATCGGATTCTCTACCGTAACGTGGATTGCGCGGGGTGCAACCTCGAGACCTGCATCGAGCAGAAGAAGAAGTGCCTTACTTCAATCACGGTCGATGACATGCTGGGGGCGAGTCTTGAAGCGTGGAGTAACCGGCAAAGAGCAAGCGAATCGACGTTCGCATAGAAGATAGATAAGGAATCGATCAATGTACATTGTCACCGGCGGAGCGGGATTTATCGGCAGCAACCTCGTGCATGAACTGAATCTTCATGGCATCACCGACATTCTTGTCGTTGACAACTTCGCCGATTCGAAGAAGCTCTTCAATCTGCATGGAGCCAGATTCGTCGATTATATGGACAAGAAGGAATTTCGCCGGGCGCTGGAGCAGGGCGCGTTGGGGATTTCGCGAGTGAATGCGATTTTTCATCAGGGCGCCTGCTCAAACACGCTGGTCGATGACGGCGTGTACATGATGGACAATAACTTCACCTATTCCAAGGTGGTGCTGCAGTACGCCTCGCAGCAGGGAGTGCCCCTCGTTTATGCCTCGACTGCGGCGGTGTACGGATTGAGCGGCCCAAGCCACTTTACCCCTGTGCTGGAGAACGAAAAGCCGTTAAACATTTACGGCTTCTCCAAGCTGGCTTTTGATCACTATGTGCGGAATGAGGTGGCGCAGGGGCGTCTCGAGTCGACGGTTGTGGGCCTGCGTTACTTCAATGTGTATGGGCCGCGCGAGCAACACAAAGGCCGCATGTCTTCGGTGATTCACCATTTCACGAAGCAGATCCTTGAAAATGGGAAGGTGCGGCTCTTCGAGGCGTCAGGCGGATATGGGAACGGCGAGCAGCGCAGAGACTTTGTGTATGTACGCGATCTGGCTAGGCTGAATATGTTCTTCGCTCAGATCGGGCCATACGCGCCTGCTGCCGGTGAGACAGCAGTGACATATCAGGGAGTCGTCAATGCCGGTTCGGGTCGCGCGCGGACCTTCAACGAAGTTGCGAAGTCGCTGATGTCTGTTCATGGGCGGGCAGAGATAGAGTACATGCCGTTTCCGGCCGATCTGAATGCGAGATACCAGCACTTTACTGAGGCTGACCTGACGGGCTTGCGCGAACTGGGATGCGATCTGGAGTTTACTCAGCTGGAAGAGGGAATTCACGAGACGTTCGAAACCGCGGATGCTGTCGCAGTCTAAAGTCAGGGGAGGAATCGGGTCACGGCTTCAGACAATGATCCGGAAGAGGCATCGGCCAGTGTACGTGCTTTTTCCGCGCCGGCCTTCTGAAACTGAGGATCGCCTTCAATGAAGATGCTTGGAGCTCCGAAATTGCGTGCCGCCTCAATGTCGGAGAGAGAGTCGCCAATCACGATGCTGTTTTTTTCCGAGGCTTCCGGGAAGTCGCGTAACGCCTGCTCGAACAATCCGGTCTTTGGCTTGCGGCAGTTGCACTCGTTCTTGTCGTGCGGGCAGAAGTAAAAGGCATCCACGTGTGCGCCGGATCGGTTTAAGTGGCTCTGCAGTTCGTCGTGGACGGCTCTGACGTCGGCTTCGGTGTATCGGCCGAGTGCGACTCCGCGCTGATTGGTGATGACGATGACAACACGCCCTGATCGATTGAGTGCGGCGATTGCCTCTTCGGCTCCGGGAAGGAGATGAAAGTGATGCCACGCACTTACATATTCGCCCTCGGGCAGCTTGCGGTTGATAACGCCATCGCGATCGAGAAAGACATGTTGAACGTTCGCGAAGGCGGGCGAGCTATGAGAAGACATGAGTAGTTAATTAATATGATAACTGGAAGTTTGTTCATTCCCGTTCGTTCGCGAGATGACCGCAGCCGATCCGCCTGGAGAATAAATGCCGAATCCCCCTAAGCCCACGAAGATTTTTCACCAGGCGTTAGCCGACCATATGGCCGTGATACAGACTTTGCCTGCCCAACTGCCGATTCTCGAGAAGATTGCGGATGAGATGACCCGAGGCATGATGGATGGCGGGAAGATACTGCTGTTTGGCAACGGAGGAAGCGCGGCCGATGCGCAGCATTTGGCGGCTGAATTCGTGGGCCGTTTCCGGCGCGAGCGGAGGGGCCTGCCGGCTATTGCTCTGACGACGGATACGTCGATCCTGACTGCGATTGCAAATGACTACGGCTACGATGACGTGTTTCAGCGCCAGGTGGAAGCTCTATGCAATGAAGGCGATGTTGTGATCGGGATTTCAACGTCGGGGAACAGCAAGAACGTTTGCTCCGCGTTGCGAAAGGCCCGCGAGTTGGGAGCCTTCACTGTGGCGTTTACCGGAGCGGGCGGCGGCGCAGCAGCAGCCATCGCCGATGCGACGGTGTGCGTTGCGTCAAAGGATACGGCACGGGTGCAGGAGGCGCACATTCTGTGCGGCCACATGCTCTGCGATTGGGTAGAGCTGAGTTTTTGCCAGGACCAACCTCAAGAAAGTGAAACGTTGTCGCGATGATCCAGGACCTGCACCGTGTAATGCAGTTGATCGAAGGCGAGTGGGGTAACACCCGCGTTCTGGTGGTTGGCGACGTGATGCTCGACCGCTATATCTGGGGCGACGTGGAGCGCGTGTCTCCAGAAGCGCCAGTGCCCATTGTGCGGGCGGTGCATCGCAGCGAACAGCCAGGCGGAGCGGCAAACGTCGCGATGAATGTTACCGGGCTTGGCGCGAAGGCGACGCTCTTTGGATTTTGCGGACAGGATGCGGATCGCGCATCTCTCGAAGATTGCTTGCGCCGCGCGGGAGTTGACTCGGAGCTGACACCGGTCGACAGTCACCCGACCACCACCAAGCTTAGAATCGTGGGCGGCAAGCAGCAGATGCTGCGCCTCGACACGGAAACTACTGACGGCTTCCCGCCGGCAGCGTATGAAGATTTGGTCGCCAAGGTCGAGGTTGCCATTCCGTCTGCTGATGCCCTGGTGCTGTCGGATTACGCCAAGGGCGTTCTCTCCGAGCATGTGTGCCAGCGACTAATACAGAAGGCCCGCGCTAGGGAAATTCCGGTGCTGGTTGATCCTAAACAGCGAAGTTTTGAGCGATATCGTCATGCCACGACGATCTGTCCCAACCTGCACGAGCTTTCCGTTGCGACGAATATGGCGTCGAAAGAGCTGGAGGCGATTTTGAGCGCGGGACAGGCGATGGCATCGGAGCTTGATCTTGAGTATCTGACGGTCACCCTCAGCGAAAAAGGCATTGCTGTGCTTACGCCCAATGAGAAGACGGTATCCCCCGCAGTTGCACGCCAGGTGTTCGATGTCTCCGGCGCAGGCGATACGGTGATTGCAACGCTCGCGTTGGCGCTGGCCAGCGGGCTGGAGATCGAGGCCGCGGTTCCTCTGGCGAATGTTGCCGCCGGCATTGTTGTGAGCAAAGTCGGCACGGTGCCGGTGATGCGCGATGAGCTGCTGACCAGCCTGATGCCTCAAGTAGAGTTGCAGGCGCAGGAGAAGGTGCTGGCGCTGGACCGACTGAAGACGCGCGTCTCGGCGTGGCGCTCGAATGGTGAGAGCATTGTGTTCACGAATGGATGCTTCGACCTGCTGCACATCGGTCACATCACCCTGCTCGAGAGCGCGCGCAATCAGGGCGACCGGCTTATTGTCGGCATCAATAGCGATGCATCGGTGAGCAAGTTGAAGGGTCCCACGCGACCGATGGTAGGGCAGCGCGAGCGCGCATACGTGCTGGCCGCTCTGGCCGCGGTGGATGCGGTGGTTATCTTCGATGCGCCAACGCCGCTCGAGTTGATCGATGCGTTGCGTCCCGACGTGATCGTGAAGGGTGGCGACTACAACGAAGATACGGTAGTGGGCGCGAAGGAAGTCCGTTCGTGGGGAGGACGAGTGAAAATCGTTCCCACGGTGGAGGGCTTCAGCACCACCAAGCTTATCGAAAAGGCAACCGCGCCCGTGATTCCGTAAGTGGCGTCAGCGAGCGGCTGCCTGCAGCCCGGCACCGGTCCGCTGAAACATCTGGCGCATGCAGCGCAGCGACTGGCGGGTACGTTCCTCGTTTTCGATCAGTGAGAAGCGCACGTGACCGTCTCCGTATTCGCCGAAGCCGATGCCCGGGCTCACCGCAACTTTCGCCTCCTTGAGCAGGAGGGTCGAAAACTCGAGCGAGCCAAGGTGTTTGTATGGCTCGGGTATCGGCGCCCAGACAAACATGGTCGCCTTGGGCAGGTTCACCTGCCATCCCAGCTTGTTTAAGCCCTGCACGAGAACGTCGCGGCGCCTGCGGTAGTTGTCGCAGATGTCGGTTACGCACTCCTGCGGCCCATCAAGCGCCAGTATCGACGCAACCTGAATCGGAGTGAAGGTGCCATAGTCGAAATAGCTCTTGAGGCGCGCCAGGGCGGCCACGAGCGTCTTATTGCCGACCATGAAGCCTACACGCCATCCGGGCATGTTGTAGCTCTTCGAGAGAGTAAAGAATTCCACGGCGATTTCCCGCGCCCCGGGGATTTCGAGGATAGAAGGAGCACGGAATCCGTCGAAGACAATGTCGGCGTAGGCGAGATCGTGGACCAGATAGATCTGATGTTGCCGGCAAAGATCGACGACGCGCTCGAAGAATGCGAGGTCGACACACTGTGTAGTGGGATTTGCCGGGAAATTCAGGATCAGCATTTTGGGGCGCGGATACATCAGGGGGATGGTTTCTTCGAGTTCGGCCAGAAAGCTATCGGTGTTGTGGATCGCAATGCTGCGAATGTTTGCGCCGGCAATCACCGGGCCGTAGATGTGGATCGGGTAGCTGGGGTTGGGCACCAGAACGACGTCGCCCTGATCTAGGGTCGCAAGGCAGAGGTGCGCGATGCCCTCCTTCGATCCTATGGTCACGATGGCTTCGGTTTCTGGATCGAGCTGGATGTTGTAACGACGCTCGTACCAGTTGGTAATCGCCCTGCGCAGGCGTGGAATGCCGCGCGAGAGGGAGTAGCGGTGGGTGTCGGGCTTGCGAGCCGCCTCAATCATCTTCTCGACGATATGCGACGGTGTGGCACCGTCGGGATTGCCCATGCCGAAATCGATGATGTCTTCGCCGCGCCGCCTGGCTGCCGCTTTCAGTTCGCTGGTGATGTTGAAAACATAGGCCGGCAGCCGCTTGATTCTCGAAAATTCTTCCACCTGCTTCTTGCTCCTGTTCTGGTTACTATAGCGCGCGGGGCAGGCTAGAACAGTGCACCGGCTGATTCTGCATCGACGCCCGCGAGGAAGGCGGTGAGCCGGCGGATCTTCGGGGCGGCGAGTTCGCGAGCCCGCTCGAGCCGCAGTTTCGCCGGAAGCTCGGTGACCGCCTTGTCCAGGACGGGAGTTATCTCGCTGAAGCGCTCATAACGAGTGTCGCGGCCGACTTTCGAAACTGCCCGCAGGATGCCGATTGCGCCGAGTTGCTCCAGGATGTCGGCGTCGCGCAGGATGACGGCTTCGAGGGCCTGCGGATCGTCGTGGGGCTGATGCGTGCGTATCGCATCCAGGACGGCGGGTATTTTTTCCGGCGGAAATCCTGTCTCGCGCAGGATGATGGCCGCGCGATTGCAGGCATATGTCACATGGTCCCAACGGCGCAACTGCTCGGGGTCTTGGGGCCGGTTGCCGACGAATACGCCGATGTCGTGGAGCCAGGCCGCAGCGTAAACGATGTCGTCATCGTAGGTCAGGTCTTCTCCGATGGCGCGTGTGAGGGAGTAGAGGCGGGGCTGATGTCCGTACTTGTCGACGGGGCGTGCCTCTCGCTCGATAAGTTCGGCGATCAAATGGCGAAAGTCTGCTAGCATATATGGCCAGTCTAGCCCAGACAACTTAGTCGAAGGGAACCTGGCTAACCCCAACTAGTCAGACGGGGACAAAGATGTGGAAAAAAGAAAATTCGGGCGGGTGCACAACTCGATCCGCAGTCAAGTGTTTTCAAGAAAAGAGTTGAAAAGACAGCCGATATTCTATATGACACAGCTACGGTAACAATTTATTTGTTTAAATTATGATTACTCGGGCATCGGGAGCGATGGGTTCTGCTTCTGAGGACTGATAAGCATGATCTGTGTTCTGGGTGCGGGTTCCAACTCATCTCTTGAACCGGCTGGTTGAGCAGCTCACCATTGCGTATGCAATGTGGCTGTGAGCCTTGGTGCATGAACTGAATGACAAGGGGCGTAGTCAATGCACAGAGTTCCACGGCATACGAGCGGCGAGTCACCAATTCATCTGGCTGTTACCGGCCACACACAATCCCGAAATCTGAGTCATGGTATAGTGGTTATTAAACCGGGTTCGATGCATTCGCGTGGACCCACGATCATCCTCCGCAAGTTACCTTAGGCTTGTCCTTTGTACAGAAACTTAAGCGTTTGTAGGGGTCTTCCCCAGAAGATTTAGAAGCTCAGTTCAGGCTTCTTGTCACATTTCAATCCTCACCTGTAGCACGGCGTTGATGATGCCGGAAGTGCACCAAGGTGTTCGATAGTTTCCTGCTTGCAGTTTTTTGGGACCGTGATGGCTACTTCGGAATTCATTCGAAAGACAAGTGCTGCGGATCCACCTGCTGCCGGTTTTCCCGTGCGGACGCGGTCTCGCACGAGCTTCGTCGGACCGTCGATGGTTACGTCGTTGATCATGATGCTGAACGACGGCATCGCGATCCTGCTTGCGTTTGGCGCGGCGCTGGTGTTGCGCGCCATCCTCTTCGACAAGGCAGCTCGATTCTCAGGCGTCTTCCACGATGTAACCAGCGCTCCACTCAGCCTGGTTTATCTGTCTTGGTTTGTTCTTGCGTACGCTCTGGTTGCGCGCCGTTACGGTCTGTATTCGCCTATCCCGCTGGCCACCGGAGCTCATGAACTGCGGCTCACTGTGCAGGCATGCTTGAATGCGGGGCTGCTGCTGTGCGGCGGTCTTTACATGACGAACAGCTTCGGCATTTCACGAGCTCTCGTTGTGCTGCTGATCCTCACCACGATTGTCTCGTTGTCCATTCGCCGTGTGGTCTGGAGACTGGCGCGCTATCGCCAGTACGAACGGGGCCTTGAAACGCGAAATGTCGTCATACTGGGCACAAATCATTTGAGCTATGCCTTGGGTCAGCACATCGCCAACGATTACAGGCTGGGTTACAGGCTACGTGGATTCCTGCTTTCTCCGGGGTGCACCTCAAGTCGCGAGGTGCCGGAGAACCAGATCCTCGGCGGGATTGACCGCATCCGCCAGCTTACCCGGCTGCACTTTATCGACGAGCTCGTGATCGCCGAACCATGCGCGATTGAAGACGCGATCAGCCTGGTTGAAGAGGCGCGCGAACTCGATGTCGACATTCGCTCCATCTCCGGTTATTACGGCGAACTCACTGCCAATACTCCGATTGAGTACCTGGGCGTATTTCCCGTCGTATCCCTCCATCGGCGCGATCCGCGCACGGTGGCGCTTATCCTCAAGCGAGTCGTGGATATCGCTCTGTCGCTGCTCGCCCTGACCGCAGTCTTCCCGCTGATGCTGGCGATTGCGATCCTGATCCGGCTGGATAGCCCGGGCCCGATGTTCTTCGTCTCCGAACGCATCGGCAAACGCGGCCGCGTCTTTCCCTGCTTCAAATTCCGCACCATGGTGAAGGATGCGGAGGGACTGAAGAAAAATCTGGCCGCGATGAACGAACGCGACGGCATTCTTTTCAAGGTGAGCAACGATCCGCGCGTTACCCGGGTGGGGCGTCTGCTACGCAAATACAGCCTGGATGAGCTGCCGCAATTCTTCAACGTCCTGCGCGGCGAGATGAGCATCGTGGGTCCTCGCCCGCCGATTGCCAGCGAAGTGGAAAAATACGAGCTGGAGCATTTCCGCCGACTGGAGGTGCTGCCGGGACTCACCGGTCTATGGCAGATTCAGGCACGGCAGGATTCTTCCTTCGCGAAATACATTGCCCTGGATACGGCTTATGTCGAGAACTGGAGCTTCTGGCTCGATCTGAAGATTCTCGTCCGCACCGCGGAAGTGGTCGTGCGCGGTACCGGCACTTAGAGCTTCCCGTGGATCTCCGCCCTCCCCGTAAAAGTAAAGGCCCGGCTGCGCGAGCAATCGGGCCTTTCTGATTTTGTTCTTCTCTGTAGCGGCGCTTCAGCCGACGAAGTCGACCTTCACCGGATGGGGGATGATGCCGCGCTCGTGACCCAGGGCGAGCAGCTTGCGAATGGCTTCGCGGCCGTCCTCGCCGTAGTTCAGGGTGCGCTCGTTCACATACATGCCGACGAACTTGTTGGCCAGAACCTGGTCGAGGTCGCGGGCGAACTGCATAGCGTAAGTCAGGGCTTCATCACGGTGATCGAGTCCATGCTGGACGCTGTCCCGCAGTGCCTGGGTTACGATGCGCATGGTGTCCTCGCCCAGCGAGCGCCGGATCGCGTTGCCGCCCAGAGGCAGCGGCAGCCCGGTTTCGTCACGCCACCATTGGCCCAGGTCGAGCACCTTGTGGAGACCGCTCTGTGCGTAGGTGAGCTGACCTTCGTGAATGATCAGCCCGGCCTCAAAGTTGCCGGACTGCACCTCGGGGATGATGCGATCGAAGGGGACGACGGAAGTCTCGATCTCAGGCGCGAAGAGCTTGAGAGCGAGGTAGGCGGTGGTCAACGTGCCGGGTACGGCGATCCGGACGCGGCGAATGTTGTCGAGGGTAAAAGGCCGGCTGGCCACGATCATCGGGCCATAGCCCTCACCGACCGAGCCTCCGCAGGCCATCAGGGCGTAGTTGTCCTGGAGGTAAGGGTAGGCGTGGAAGGAAATCGCGGTCACGTCGTAAAAGGCTTCGCGAATCGCCTTCTGGTTCAGCGTTTCGATGTCGGTGAGGGAATGGGTGAACTTGAAGCCCGGAACCCGAACCTTGTTGGTGGCAAGGCCGTAGAACATAAACGCATCGTCGGAATCGGGGCTGTGGGCAATGGTAATTTCGCGCACTTGCGATGAAGGCGCCTGCGTATCAGCGGGAACGGAAGGTATTGCGCTCACTGCGGTTATCTAGTCCTTTCAACGAAAGAGGCAAGCCGGAGCCGGATGAACTCGGAGGCAGGGTTGTTTCCAGTGCGCCCTAACGACCCGCCCCCTTAGTGAGGCTGGCCGAAGGGCCGCGAAATAGGTTGCGAAGCCGGATATAGCCCATCGCGGTGCCGGCGGAAGCGCAGAGTTTCAGCGCGTCTCCCGGCAGGAAGGGCCATACGGTCATGGTCAGGGCGGTGCCCACAGACTGATGAGCCACCACGGCGAACCAGGATGCGCCAAGCGCTAGAATCAGCAGGCTGCCCACAGCAGCCGAGAAGGCATAGGAGCTGAAACTGGCGCGGCCGATGCGCCGTGCAATCAGACTGGTGAGAGCAGCAGCGAATGGGTAAGAGAGCAGGTAACCACCGGTCGGGCCGAGGATCTGCAGGAGTCCACCGGGGCCGTGCGGGCTGAAGACAGGAAGTCCGGCAGCACCTTCAAGGAGGTAGAGGACGAGCGCTGCGAATGCCGATGCCGGGCTAAGCAACAGACCTAGCAGAAGGACGGCGAAGGTCTGGAGGGTGACGGGCACCGGCGTGAACAGCAGCGGTATGGAGACATGGGCACAGACCGCGACGAGCAAACTGCCGAGGAGGACGGCAGCACCGCGGGAAACCCCGGACGATATTGCCGCCGGACGTGCAACACCTGTAGAAACCGCAACTTGCGCCTGATCCATTCCTTGCCCTCCCCGGTCCGGTTAATCGAGATTCTTGAGCGGGTCGTCGTTCTTGGCGCCCTCCAAACGGAGGGGCTCGCTGCCGCGCACATCGTGGTTGTGTATATGGCGCCTCAGCGCAATAACCGTCCAGATAAGCGCCACGAGGCTTAAAACGAAGACCGCAAACAAAACGCCCATGGAAGCCAGGGTCAAGAATAACAAAGCCGGAGGGCGCATGCCATTGAATCGGAACGTTGGGTCTCAGCAGAAAACGTGGACATTTTCTGCCTCGGACTACGAAGTTGATTCATTGAGCAAGCGTTCCTCCTAAGCTGTTGATTTTATGCGGAATACCGAAATCTCCATCACTCCGCTCGCAGGGCATTTACTGGGTCGACGGTAGCGGCGCGCCGCGCGGGGAGGTAGCAGGCAAGATACGCCGTTGCCATGACGCAAACGGTGATGCTGATATAGGTGAGTGGATCGACCGGGCTTACGTTGAACAGCAGCGAGGACATCAGGCGCATCGTCACGAAGGCGAGGACCAGGCCGCAAGCCAAGCCGATGCCGGTTAGGAGGAGCCCCTGGCGCACGAACATGGCGGTGAGAGCCGGACGCTGCGCGCCCAGCGCCATGCGGATGCCGATCTCGCGGGTGCGTTGCGAGACGGAGTAGGAAATCACGCCGTAGATTCCGATAATGCCGAGGAGGAGCGCCATGCCTCCGGCGACGGAGAGCATCACTAGAGTAAACGAGGTGCGGCCCATGGACTTCGTATAGAGGGTGCCGAGCGTCGTCATTTCGGCGAGAGGCACGTCGGGATTGACAGACCAGACCTGTCGTTGAACCTCGTCGATGAAGGCGTGCGATCCGGCGCGGGGGCTGCGGATGATGAAGGCGACGCCGCGCCTGAACATCTGTTTCTGGCCTTCGTAGTTGTCCTGCATGATCGGCCAGTAGACGGTGCTAGGCGCGGATTGATCGACCCCGTTGTCGTGAACGTCCTGAGCTACACCGATGATCTCCCGCCAGTCGTCGGTACTGGCCACGCGGATTCTCTTGCCGATCGCGCCGTTCGCGTTGTGCCAATATTCGCGGGCGAAGTTCTCGGAGATGATGGCGACGGGGCGCTTCTGGTAGATATCGGTCCAGGTGAGATCGCGGCCGGCAAGCAGCTTTGTGCCCAGGGTTGCGAACTCGCCGGGTGAGACGAACTTGAAGCGGCGGATGGGGGGAAGCTCGCCCTCGTTCTGCATGTGATCCTGCGCGTAGAGGATGTCGTTCGAGTCATACCCATCGAGTGGGACGGCAGTGGTGAAGGCGGCAGACGAGACGCCGGGGATCGACGAAAGCTTGTCGAGAATTGCCTGCTGCATTTGGACCACGCGATCGCGGTCTTTGTCCGCGATCTGGGTGTCGGGGATATAGAAGCGGAAGGTCTGGATGGTGTCCGGCGAATCGAAGCCGGGAGAGACGTGCATGAGCGCGCGAAAGGTGCGGATCATGAGCCCGGAGCAAATGAGAAGCACCAGGGCCAGCGAGACCTGCACGATCACGAGCGCCTTGCGTGCGCGATGGCGTTCGCGGCTCTGGCTGAGAGCGCGTCCACCTTCCCGGAGGCCGCTGTTCAGGCTGGCGCCGGCGTATTTGATGACCGGGATGGAGCCGATCAGCAGGCTGGTGAACAGCGCGAGACCAAGCGTGAAGAGAAGCACCAACGGGTCAATGCCGATTTCATGGATGCGCGGCAGGCCGGTGGGAGCCGCGGCCACCAGCACGCGCAGCGTAGCGTAGGCCAGGGCCAGGCCGATCAGACTTCCGGCCACGCCAAGCACGATGCTTTCAAAGAGCAATTCGCCGGCAATGCGGCCCCAGCCTGCGCCGAGCGCTGAGCGGATGGCGAGCTCCTGCCGGCGGCCCTCCACGCGAACGAGCAGCAGGTTGGCCACGTTGGCGCAGGCGACAAGCAGAACCAGCACGATCGAGCCCATCAGTACCAAGAGGACTCTGCCTATGTCTCCGACGACATCCTGCTTCAGAGGCCGCAGGTTGGGGGCAATGCGCGCCTTCTCAAAGAGGCTGACGCTGAATCCTTCGGGTGCGGGAAAGCTGCGCCAGACAATAGGGAGGAGGCGTCCCATGTCGGCGCTGGCCTGCTCGATGGTGACGCCGGGCTTCATTCGGGCGAGGGCGCGCTGGCTGAAGTTGCCCAGCTTTACCTTGCTGCGGTCCCATTGGAAGGGCGCGACGATCGCGGCATCCTGCCAATCGAGGAAGTGAAAGCCCTGAGGCAGGACGCCAATGATCTGGCGCGGCTTGCCGTCGACAGTGATCGAGCGGCCGACAACGGAGCGGTCGCCGCCGAATTTCTTCTGCCAGTATCCATAGGAAAGCAGAACCGTTGCCTGAGCCCCGGGCGAATCGTCGGAGCGAGTGAAGAGGCGGCCGACGGCGGGGACGACTCCCAGGAGCGGCAATGTGCCGTCGGTGACGTCAAGACCGCGCACGTGCTCAGGCTCGCCGGCCCCGGTTACGTCAAAGGAGTCGCCATCGTAGACGCCGATGTCCTGGAGCGTCGTGTTCTGCTCACGGTCGATGAAATAGATCGACGGGGACATGTTGAGGTCTTTGATATTGATGCCCAGCGCGGTATGCCATACGCCGATCAGCTGCTCAGGATGCGGATAGGGCAAAGGCTTGAGGAGCACGCCTTCAATCACACTGAAAATCACGGTGTTTGCTCCGACACCGATGGCCAGCGTGAGCAGCGTGATTGCCGTAAACAACGGCGCGCGGCCCAGCCGGCGCAGAACCTGTCTTAATTGATCGCTGAACATTGCCATTGGGTCGGCCTCCGGGGCCTATGTGGGTACTGCGGGTCAGAGCGAAGCTTGAACATGGCTACGTTGAAGGCGGGCGATTCGTCCCCGGGGGTGCGGCGGTGTCGTGAATCTCCGACATCTTTTTTTTTCGGCCTGGGCGGGAACCGCATCGAGGACAGTAACTGGCCACTATGGTTGACCAATTGAAGATTGCTGTGTTGTCCCGTTGCTATGCTGTTGCGGTCCAAGGAGGACTCTTATGCCTGTCGCTGAAAAAACAATCGCCGAGCAGTTGCTGCCGGAATTCGATACGGAATACGGAAACACACGGAAGTTCATAGCTCTGGTGCCGGATGACAAGATGACGTGGAAACCTCATGAGAAATCGATGGAACTGGGGCGGCTGGCGTGGCATCTGTCGGATTTCCCGAGCTGGTGTAGGGACACGCTGAACAAGGACGTGTTGACCTTCACCGATGACGATGCCGGAAAGATGATGGGCGCGTGGAAGGACAAGACCCACGAGCAGATGCTGGCCCGATTCGACTCTGACCTGACAGAGGCGCGTGCGGCTCTCGCCGCTACCAGCGACGAAGCCATGGCGAACCGCTGGAAGTTCGAGTGGAATGGCCAGCCTATGATCGACGAGCCGCGTACCGATGTGTATCGCAAGTGGGTAATCAACCACATGGTGCATCATCGGGCTCAGCTGGGGGTGTATCTCCGTCTGCTGGGGGTTCCGATTCCGGGTTGCTATGGGCCGTCAGCGGACGAAGCCTAAGCGTCGGAGCAAGGGAGGGCTCACGGAATACACTGGGCAGTGTGAGACTTCCTCCGCTGTACCCGATTCTCGACGCTGCTTTTCTGCCTTCTGATGAGAGCCGAGGCGAAATTCTGGCGGGGCTGGTGACGGGCCTCGCCGAAGCCGGCGTCGGGATCCTGCAATACCGGAATAAGCAGGGGGGCGATGCCGACATACTGCGCGATGCCGAGATTATGCGGACTGCGGCGGCGGCGAGCCTCAGGCTGATCCTCAACGACTATGTCGACCTGGTGGCGGAGGCCGGGTTCGGCGGCGTGCATCTCGGTCAGACCGACATGTCGCCCGGCGAGGCGCGCGCGCTGCTTGGGCCGGATGTAATCGTCGGCGTTTCGACGCACAACGAAACGCAGCTTCGGGCGGCTGTGTTCGAGCCGGTGGACTACATCGCGATTGGTCCGGTCTTTGCCACAGCTTCGAAGGAGAACCCCGACCCGGTGGTCGGGCTGGATGGGGTGCGGCTGGCGCGGTGGCTGACGGAGAAGACGGTCGTGGCGATCGGCGGCATCACGCTCGCAAATGTCGACGAAGTGTGGGCGGCAGGGGCCGATTCTGTTGCCGTGATCTCGGGCGTCTTTGGCGCGGTCGATCCTCTTCGTGCGGCTGCGGAGTTTTTGCGCGTGTATCGCAATGCGAGCTAGACAACGTCTTGCCATCGCCCAATGCGCAACTTTAGAGTGAAGCGGATGCGCAACGCGGACGATGCTCTCCGGCTCAAGAGTTGAGGGATGACGTGACAAGGAGCGGCAAGGATGCGCCTTCGTCTTTCGATGGGGCGAAGGCGGCGCAGATTGAAAAGCTGGCAAAAGCGTGAAAGAAAAGATGCAGATGCAGTAAGGTGATTCAGGGGCCACTCCGGTGATTTCCGACTCCTATAAAGCTCGCAGCCGAAAGCAGTTCCTCTCCGTAGTCATTTTTGTTCTGGTGCTTTGCGCTTTGCCGGCGTGGACACAAGAAGCGGCCGGAGATTCATCGCAGACATCGCCTAGTCCTCCACAAAGCGACGCTACATCGGGGGCGGCGGCTGCGCAGAAGCCGGAGCCTCCAGCTGCCAAGACGGATGGGGCGGCACCGAAGCCGATGACTCCTGCCGAGGAGCGCCAGGCGCAGATTGTGTCCGATACGAACAAGCTGTATCAGCTGGCGCAGGAGCTGCAGGCTGAGGTGGCCAAGAGCAGCAAGAACACTCTTTCGCTCGCTGTCGTGAAGAAGGCGGCTGAGGTGGAAAGGCTTGCCAAGAGCCTGAAGGAGCGGGTGAAGACCGAGTAGGCGCGCGGATCAGCAGGCTTATCGCTGCGCCGGAGCACTGGCTCCGTAGAGCCGTTTCTCTTTCACAAGGACCTTTATCGCTAGCGGTGTAAGCAGCAGCCCCTGGCGATTCGAGTGCTCCCGGTATCCCGATATTGGGCGGGGAAGAATTTGGCTGCTGACAATCGTATGGCGCAAGGCACAGTTTTCCGGTAGAACAAACTGGAGTGCCCATCAGCAGCCCAACCACCCAAAAGCCGGCGTCCTCTGCGGGCACGCACCTGGTGCAGGGACTCGGTCTCTTCAGCGCTACAGCCATTGTTGTTGGATCGATGATCGGCTCGGGCATCTTCATTGTGCCTGCCGATATCAGCCGGAACGTAGGCTCGCCGGCACTCCTGATTGCCGCGTGGCTGGTAACTGCGGCGATGACGATGATCGGCGCGCTGAGCTACGGGGAACTCGCGGCGATGATGCCCCGGGCCGGCGGACAGTATGTGTATCTGCGCGAGGCGCTGGGACCGATGTGGGGCTTTCTCTATGGATGGACCCTCTTCCTGGTGATCCAGACGGGCACCATTGCGGCTGTCGCCGTGGCGTTTGGCAAATTCCTGGGAGTGTTCTTTCCAGGCGTTTCGGCATCGCACTGGTTGTGGCATATCGGCCACGTTCCGGCGTGGCGGGTGGGTCCGATGCTGCTGGGGAATATGGACATCGGGCTGAACACCGCGAACCTGGCGGGAATCGCGGTGGTGGTTCTGCTCACCTTCATTAATGTGTTCGGCGTGCGGCTGGGGGCTCTGGTCCAGAATGTGTTCACCACGGCAAAAGCGGCGGCGCTGCTGGGACTGGTGATCTTCGGGTTTCTGCTGGGGCGGCATGCCGATGCCATCCGGGCCAACTTTGGGGCGAACTTCTGGAAGGGGGCTTCGTTCTCAACGCTGCATGCGGTCCAGGTGGGTGTTGGCGGGTCGATCGCCATGGTGGGACTGTTCACCATCCTGGCCGTTGTGCAGACCGGGTCGCTCTTCTCCGCCGATGCCTGGAACAACGTGACTTTCACGGCCGGAGAGGTGCGCAATCCGCGCCGGAACCTGCCATTGTCGCTGGCGGTCGGCACCGGCCTGGTGCTGACGCTCTATATTCTGTCGAACCTTGTTTACCTGATGGCGCTGCCGCTGCACGGCGATCCGCATGGCGCGACGATCTTTGCCCGCGGTATCCAGTACGCCTCAGAGGACCGGGTGGCAACCGCGGTGCTTCAGGAGATCTTTTCCGCGCGCGGAGCCTACCTGATGGCTGCGGCAATTCTCGTTTCAACCTTCGGATGTGTGAACGGGCTGGCTCTTGCCGGCGCCCGCGTCTACTACGCGATGAGTCGCGACGGGCTGTTCTTCAAGTCCGCCGGCCAGCTGCACCCACGCTATAGGACTCCAGTGGTGTCGCTGGTGGTGCAGGCGGTCTGGACCTGCTTCCTATGTCTTTCGGGGTCGTACAGCCAGTTGCTCGATTACACGATGTTCGCGGCGCTGGTGTTTTACATCCTGACTATCTGCAGCCTGTTCGTGCTGCGGATGCGGCGTCCTGATGCGGAAAGACCCTATCGGGCGGTGGGCTATCCTGTGCTGCCTGCGGCTTATATAGTGATGGCGGCGTGGATATGTATCGTACTATTGCGTTACAAGCCCCAGTACACGTGGCCGGGCCTGTTTATCGTTCTGGTGGGCGTTCCGGTCTATATGTTGTGGTCACGCCGGGGGACGGCGCAGTCGCCGGATTGAATTTTGCCTGGAGGAACAGCCTTTTAAATGGCTAAATTGTTGGCGGTCAAGCCGCTCTCGCTTCTGAAGCAGGAATCAAGTGAAGAAGGGGAGCACACACTCAAGCGGTCTCTGGGGCCGGTCAATCTCATTACGCTCGGCATCGGAGCCATTATCGGTGCGGGCATCTTTGTGCTCACCGGTCAGGCCGCCGCCCTCCACGCCGGACCTGCCATCGCGCTGAGCTTCGTCGTTGCCGGAATCACCTGCGCGTTCGCCGGATTGTGCTACGCAGAATTTGCCTCCATTATTCCGATCGCGGGATCGGCCTACACCTATGGCTATGCCACCCTCGGCGAGCTGGTGGCCTGGATTATCGGCTGGGACCTGGTGCTCGAATACGCTTTTGGCGCGGCGACTGTTGCCTCCGGGTGGTCGGGCTACCTGTTGAGCCTGCTGGAACAGCTCAGGCTTATACCGTCTCCGTCGCTGGCGCGCTTTACGACGACGTACGGCAACGACCTGTATCTCTATCACGGTAAGTGGGAGCCGCTGGCTTCGCTGCCGATGGGCGTATCGACGGTGGGTCTGACTCACGTCGTGGGTATCTTCAACGTAATCGCCTTCCTGGTGATTCTGGCTGTGACCACGGTCCTGGTGATAGGAATCAAGGAATCCGCCAATCTCAACTCCGCGATTGTCATGGTGAAGTTAGGGGTTGTGGGCATCTTCCTGGTGCTGGGCGTCAACCATCTCATTCATCATCCGGAGTTGCTCAAGGCGAACTGGCATCCGTTCATCCCACCCCACCAGGGTCCGGGAGCCTTCGGAATTCAAGGGATCGTCGCCGGGGCCTCGTTTGTCTTCTTCGCGTACATCGGCTTTGACGCCGTCTCCACAGCCGCGCAGGAGGCAAGAAATCCGCAGCGGGATATGCCGATCGGGATCCTCGGCTCGTTGGTCGTGTGCACCATTCTGTACATCCTCGTGTCGCTTACCCTGACGGGCCTTGTCCCCTACACCGAGCTCAATGTAGCGGAGCCGGTAGCCGTCGGCATTGATGCGACCGGCGTTGCATGGGGCAGCCTGCTGGTGAAGATAGGCGCTGTTTTCGGGCTGGGAACGGTGATGCTGGTAATGTTGCTCGGCCAGTCGCGAGTCTTCTTCTCGATGTCCCGTGATGGGCTGCTGCCGCAGTGGGCCAGCGCCATTCATCCGAAGTTCCGCACGCCATGGATCTCGAATATCGTCGTCGGCACGATCGTCGCGTTTCTACCCGCACTGCTGCCCATCGCAAAGCTGGCTGCGTTGGTGAATATGGGAACGCTGCTGGCGTTCACCATTGTGTCGGCAGGTGTGTGGATTCTACGTGTTCGTCATCCCGACCTGGAGCGCCCTTTCCGCACTCCGCTGGTGCCGCTGGTGCCGATTTTGGGCGTCCTCAGCGCCTTCTACCTGATGCTCAACCTGCCGCTGATCACGTGGATCGTGGCGATTGCGTGGCTGCTCATCGGACTGGTGATCTACTTCACCTACTCGACAAAGCACAGCAAGGTGCAGCAGCTCACAATGGCGACGAAGCAGCCTACCACCCGCTAGCCCGGAAGCTGCAACGGCCTCCCCATACCAAGGAGGCCGTGGTGTTTATGCGCGGCGTGCCATGCGAGCTTCGAGGCCGGCTCGTACTGCAGGCCATTCGTCGCTGGTGAGGCTGTACCAGACGCTGTGGCGGTAACTGCCGTCGGGCATGATCATGTGATTGCGAAAGACGCCTTCTTGCTTCGCGCCGAGGGCGGCGATGGCGCTCTGCGACTGCAGATTGTTGTGGTGGGTCTTGAAGGACACGCGGATCGCTCCCAGCATTTCGAAGGCATGTTGGAGCTGCAGGTATTTCGCTTCCACGTTGATGCCCGAGCGTTGCCAGGCGGGCGCCAGCCAGGTTCCGCCGATTTCGAGCCCGCGGTTACGGGCGTCGACGTCCATATAGCGAGTCGAGCCGATGATCCTGCCATCGGCTCTGCTCCAGGTCACCCAGGGCAGAGCTTTGCCGGAAGCGGCCTGATCGAGAGCCTGCTCGATCCACCTGCGCAGGTCAGCCTCAGAATCCATGCGCATCGGCATCCAGCGCCAGACATCTGAAGAGAATCCCACCTCTGCGAGGGAGGGAAGGTGGTCCAAACGCAGCGGCTCGAGGCGGACAAGGCGCCCTTCGAGGGTCACGGGCTCGACAATCATAGCTGCGGCCATTACAGATGAGTTTACCGAGGCGGATATCTTCATAGGCGCAAGCATCTGAAGCAGGTAAACTTGGCTCACCCCCAACGCTCAACGCATGCAGACGTTCACCAGATTCGGACCCTATGAAATCATCGAGGAGATCGGCCACGGCGGCATGGGGATCGTGTATCGCGCTCACGATACGCGGCTGAGTCGCGATGTCGCGCTCAAGGTCATCGCCGACAGCTACCTCTCGTCATCTGCGACGCCAATCGCGGCCACGCATGAGCGATTTCTGCGCGAAGCCCGGTCTTCATCAGCGCTGAATCACCCGAATATCTGCACTATCTACGACGTTGGCGAGAAGGACGGGCGGCCCTACCTGGTGATGGAGCTGCTCGAGGGACAAACGCTCAAGCAGATCATCCATGCGCTCCCGCTCCCGGTCGATCAGGTTCTCGACTACAGCATTCAGCTTGCTTCCGCCCTGGTCGAAGCGCACCGGCATGGCATTCTGCACCGCGACATAAAGCCGGCAAATCTGTTCGTCGTTCGCCGCGGGCAGGGAAGCGGCGTTCTGAAGGTGCTGGACTTCGGTTTGGCGAAGCGCTCATTGCTGGCCGGTGATGGCTCCGCCACCAACTCGATGGGCAACATGACGGGCCTGGACGGCATGGGGACACTCACCACTACCGGGTCGACGGTGGGCACGGTGGCCTACATGGCTCCCGAGCAGGCGCGGGGAGAAGAGCTCGATGGCCGCGCTGATGTGTTTTCCGCTGGCGTTGTCATGTACGAGATGGCGACCGGCTCCTCGCCGTTCTTTGGCCAATCGGTTGCCGACATCATCGCCGGCCTGCTGGCACGAGAACCGGAGCCCATTCGCAAGCGAGTGCCTCAGTTTCCGAGGGAACTGGATCGGGTGATTCAGAAGGCGCTGGCCAAGGACAAGGAGGAGCGGTATAGCTCGGCCGCGGACCTGCTCGCCGATCTCGAACGGGTGCGAATCGACCTGCTGGCTCAGACCGGGGGAGCTATCTCGGCGGGGACGCTTGGATTAGTAAAACGGCGTAGAGACCGCTGGCGCTGGCTGACCACTTCTCTGGTGGTTGTGCTGCTGGGGATGGGAGCGTACTTCGGCTGGCGGTGGTTGAAGACGACGACCAAGCCACCGCCGCTGGGTCAGGCCGATTCGATCATCGTGTCTGAATTTACGAACCGGACCGGCGACCCCAGCTTTGACTTTGCTCTGAAGCAGGCCCTGACGGCACGGCTTCAGCAATCACCTAACCTGAACGTGGTCAGCGAATCGCATGTGCGGGAGAACCTGACCTATCTCGGCAAGCCGGCGGATGCGGCGATTACGCCACCAATCGCGCGCGAGATTGCCGAACGCGAGGGCGACAAGGCGGTCATCAACGGGACGATTGCCGGCATCGGCAATCAGTACCTGATCACTCTCGAAGCGGTTAACGCTGCAACGGGAGATGTGCTGGCCCGCGCGGAAAAGCAGGCGGACGGCAAAGACAAGGTTCTCGACGCGCTGCGCGACGCCTCGGACGAAATGCGGAAGAATCTCGGCGAATCGCTGGCGTCGATCAAGAAGCTCGATGTTCGCGGTGAGGCGACGACTCCATCTCTCGAGGCTTTTCGCTTTTATGCTCTCGGACAAACCCAGCAGGCACAAGCCAATTACAAGGAGAGCCTCACGTTCTACCAGCGCGCCATCGAACTCGATCCCAACTTTGCGATGGCGCACGCAAGCCTGGGAGTAGCTTATGTTGCGCTGGGTAATGAAACGCAGGGCAATGCTGCAATCACGCGCGCCTTCGAGTTGTCGGATAAAGGAGTATCGGAGCGCGAGCGGCTTTTCATTCGCGCGCGGTACTACATGAACGTGACCGGAGACCTGCCTCAGGCTATCGAGACGTTGCGCCTTTATCGCGAGACCTATCCGAACGATCCGGCGGTGCCCGGCCAACTTTCTGTTGTGTACCTGACGCTGGGCCAATTTGCCAGGGCGTACGAGCAGGTCAAGCAGACCCTGAAGCTGAATCCGGGGTACGGGCCTGCGATTCCGAACGCCATTCTCTCATTGACGGCGCTCAATCGCTTTCAGGAGGCGAAAGCAGTCTTCGACAAGGCCGAGATGCTGAAACTTGCCGACGATGCTTCGGTGCGCGGCATGTGGATTTATACGGCATATCTGATGGGCGACCAGGACTCGGTGCAGAGACAGCTGGATTGGGCACACGGCGAGCCGGACGGCTTCATCCTCAATTCGCAGATGGCGCTGATTCACGAAAACGAAGGGCAATTCTCGGACGCGGCCAAGGACTGGCAGATGGCCGTAACACGCATGACGGATCAAAAGCTGGTGAATGCGACTGCGACTGTCATTGTCCAGCAGACGCTCGACCGTGCGCTCGTCGGCTCTTGCGATGATGTGGTGCCGCGCCTGGATCGCGCCTTGCAGCTTGACCAAGAACGGACGATGCAGGGAAGCGCGGCGATCGCCTTTGCTCTCTGCGGTCAGCCTGCACGGGCGATGGCTATCCGGCAGTCGCTGGCCAACGTTTATCCGCAGGACACCATCATCAACCATGTCTTCCTGCCGGACATCGACGCGGTCATTGACCTCGGCCGGAACCATCCGCAGGATGCACTTACGGACCTTGCTCCGGCGGTGGACTACGACATTCTCGGTATCGGAGCTTATCTGCGTGGGTTGGCGCACCTCGCGCTGAAGGACCAAGCAGCGGGAGCAGCGGCGGCCGCGGATTTCAACCTCCCGGCAACGCACCGTAGCGTCTTCGTGCTGTGCCAGGTGCAGGGGATGAATGTGGCGTATCCAATGAGCATGCTGGGGCTGGCGCGGGCCGAGGTCCAGGAGAACGATCTGAGCAAGGCCCGGCAGCAATACCAGGCATTCTTTGACTACTGGAAAGGTGCTGATCCCGATCTGCCGCCGCTGGTGGCCGCGCATAAGGAAGCTGCAAGGCTGGGACTATAAAGCAGGGCCCCTGAGGCGTAGACTATCCGCATGCGGCGGGTGCTGACGTTTCTGGTGGCTGGCGCGATGGCTCTGGCGGTTCCGCAGGCGATGCTCGCCCAGCGCGGCGGCGGTCACGCGGGCGGAGGCGGGCATGTTGGAGGGTTCTCGGGAGGTGCCGGCGCGAGAGGGTTCGGCGGATCGTTCTCTACGCCACATGCCGGATCATTCTCCGGTTTTGCGCCGCGCAGCTTTTCCGCGCCCAGGATGGGCTTCTCACCCGGGCCGATGGGATCCGGACTTTCAGCGCGGCCATATGCGGGTTATCCGCAGAGAAGCTGGCCGGTGGCACGGTCTCCATTTGGACAATTGAGCGCTCCGGCAGTGAGGCGCGGACCCTATCCGGGCGTTGCCGATGGCAGAACGTGGAACGGACAGCCGGGACACGGCGGACACTCTGACAGGCACCGGCCGGACTATCACTCACATTCCGGATTTACCTACTCCATAAGGACGGCGCCCTTTTACCCGTACTACGCGTGGCCGTGGTATGGAGGATGGCCGTACTTCGGCAATTGGGATTCTTCCGATTACGACTCCGGGGCGGACACCGGTGCGCCCGCAGCCCAGTCTTACGCAGAGCCGGAGACTGCGCCCACCGAGGAACCTGATTCGCGTCCCGCGTATCAGCCTTATCAGGCTGAGGTCGCGGCTAATCTTGCTCCCCAGTCTGAGCCAGCGCTCACCATCGTCTACAAGGATGGACGGTCGCAGCAGGTCCACAACTACGCGCTCACCCAGACCACCCTCCTATTGCTTGATGACGCGTCTTCGGGGCGCACGCAGCAGGTTTCGCTGCAGGAGATCGACCTTTCCGCGACGGAGCGGGCAAATCGCGCGGCGGGGGTGGATTTCAGATTGCCGGTCAGGAATTAGGCCTCGGCAGCTTGAGTTGCAGCCTTGTATCCGGCGTGGCGACGCGTTGGCGAAACACAAGCAGAGCCGCGGCGAGACCATAGCCATTCCGATAACAATCTCCAAAAAACTTGAGATTGCACATGGTTTGAACCATAGACGTTTAGTTGTGAAAGCGTGTACATTTACGCAGTAATCAAGCGTCTCGCGTTATTGCCTTGAGTGCAGTGCATCCAGCCAAGCAGATTGGCGGTCGTTACAAGAGACATCCAGAGGAAGGAACAAACAGAGCACAGTGAATCTGACACTTATCGACTGGCTCATCATGCTTCTGTATTTCGTTTTTGTGCTGGGCATCGGCTTTGCACTCAAACGATTCATGAAGACGAGCAAAGACTTCTTCCAGGCCGGCCGTGCTCTTCCCGCCTGGATCTGCGGACTGGCCTTCATTTCCGCCAATCTGGGCGCGCAGGAAGTCATCGGGATGGGTGCCTCAGGCGCCAAGTACGGCATCGCAACCAGCCACTTCTACTGGATTGGCGCGATTCCGGCGATGATCTTTGTCGGCGTTTTCATGATGCCGTTCTATTACGGCTCGAAGGCGCGTTCGGTGCCCGAATTTCTACGGCTGCGCTTTGATGAAAAGACGCGTGGTTACAATGCCTGCTCGTTCGCGGTGATGACGGTGTTTTCATCGGGCATCTCGATGTACGCGATGGCGCGGCTTATCCAGACGCTGCATATCTTCGACTCGCTCTTCATCAGGTTGAACCTGCCGGTCGGATGGGTATTCCACTTCGCCATCTTTCTTTCCGCCATCATCGTGCTGGGCTACATCTTTCTCGGCGGCCTGACCAGTGCGATCTACAACGAGGTGCTGCAGTTTTTTCTGATCGTCGCGGGTTTTCTGCCGCTGGTCTGGGTGGGGCTGAAGAATGTGGGTGGATGGAGCGGACTCAAAGCTACGCTCCCAGCTGCGTATACGCACTCCTGGCGGGGCATGACGAACCCGCACGCCAATCCACTTGGTGTCGAGTGGTTCGGGCTCTCGATGGGCCTTGGGTTCGTGCTCTCGTTTGGCTACTGGTGCACGGATTTCCTGGTGATCCAGACGGCGATGGCGACAGATACAGAGGAATCCGCGAGGCGTGTCCCACTCATCGCGGCGATTCCGAAGATGTTCTTCCCGTTTCTCGTGATTCTTCCCGGCCTGATTGCAATTGCTACTCCGGCTATCACTCAACATGCCATGACGCAGGCACCTGCTGTCTCCGCTTCTTCGAATGCAACTGCTGACGTGGGCGGCTCGGCAGAGATAACCAAGGGCCTGATCCCGGCGAAGGTCAATCCCGTTACCGGCAAGGTGATGACCGACGAGAAGGGGAATCCGCTCTTCGACTACGATCTGGCAATTCCCAACATGCTGCTGCATTATTTTCCGACGGGCATTCTCGGCTTGGGGCTCACAGCGTTACTCGCCAGCTTCATGTCCGGAATGGCTGGAAACGTGACCGCATTCAATACCGTCTGGACCTATGACCTCTATCAGTCCTACATCCACAAGAATGCCAGCGACGCGCACTACCTCAAGGTCGGGAGGTGGACTACAGTCGGCGGCATCTTACTTTCGATTGGCGCGGCCTACGCCGCGACGTCGTTCAACAACATCATGGACACGCTGCAGCTGGTCTTCTCTTTTGTTAATGCGCCGCTGTTTGCGACTTTCCTGCTGGGTATGTTCTGGAAGCGGACGACAGGACACGGAGCATTTACGGGCTTGGTGACTGGCACGGTCGCTGCCGTCCTGCATCACGGTCTCACGCTGCCCACAGATGCTCATCCCGGCATCCACGGCGGATGGATTACAGTTCTTCACCATTATCCGAGTGAAATGGCGCAGAACTTCTGGACGGCGATCTGGGCCTTTTCGACAAACTTCGTCGTCACGGTGATCATCAGCCTCATGACCAAGCCGCGTCCCGAGCCGGAGCTGGTTGGGCTGGTATATTCGCTCACACCCAAGCCGGTCGAGCACAACATGCAATGGTATGCGCGTCCTAAAGTGATCGCTCTGGGCCTGATCGTGATGCTGGTTGCGCTGAACCTGATCTTCAAATAGCCGGCAGGAGAAAAGCAGATGAATCTTGACCTTCGTATACCCATGGGACTGCTCTTCACCCTCGTCGGCGCCATCATGAGCATCTATGGATTTTTTACTCGCGGGAGTGCCATCTATGAGCGCTCCGACGGAATGAACATCAACCTCAGCTGGGGACTCATCATGCTGGTGTTCGGGGTCATAATGTATACGCTCGGCCGCAGGTCGGACAAGCGTCCCCGCGCCGCGCAGGTTGAAGGCACCACACGTCCGCTGGGGCATGGCCACGGCGGCCACTAGACGGGCGGGACCGCACCTTGCGTTCGGTAAGCGCTGCCCGTTAGGTGAGCGCTGCACCCCTGCAGCCTGGGTGCCCGCACTGGCAGGAAAGCTCGGTGACATTTTTTGCGCCTTCGCACGCGGCACTGCAATACTTCTCTCCGTCTGGAACAGTGCAGCCACAGGACGAATGAGCGCACTTCTTTGGTTCTTTGGACATGGTCATTTTCTCCTGAATCCCTGGCGGGAATCTCTCCTATTGGATGCATCCGCGAGCGATCTCTGCGGCCTGCTGAATATTTTCTCCCGCATGTCTTGTCCTAGGTTCCGGCATCCCCGCCATGTAAGAATGCGGTGAAATGCCGACGACCGCTCCGCCCAGCCCACTCCATGCCAGCATCTCAAAGAAGATGACGCGCAATGCGTGGCTGCTGATCGGGCTTTGCGTCCCGGTTATCTGCCTGGCTGTGTACTATGCGCCGTTCCTTGTCTCGCTCGGCTGGCACGTGATGCACGGCATGACGGTGAACTACCGTGGGCTGCGGGTGCGGGTTCCACTGGGGTGGACTGCCGATCTTACGCTGACGAAGGATGACTACCCGGCAAACCCGCAGGGCATCACGCTCGAGAAGCAGCCGAAGACTCTGGCCTTCGAAGTTGCCGGACCGGAGATGATGTACTTCAACCTGCTTCTGCCGGATGCAGGAAAGGATCCGGCGCAGCAGGCCCAGGAGTGGAAGAATTTTTTCCTCCAGGCGCATTCCGCCTCCGAATTCCATATCGCCGATCTCGAGGGCCTTTCCTCCGGTATGGACTGTCTCGAAGCTACGCCGGTCGGCAACACGTCAGCAGCGGCGTTGACGTGCATTTCGGTCAAAGACGGATGGGTTGCCACATATGCCGGCGCGCAGGTACACGTGCCGTTGTTCCTCGATGTAGCCGCCAAGTTGAAAGGAAAGCGGTAACGACGGGTCTGCAAGGCGAAGCGATTCGCCGCATTCATCTTCAACAGACCCGAAGCCGCTAAACTAAAACCAGCATGAAGCACCGCACAATCAAGCATTATGAACTGATCCGCCGTCTGGGCGCGGGCGGCAGCGGAATCGTCTATCTTGCGACCGACACGCTGCTCATGCGGCCTGTTGTGCTGAAGGTTCTGAAGCGCGGCGCGCTCACCCTGGAGCAGATGCGCAGCACCGTGCTGCGCGAGGCGCGCATGGCGTCAGCGATCGAGCATCCCAACGTCTGTGCGATTTATGAAGTCGGCGAGGAGGGCGAGGAAGCCTTCATCGTGATGCAGTATGTGCCGGGCCAATCCCTCGACAAACTCATCGCCAAGGGGCCGGCGAGCCTGCAGTTGCTGCTCTCGGTGGGAATCCAGATAGCAGACGGATTGAGCGCGGCCCACTTGTTGGGCATATTCCATCGCGATCTGAAGCCCGCAAATGTCGTGCTGACCGATGGCGGCCTGGCGAAGATCCTCGACTTTGGCCTGGCGCGCCGTATCAATCTTGAAGACGCGGAATTCGATCCGGCCAAGCCGGCAACGCGCAAGGCGGGCCCGGTGCAAGCCACCTATACCGCACGCGGAGGAACGATCGCCTACATGGCGCCAGAGCAGTTTGTCACCGGGCAGAGCAGCGTGCAGAGCGACCTCTGGGCGCTGGGCGTCATTCTCTACGAGCTGGCCAGCGGACGGCATCCTTTCGCGCGGCCCGATGCCGAAGAGTTTCAGAGCATCCGTGCCATTCAGTATCTGGATCCGCAGCCGCTGGATGTATCGCCCGAACTTAATTCGGTCGTAATCAAACTTCTGCAGAAGAATCCCGCGGAGCGCTATTCAAGCGCGGCAGACGTGCGCGAGGCGCTCAAGACGATCATGAAGACCTCGCAGATCGAGACGGGCATCATTCCGGGGGACGCCGCCGCAAATCTGCCGCCTTCGAATTCCGAGGCCGAAAAGCGCACCACGGGAATCCTGTCGATGCTGGCCGAGCGCTTTCGTGAGTCAGCGGATACGAAGGAGAAGCAGAACACGATTCTGGTTCTGCCGTTTCAGAATTTCGGACCGTCGGAGGTCGCTCCGCTCTACGGATTCGCTCTGGCTGACGCGATCGCCGCGCGGCTTGCGCGCATGTCGTCGCTGGTGGTGCGCCCTTCGAGCTCGTTACTGCATCTGCCGATCGCGCAGATGGATCCTCTTGAGATCGGGCATAAGCTGCTGGTCGAGTGGGTGCTCACCGGCAACTTCATTCAGTCGGAAAAGGGATTTGATCTCAACTGGCAGCTGCTCAACGTGACCGGCGAGAGCGTTCGCGCGGGCGGCGCCATCAGCGTGCCGTCGTTCGACCTGATCGCAGTGCAGACGGAGATCTGTAACGAAGTCTTCGCGTCTCTGCAGGGACTGGGGCAGCTCAACCAGCAACCCGACCGCGGCTCGGCACGTAGCGAGCCTCTGGGTGAAAACCTCTCCGAGGAGTATCTGCAGGCTCGCGCTGTATTATCTTCGTTCACGCAGCGCACCGGTAGCCGGCTCGATCTGGAGCGAGCGCGGGAGCTCTTCGATAACGTTGTCGAGCGCGACCCGACATTCGCGCCGGCGTGGACTGGCCTGGGCATCACTCATTTGCAATATCTGCGACACGGATTTGGCGGCCAGATGCACGTGATGGCGGCGCGCCGTGCCTTTGACCGCGCACTTGAGATCGATCCCGGATCAATCGAAGCGAATCTCTACCGCGTTTACATGCTGCTTTCGCGTGGTGAGAAAGAGAGCGCGCGCCACGGCATCGAAAACCTGCTGCACGAGGCTGCGAACGACTGGAACGTACACATGGTTGCGGGCATCACGCTGCGGCTGGATGGCATGTATGAGCAGGCGATCGACCAGTTCAACCGCTCGCTCAGCCTGAACCCTTCGAACGCGCCGGTCATCTACAACCACCGCGCGCGTGTGTACCAGTATCAGAATCAGCTCGAGCTGGCTTCCGACGAGATTGAGAAGGGCCTGACCCTTGAGCCCAAACATCCGTTGCTGCGAACGTCGCTTGCGTATCAGCGAATGCGCCAGGGTGATCTGCCGCAGGCGATCGAGATTCTGGAGGGCGTCATCCGCGACGATGACAGCATGCGCATCGCCTATCCGACGCTCGCGATGTGCTATGCCATGCAGGGCGACAGGGAGCGCGCGGCGTCGCTTATCGAGGAGGGTTCGATGGCGGCGGCGGAGGCCGACAGTGAGATGGCGTATCGGCTGGCAACTTACTTTGCGGTTGACGGCGATGAGAGCGAAGCGCTGCACTGGCTGCGGCGCGCCATCTATCTGGGCAATGAAAACTATCCGTGGTTCGCGAAGAATCCCGCGTGGAGCCGCCTGAAGGGACACGGCGATTTTGAGCGCATTCTCGAAGACCTGAAGAAGACTTACCGCCGCAACCTGAAGAACTGGAAGCGGCTGCTCGAGCAGTTGCCTCAAAGCTCTTCGTGAGTGGGAACATGATAGTGCAGATCCCTGGGAGCGGTATGACGCCACGCCGCTCGCAGGGCCTACTGCACGATCTGCTTCCTGGCTACCTTCAGGTGCACGTGTAATGAGCCGTGTTCCCCCAGAATCCGGCCACGGGTGTGAATGCAGCGGCATCCGCCTGCGTGAATTTGAGCTCGTCGGGCAATGAAAGCTTGACCATGCCGAAGCTCTTGTCCGGATAGGCGAGTGTGGCGAGGATCTTGCCAGGCACGCGGAAGTCGGGATGGTTCATATGCTCAGCTTCGATTGCTTCAGGCAGATCCAGGGCTAGTTTTCCAAATTCATTCGCAGTCATAAACGTCACATTTGCTGTTGCATTTCTTCCATGGAGACGTCTTTGATATGCGTGCCGATGTACCAGTGAAAGCCGAAAGGATCCGCGACACCGGCCGTCCTGTCTCCATAGAACTGGTCGGCGGGCTCACGCAGACTCGTGGCTCCAGCGGCGAGAGCCTTTTTGTAGACGGCATCGCAATCTTCGACGTAGAGCACCAGGCTCATGGGAGCGCCTCCGTAGTGCTCGGGGCTGTAGGCGCCCATGTCGGCGTTTTCATCTGCCATCATGATGCATGAGTCGCCGAGGTTGATTTCGGCGTGCATGATCCGGCTTTTTTTGTCGGGCATCCTCATCCGTTCGGTTGCGCCGAAGGCTTTCGCATAGAATGCGATCGCGTCGGCGGCGTTCTTGAAATATAGATAGGGCTGCAGGCTGTGATATCCATCGGGAATTGGTTTTGCCATCTGGGGCCTCCTGAATGTTCTTGGATGATTGTTGCGCGCACGTCGGAAGGTGGATTGTAAAAATCTGACCTGCACCACAAATCAGAGCAGCCGAACGTGATTCAAATGCTCAGTGGCGCGCGCCGCGTAGACGGTCGGGGTGAATCCTGAGAAGGTCTGGAAGTCATGGATGAAGTGGGCCTGGTCGTAGTAGCCGCATTCGAGGGCCACATCGGCCCAGTCAATGCTCGGCAGGCGATGAACCTTGCGCAGCACGCGCTGGAATCGCTGCACGCGGCTGAATGACTTGGGGGTGAGCCCCACCTGGTCGTGAAATATCTGAGCAAAACGGCGATGGCTCAGGCCGATGCGGTCGAGGACGGATGCGACGGTTGTGGCGTGCGGGCGGAGGCAGAACCGGTGCAGAGCGAACGCAACACCAGGATGCAGTTGGAGCGGACGCATGGTCTGGCGGAGGAGAAATGCCTCTGCCAATCTGAACATGGTTTCGAGGTCAGATGATTCCAGCAGCCGCTCGCGAAGTTCCTGAACGGATCCGCGCCATAGGCACTCGAGATCCACGTCGCTGTCGGCGATTTCAGAAGAGGGAACACGAAAGAATGGGAAAGAACCGCCGGGCTGAAATTCGATGCCGAACACGCAATCCTCCTGCTCGGTATCAATGACGAATGGCCGCGAGCGGGGACCCGAGAGAGCGGCGAGGCCGTAAGTTTCGCATCGGGTAAGATCGCGTGGGTCGTAGATGCGCATTGGCTCGTCGCGAAGATTGACGATGATCGCCGGTTCGCCGTTGGGCATCAGCTGCTCTTTGGCGTGGGTCTGCGGAGCGCCTTCCCAGTACCAGAAGCACTTTACGAATTGCGCGAGAGGAGCCTGAGGAGTGTAAAGGCCATGCACCATGACACGCCGCCATTGTAATCATTGCAGTGCAGCAGCAAAAGGGAGCGCCTGAGCGCTCCCGTGAATTCAATGGGTTGTACCGTTCTAGTTCTTGGTGGGGGTAAGGGCCATCGGCTCGGTCAGGCTGAAGGTAACCATCGCACCCTCGGGCAGAACCGCCGCATCGGGATGCTGCATGAGCAGGTGCGCTGTCACCACTCCTGCGCCGATACTGGCTCCCACCAACGCTCCAACCGGGCCGCCTGCGTACGCACCGACCACAGCGCCCGTTCCGGCGGCGGCGCCGTATTCGACCGCGTTTTTCACCAGATGTGCCCGGGGCTGGATGCCTCCCTCGCTATCCGTCCGCGTGCCCGGCGCTTCAGAACCGGCAACCTGCCCATAGAGGTGGTAGGCAGTACCGTCAGGCAGAATCACCACATCAGGGCGCAAACGCAGCGTAGCGGCGGGGCCAAAATGATGGCCCTGGCTGACTGCGATCACGCGACCCCTGAGCTCCGAGCCGGCAGGAATGATGATGCGGCCGTCCTTGTAGACGTCTTTCGTCACTTCGCCTTTGAAGGGCGCGCCTGCCGTGGTATCCCGGGTTGAGAGCTTTTCTGTCAGTTTGACGCGGATGTTGGTGCCTTCGGCGAGATCGTTCGCCGACGAGGGCACTGAACTTACGATGTCATCTTCGCTGGCGGGCCGCGTCTGCAGAGTCGCGCCCGTTGCAGCGGGAGCCTGGTTTCCGCCCGGAACCGTGACAATGTCGTAGTCAGGATTGCTGGCCGGTGTGGCAGCGACCGGTGCTGGCGCGGGTGCCGGAGTAGTTGCGGGCGGAGCTTCGGGCGCGGCTGCGGCAACCGCCGGCGATGGTTTAGCCGGCGGCGGCGGGGCTGGTTGAGTGTCCGGGGCAGCAGTTATGGTCGCGTCCGGAGGCGGCTGCGATACGCCTGAATACGGGTCAGAAGTGGCTGCCTGTTGCGCGAACGCCGCACCAGAAACCGCCAGCGTCGCGGCCAGTGCGGCATAAGTCCATCCATTGCGAAGCTTTGTCATAAGTACCTCATTCTTCACTTCTATTTGCATTGCCCGGGCCGGCGCGAATCTCGCCATCTACGAATAAGTTTGCTACATGGTCAGACACCGAAACCAGCGCGCGGTCGCGTTCCTGGCCCCATATTCTTTAGCCCGAAATCTTTAGAAAGACAGGTGCAATGCGCCAGTCTTTCTCATCGCCATTTCCAGTCCAGTTTCCAGCCTAGTCCAGCTTTCCGCGCTAAACCACTGCGCAAGCGCACCTGCGAACCATAAGCGTTACCATTCGTGGTACTTGTTGCGACGGTTCGGGCCGCCGTTGGCGAAGGGCCGCTCTTTGTTAGAATCTCGAAGGGAAGCCTGAAAAGACCATGGAAGGCAGTTGTTTTGTATGGCTAGCTTCATCGACACGATCTGCGGAATCGCCGGTGAACCCATCCGCGTAGACCGACGCCCCAAACTCAAAGACCGCCTGCAACATCACATTTCAAGGAGTGACATGACGGAGATTGCTGCCATCCACGCGCGCGAGATTCTTGATTCGCGCGGAAATCCCACCGTAGAAGCTGACGTTGTTCTCGCCGGTGGCGCGATTGGCCGCGCAGCGGTACCCAGCGGAGCGTCCACGGGCGAGCACGAAGCCGTGGAACTGCGCGATGGCGACAAGTCGCACTACCTGGGCAAGGGCGTGCTGCAGGCCGTTGAAAATGTCGAGAGCGTTCTTGCGCCCGAGCTGACGGGAATGGATGCAGCCAACCAGCGCCTGCTCGATGCAACGATGATTGCTCTCGATGGCACTCCAAATAAAGGCCGTATCGGCGCGAATGCGATCCTGGCTGTCTCGATGGCTGCGGCGCGCGCATCGGCCAAGGCGTTGAGCATTCCGCTTTACCGCTATTTAGGCGGGGTAAACGCTTCGGTTCTGCCCACGCCGATGATGAACATCATCAATGGCGGAGCGCATGCGGATAACAACGTAGACTTCCAGGAGTTCATGGTGATGCCGGTCGGTGCGGAGCGCTTCGCCGACGCGCTGCGGTGGGGCGCGGAGGTCTTCCACACGCTCAAAGGCGTGCTGAAGAAGCGCGGCTACAATACTTCCGTAGGCGACGAAGGCGGATTCGCTCCGTCTCTCAAGTCGAATGTCGAAGCCATCGAAGTTATTCTCGAGGCCATCGAGCTTGCGGGCTACAAGGCGGGCGAAGACATCGCGATCGCGCTTGATCCTGCCGCCAGTGAGTTCTACGACAAAGAATCCGGCAAGTATGTCTTCAAGAAATCCGACAAGAGCGAGCGCACGAGCGAAGAGATGGCTCGCTACTGGCAGGAGTGGACGCGCCAGTATCCCATTGTCTCGCTTGAAGACGGGCTCGCTGAGGACGACTGGCAGGGCTGGAAGTATCTGACCGAGCTGATCGGCGGACAGATACAGCTTGTGGGCGACGACCTTTTCGTTACGAACACTGAGCGCTTGCAGCGTGGGATCGAAGAGGGCATTGCCAATTCGATCCTCATCAAAGTGAACCAGATCGGCACTATCAGCGAAACACTGGAAGCTATCGAGCTGGGTCGCCGGTATGGATACACCTCGATCATTTCGCACCGCAGCGGCGAGACGGAGGATACCTTTATCGCGGATCTCGCTGTTGGCACCGGGGTGGGCCAGATCAAGACCGGCTCAGCCTCGCGCACCGACCGTATCGCCAAGTACAACCAGTTGCTTCGCATTGAAGAAGAGCTCGGCCAGGCCGCCGAATTCCTCGGCCTCGAAGCTGTGAATTTTGGCGAGTAAACCCACACCCAAATGCGCGCGAGCCGTGGCGCGCTTTCCAATTCTTCATCGGAGCATTCATGCGTATCGCCGTCCTGGCACTTTGCAGCTTCACCCTGCTCGGTTCAGCCCTTGCTCAGCAGACACCTTCCTCATCAACCGCCCCAGCGAAGGCGCCCGGCGCTTCGAGTTCGTCAGCTCCCGCTGCTACACAGGCTCCGGCCAATCCACTCACCGACGCTCAAGCGAAACAGATGCTGCAGATGACGGGCGCGCTCGAGATGAAGGAGCAGTTGCTCCACAGCGTGATGAACTACTTCCGCACCAGCATGCCCTTTATGCCGAAGGATGTCTCCGACGATCTCGAACAGTCGTTCGGGAAGCTTGATCTTGAGACGCCGATCATCGCCATCTACAAGCAGCACATCTCGGCCAGCGATGCAGATGCGATCATCGCGTTCTATAAAACTCCCGCAGGCAAGGACATGATCCAGGCCATGCCTGAGATCATGCAGCAATCCCAGCAGGTGGGGCTGCAACTGGGCCGCAAGACGGCGCAGGAAGTCGTCGAACGCCATCGCCCGGAGATCGAGGCGGCAGCCAAGCAGTACCAGCAGGAGCATGCACCGAAGCCCGCTCCCTCGCTGAATACTTCGCCGGGCTCGACGCCGTCGCAAAATACGCCGCCGGCTTCACAACCCAACTAGTCCTCAAGAGTAGTAGCGCATCATAGCGGCGGCCGGATTCAGCGTCCGGTCGCGTCGCGCCGAGAGAATTAGAAGCAGGGAGCGAGAGTGTCCATTCACACCCGACCGATCGTCCTTACCATCCTTGATGGATGGGGTTACCGTGCGCAGGTTGAGAACAACGCCATTGCGCTGGCGCGCAAGCCGACGTACGACAAGCTGCTCACCGAATTTCCTAATACGCTGTTGCACGCCTCCGATCACTTCGTCGGCCTGCCTGACGGGCAAATGGGCAATAGCGAGGTCGGCCACCTGAACATCGGCGCCGGGCGCATCGTGCGCATGGATATCACGCGCATCGACGCACTCATAGCCAGCGGGGAATTCTTCACGCACCCGATCATCCTGCATGCCCTGCAACTCGCCCGCGAAGGCGGACGCCAGCTTCATCTCTTCGGGCTGGTCTCCGATGGAGGCGTGCATTCACATCAGAATCATCTCTACGCGCTTCTCAAGGCGGCGAAGCAACAGGGCCTTGAACGGGTCTTCGTCCACGCCTTCATGGACGGCCGCGACACGCTGCCCACTTCAGGCGCCGGATATCTCGCACAGCTTGAGCAGAAGATGCGGGAATATCAGATCGGCAAGATTGCCTCCGTTTCGGGACGCTATTACGCCATGGATCGCGACCGCCGGTGGGAACGCGAGAAGCTCGCCTTCGACGCGATGGTTACAGGGCGTGCCCAGGGCGGGGAACATCATGATCCCGTCGCGCGCCTAAGGGAGTGCTACAGCAACGGCACCACGGATGAATTTATTGTGCCGTTCGTAGTTACAGATGAGCACGGGCATCCGAACGGCGTGATCCGCGACGACGATGTCTGTGTCATGTTCAATTTTCGCGCCGACCGCGCGCGGCAGATCACCCGAGTGCTGGCACGCAACAGCGGCCTAACCAAGGTCGAAGGCCGCGATCTGCCGGGAGCCGACGATCTGGACGGTGTCATCCCGCGTACGGAGGTTCCAAAGAACCTGCACTACGTGACGATGACGCAGTATGACAAGCTCTTCACTCTCCCGATGATCATCCTGCCGGAGTCGATGGAGAATCTCCTGGCCAACATGCTGGCGCAGGGGAACCTGCGCAATCTGCGCATTGCGGAAACAGAAAAGTATGCCCACGTCACGTACTTCTTCAACGGCGGTATTGAAACGCCGTTTCCCGGCGAGGACCGCATTCTGATTCCCTCGCAGAAGGTCGCAACATACGATCTAGCGCCGGAGATGTCTGCTGCGGGAATCACGGACACGGTCATCAAAGCCGTCGAAGATACAGCGTTCGATCTGATCGTCGTGAACTTCGCCAACGCCGATATGGTTGGCCATTCGGGCAGACTCGCTCCGACGATCAAGGGAGTCGAAACCGTCGACGCATGCCTCGGCCGGATATACCAGACCATCCGGCAGAGCGGCGGTTCGCTTATCATTACCGCGGATCACGGCAATGCGGAACTGATGGTGGATCCGGTCACCGGCGGTCCGCACACAGCGCACACGACGAACCCGGTTCCCTTCATTCTGGTCAGCGAAGATGCGACAAACTATTCGCTGCGTCCGCACGGATCGCTACGCGATATCTCTCCGGTGCTGCTGGCAATGCTGGGGCTCGAGCAGCCTGTGCAAATGACAGGGAGCGACCTGCGGATGAGATATGTCTCGAGCTAAATCAGCTGACTAGAAGGTCTTCTGCTTCTCCGGGAACCACGTAATCCGCGCGTTGATCACGGTGTCGCTCTGCGGTCCCGCCTTGTAGATCGGCGCCTTCCACACCTCGTGCCCTACCGAGGCCTGTAATTCGATGTCTTTGAAAAATCGCTTTGTAACCTGGCCCTCGTAGACATTCTGTGTCGTGCCGCCGGGAATGAATCCTGCGTCAGCTTTGGCGTTCCGGTACTTGAACTGAACGAATTCATTGGCTGACAAATGATAGGTGAGCCACCCCTGGCCGCCTTTGCCATCGCGCCCGATCCAGTCGGCGAACAGCGATCCATTGATGGTGGGGCCCTGTTTTTGGACCGTTTCGTAGTAAAGGAAGTTTCCGCCGGCCTGGGCGTCGCTTACGGGGTCCGTCGAGCCGCCCTCTACGCGCATATCCAGTTTCGGCATCATGGGGAAGTGCGAAAGGTAAAGGCCGGGACGCACGCCCGACCGCCGCGGCGCACTGATCGGACTTAAGTCGTCATGCACTACAGAGTCGGTATAGAGCGTGAGCCACTTGCGGAGGTAAGGCAGCCGCCAGGTGAAATCAAATTGGCTGAAGCGCGCTCCCGGATCGTCTCTCGAAAACTTTTCCGCCTCAGTTACGTTCTGGAAGCTGAAGAAACTGTGAAAGAAGGTGTGGAGTGTGATTGGCTCGTTGCACGTGTAGAAAACACCTGTCGCCGTATTAAGACACTGGCGGTTCTTGCCTCCCCATACTACGGTGCGGCTGAATCCGAACTCGAGGTCTTTGGTCGGCTTGAAGCTGATCTTTTCGGCGTGCTCCCAGGGTGAAATGGGATACTGGTGACCCGGAACCGGGCCAACGAAGAAATCGTAACGGAATGGTCCTGTGATCTTCGATAGTCCGGGAATGCGGAGCGGCTCTACGCGATTGATTTCAAAGGCGTAGGGGTTTTCGGCATTGTCGCTCTGCATCATGGCGCCGCCCGTGTCGGGACTCCACCAGTGGTCGTTCTTGCCGAAAGAAATTTCGTGACCCCAGATGTGGTAGGACAGCAGCGCCTCAAGAATGGTGAAGCGGTCCTGCCCGGAGATCTGTCCATAGGGAAGCGTGGACTGTACCGGATACTGCGCGAGAGGAATCTGGTCGTAGTTGGCGAGGAGCTGAGCCGTCGACAGAGGATAGCCCGTATAGCCTGGCGAATGCTGATACTCCCCGCGGAAATACAGGGAAAACCGGCCGGCCTCTGCGCGTGAGCTGAAGCCGGTGTAGTTGTTGAATCCTTCCCCATACGGCCGGCCGTAGTCGTTGATGATGGTCAGGCCAAGATGGTAGCTGTCGCGCAAAGGCGTTCCGCTAATGCCGCGCAGGATGGTGTACGCGCTCTCGAATTCAGCGCGTGCTTCATGCTCGCCCCGAGCAGTGTCCACATCGGAGGAGACTTCTTTTTGCACGGCGAGATAGATTTCGCGAGCCTCGTCATCGTTCACGTTGGCATCGATGGCGTCAGCGGAAAGCTGCAGCATGTGCGCAATGCTCAAGCGCGTCCACGGACGCAGACCCATGAATGCCGTGTCGATGTAGCCCAGGGCATGTAGCCGATCGAGCGCCGGGTACACCCAGTTGTCCATGGGGATGTAGGTCGAGCTCAGAGTGCTGGTGTAGATCACCGGCGAGGCCGGCCGGTAACTCGGGGGGAGGGGCTGCTGATGCGCATCGCCCCCTGCGGAGGAGTCTGATGCTGCCGCTATCTGAACTGTCGGAGCTGTCGGGGTTTCACCGCCTGACTGTGCAAATCCACTCTGCCAGCCTGCGCAAAATGCCATAAGCAGGCATAATGAAGAGACAATTCTCACTCGCACCTCGAAGATTGGGGGAATCTAGTCCGGGGTTGCAGCACGGCGTCGGATCGCACTGAAAGCCTTATGCTTAGGCTAGAGGATCGGACTGAGGAAGACAAGCCGCGCCCACGTCCGCGTTGAATTCAGCAAGGGCTTCGTCTTTCCAGCGGTTATCGAAGAGCTTCTTTCCCGCCAGATAGCGTTCGATGTTGGCGATGGGGCTCGCCGACATGCCTTGCGCGCCATACGGCACGCAGGCGATAAGAGTGGGACCGCCATCGCGTGCCCGGGCAATTGATTCCTGCGCTACCCGGTAAATAGCGACGAGATCATTGGCATCGACGGTAATTACCGGAAACAACTCGCTGAGCCTGGCGATCAACTTTTCGTCGCCGCGGTTCGATTCCGTCTGGACGACGTAGAGAACAGGCAGCTTGTGCTTTGAGGCGAGTTCCAGCGCTTCTCTGCACTCCTTCACCGCCGCGGCGCCACCTTCCATGAAGGCAACGGCGATCCTCCCGTTCTTCACTATTTTGTTGGTCAGTGCCGCTCCCGTTGCGAAACCAGCCTGCGCGGTTGCGGTTGAGGAGGCCGGAGTCAACGCGCTGACCTTGCCAAAGGTAAACGCCACACTGGATTTCCCTGCATTGGCGTGATGGAGCAGGGCGCGTGCCGGAACGCCCTTTACGAGATTCGCGGAAAAGATTCGCGGAGTGAGGACAACTGTGTCCTCGGGCGAGAGATCGAGCATCAGGCCGACGGCCGCAGCCGTCAGATTTTGCGTGCCGTCTGCACGATGCGCGGGAAAGGAGCCAAGGCGCTCCTCAAGCAACTCGCACTTGAGCAGCGCCGCATACAGCTGTCGGAATTTTCCGCTGCTGATGAGCGAGTAACCATTCTTGCCGGCGACGGCCGCGGAAGGCCCCTTCAACTGGGTGGGCATGTGCGATGTATTGTTCCTCTGGTGTGTCGATCCGCGTGGGTCGGTTGGGGCGATTGTATCGCACCGGTGAAAGTAGAAATTGCGTTAACTATTCCGCAGATGGATAGAGAAAGCGTCAACAGCCTCTCACAAAGTTTTGGCTCGCGCAATGCGGGAATTGTGAGGCTTTTCAACAGAACTGTGAATAAGCCTGTGTATTTCCGCCGTGAGCGCGCAGCAAATGCAGAATTGGCGCGCACTTTAGCAAAATGCACTCTTCTCGCAGCAGTTGATTTCCCAATTCAGGTCGAGTAGTCGGCGTTGATTCGCACGTACTCCGCCGTCAGGTCGCATGTCCAGAATCGGCAGCTCCCGCTGCCCATTCCAAGCGCAATTCTGACCGTGAATTCGCGGTTCTTGAGATAGGCATGAGCCCGCTGCTCATCGAAATTTGCCACCCTCCCGCCGTTCTCGCAGATCTGCTGATCTCCCAGCCAGATAGCAATGCGGTTTGGGTCGATCTGCGCGCCCGAGTATCCCGTGGCGGCCATCAGTCTGCCCCAATTGGGATCGCTCCCCGCCCAGGCTGTCTTGACCAGCGGAGAATGCGCGATGGCCTTTGCCACTCGGAGGGCGTCAGCATCGCTGGCCGCTTCTTCGATCTGCAGCTCGACGATGTGAGTCACACCTTCGCCGTCATCCACAATTTGTTTCGCGAGCGACAAGCATACACCCTCAAGAGCCGCCTTGAACGCAGGATGGCGGGAGTCGACGCGGGCTCCGCTTGCCCCTGAGGCGAGAAGCAGAATTGTGTCGTTGGTAGAGGTATCGCCATCAATCGAAATACGGTTGAAGGTGGGTTCGACAGCTCCGCGCAGCAGCGTATTGAGATCGGCGGGGGTGACGGACGCGTCGGTGAAAAGGTACACCAGCATCGTCGCGTGAGGCACAAGCTGCGGATGAAGCATCCCCGCACCTTTACACACACCAGCGAGGCGCACCTGAGTGCCGCCGACATCGATGCATGCATGGGCGATCTTGGGCCGCGTATCGGTAGTCATGATGGCGCGGGCGAATTCCGAGAGGTGCGCCGCATCGGCAGCCAGTGTTTTCTGAACTTCCGGGAACGCGTTTACCAGCTTTTCCGCGGGCAACGGCACGCCGATGACGCCGGTCGAAGAGGGGAAGACCTCGTGGCCCTCTGTGCCAAAAGCTTCTGCGGCTACGGCGCACACTCGCTCGCACGCTGCAATACCGATCTCCCCAGTCGCGCAATTGGCGTTTCCGGCATTGACTGCAACAACACGAACATGCCCAGCGCTGCGCTGCAGATGACGGCTGCCCAGAGTTATGGGAGCAGCTTGTACGCGGTTGGAGGTGAACATGGCAGCAGCGCTGGCAGGCTGATCGGCAACAGCGACGGCAAAATCGAGATTGCCGCTCGGTTTCAGTCCAGCTTTGACAGCAGCGAAGCGAAAGCCGCGCGGAAGCGCGTCCTCGGGGAGCAGAGAAGTTTGAATCATGTGCGCTTTTACTTTATCAAGAGATAAGAATGAGCAGCCTGCCGGATGCAGTCCAGCCCGAAGTCCAATTTCTCAAGATGCAGCACGTCAATGTCGCGCGCGGCGATGCTGTCGTGCTTCATGACATTAACCTTCTGATCGAAAACGGCGAGCATGTCGCGATACTCGGGCCCAACGGATGCGGAAAATCCACGCTGATCAAGACCATCACCTGCGAGTGCTATCCCATCGTCGCATCGGAGACGAGCCTTCGCCTGCTCGGCCGCGACCGCTGGGACGTGTCGCAGCTCCGCCAACACCTCGGCGTTGTCGAGGCACATCTCCCCGGCGAGCGAACCGGCGTCACCCGCGGCATCGACGCGGTTGTTGCCGGATTTTTCTCCGCTTCGACGCTGTGGCCCAATCTGCATGTCACGGCGGAGATGCGCACGCGTGCTCACGCCGCACTCGAGCGCATGCAGGCAACTCCCCTCGAAGAAAAACTCGTCGGCCAGATGTCCGCAGGCGAACAGCGGCGCATCATGATTGCCCGTGCCCTGGTTCATGAGCCGGATATGCTGCTGCTCGATGAGCCTTCGAATGCGTTGGATCTTGCGGCTCAGCGCGAGTTGCGCGAGGCGCTGCGTCTGGTCGCTCAACAGGGAACCGGTATCGTGATGGTGACGCACCATTTGGCGGACATTCTGCCCGAGATGACCCGCGTCATCATGATGCGCTCGGGGCGTATCTTTGCCGATGGCGCAAAGGAGGAGCTGATTACCGAGGAGAAGATTCGCGAGCTGTTCGGCGTGGAGGTCACCCTGACTCGGCGCGATGGCTATTGGCATTCGTGGTGAGGAGTGCGCGTCCAGCGATACGCGCCTTTCGGCGCCTTGATTTTTTGCCGCTGTCTGACATAGATTCTAGGCACACGGGAAAGGAGGATGATCCAGCTAATGAAAAATTCTGAAGGTAGTAGTCGCAGGTCCCTACGTGAGGTGACTGAGGCTTAGAGCGCCCTTGGCTCTAGTCCTGGCGAACCGCAACTTCATCGCCGAGGCCCGTATGAAAGCGAGGGTGCCTCAGGTCAAACTCAACAGCTCACCGGTGATCAAGGCCCGCTCCGCCAAGTCTGGCAGCGGGCCTTTCACGTTTGTCGATAATGCCAAAGTCTCTCGTAAAGACATTCAAGGCTACCCTCGAGCGGGGCCAGGCATCTCTGGGCTGGACGATCATTCGCGTCCCGCGCGCCGTTACCGATGCATGGCAGGGACGCAACCGCGTCCGCGTGAAGGGCGAGATCTGCGGCCACTCCAGTGACAGCTTCGCCTTCCGCACGTCGCTTTTTCCCAGTGGCGACGGAAGTTTTACGCTGCTGGTCAATAAACGCATGCAATCTGGCGCCAAAGTTACCCTCGGCAGTGTCGCTACGTTTCGCCTTGAGCCGGACGCGGATGAGCGCGAGGTAGCCATTCCAGCCGAGCTCAAGGCAGCCCTCTCTGATGTGCCCTCACTGCGTCGCTGGTACGATCGCCTGCCCTACAGCATTCGCAAGTATGTGACAGACATTGTCCTGGGACCGAAGAGCCCCGAAGCGCGTGTTCGTCGCGCCGAGATGATGGCGGAAACCCTGCTCTCCATGCAAGAGGGCGAACGCGAACTGCCGCCGATTCTCGAAGCGGCGTTTGTCCGTGTTCCCCTTGGCCGGAAGGGTTGGGAACTCATGACTCCCGCCCAGCGGCGCAGTCACCTGTGGGGAATCTTCTATTACCGCAGCCCTGAGGCACGCCAGCGCCGAACCGACAAAGCCGTCGAGGATGCGGTGCGCATCGCCAGGACGAAAGAATCCAAGGGCACAGTGTGACCTGGTAGTTGCGGGCTCGGTCGCGGAGCGTGAAAACCATCTGGTAGCCGGCCGCAATACAATAGCCGCATGGAACCCCTCGTGATTGCCGGCAAGGCATTTCAATCGCGCCTCATCGTCGGAACCGGAAAGTACAAAGACGGCCCCGAAACGCAGGCCGCCATTGAGGCCTCGGGGGCCGAGATGGTTACGGTTGCGGTTCGCCGTGTAAACCTTGACCGCTCTAAACAATCGCTGCTCGATTTCATCGACCCGCAGCGCTATTTCCTGCTGCCGAATACGGCCGGCTGCTATACCGCTGACGAGGCGATTCGTGCCGCGCGGATGGGCAGGGAAGTCGGCCTATCCGACTGGGTGAAAATTGAGGTGATCGGCGATCAGTCCACGCTTTACCCAGATGTGCAGGCTACACTCGAAGCGACGCGGATATTGGTCAAGGAAGGCTTTACCGTTCTTCCCTATACATCTGATGACATTGTATTTGCGCGTCGCCTAATTGAAGTGGGGGCCGCTGCCGTGATGCCATTGGCCGCACCGATCGGCAGCGGACTCGGGATTCAGAACAGGGCGACTCTCCAGATCCTTCGCGAGCGCATCACTGAGGTGCCGTTGATTGTCGACGCCGGAGTGGGCACCGCCTCCGACGCGGCTCTGGCCATGGAGATGGGAGCCGACGGGGTTCTGATGAACACCGCCATTGCTGCCGCCGCCAACCCGATCCTCATGGCTGAAGCGATGCAGCATGCTGTTCTCGCCGGACGGCAGGCCTATCTTGCCGGACGGATGCCCAGACGTCTCTATGCCACGGCCAGCTCGCCCCTGGAAGGAATTTCGAAATAGGCAGAAACGATGGCCTGTATCAAAATCGCTATCTCGCAGACCCGCTGCCTGTCATTTAGACTCACCCCATGCGTGTCTTCGGCATCGACTGCGGCACCGAGTGCACCGGCTACGGCGTCGTTGAGTGGGACGACGGCGCGCGCTGCCCGCAGCTGATCTCCCTGGGCGCAGGAGCGATCCGCGCTTCGAAGAAGGATCCCCTGCCGCAGCGGCTGGCGGCGGTTTACACCCGCCTGATCGAATTGCTTGAATCGCACCAGCCCGATGTGGTCGCGGTTGAAGAAGTGTTCTATTCGGTGAATGCCAAGTCTGCCCTCAAGCTCGGCCACGTGCGCGGAGTCGCTCTCCTTGCCGCGGCCACAGCACGCCTGCCCTTTGCCGAATACGCTCCGCTCACGATCAAGTCCACCGTAACCGGTTATGGACTGGCGCAGAAGGAGCAAGTGCAGTTCATGGTCGCCCGCCTGCTGAATCTTTCCTGCGTACCCGAACCGGCCGATGCTGCCGATGCGCTTGCCATCGCTATCTGCCACATCCACCACTCGCAGACGGCCGCGCTGCAAATGCCCGCTTACAGATAAATGCTCGCTTTCGCCGCCATTCTTGCCATCGCCCTGTTTCAGGCCGCCCCGTCGTCTTCTGGAAACGTGCAGCAGGCGGCCGCCTCGCCGGAGATCCGCTTTTCCTTCGACCATGCCCAACTCGATCCGGCTACCTATTCTCTGGTTGTGAAGGAAGACGGCTCCGGCCATTACGAGTCTACGCCCGGCCCTGTCTCCGGCCCCGCCACCGACGGTATAGCCTCAGCGCCCCACCAGCGCGACATCGTGATTCGCGATCCGCTGCTCGAATCTCTCTTCAAGACGGCGCGCTCGCATCACTTTTTCGCGACCGAATGCGAGGCGCCGGACAGCCACGTGGCGTTCACCGGAAAGAAGACCCTTGTCTATTCAGGCCCGGATGGCCGCGGGGAATGCACTTTCAACTGGTCGCGCGACCAGCAGTTGAACCAGCTTGCCGACTCCCTGATGGCGGTGGCCTTCACGATCCATGAAGGCAGCCGCCTCGCCATAGAGCATGTGCACAGCCGCCTCAGCCTCGACGCCGAGTTGGAGCAGCTGCAGGATGCAGCGAAGGACCATCGCGCGCTGGAGATCGAGAACATCGCCCCCGAGCTTCAATCCATTGCCGCTGATCCAGCCGTTATGAACCGGGCCCGGAACCGCGCGCGAGCATTGTTGAACGGTGACGCGTCCAAACACTGATCGTTCAGGGTCCGGCGTGGTGAATCGTCCCGCGCGCTGCGCCGTCCATTATGACGTGGCAAAAGTGCAAAGCGAAACTTTCCGGCACGGATTCGCGTTTTTAAGTTGTAGTAGAAGCAGCACCGGGTCAGTCAGCAGCACTGGGCCAATCGAAGGAGGTGTCCTATGAGGCACCCGAGCACGAATCATTGCTGGTATCGAGCCATTGGCGGCTCGTTCGCCATAATCACCTTGGTAGCGAGTTTAAGCGCTTTCGGGCAGGAGCAATCTGTGCCCCCGCCGCCGCCCGATTCACAGCAGGCGTCACAGCCATCCCAGCAGGAACCGCCCGAGCCAAGCAATGTTCGCGCTGTGCGCCTGAGCGACGTTGAGGGCAAGGTGCAGGTCTTCAACGGAACCGAATCTGCCTTCAACCAGGCGATGCCCAACATGCCGGCCGTGGAAGGCATGCGCTTCGTCACCGGCGACGACGGACGCCTGGAAATCCAGTTTGAAGATGGCTCCGTCGCCCGCGTAACTCCTAATAGTTCGCTGACGCTGGCGCAGCTCCACCGCAATCCAGACGGCTCGACCGTCACGGCCATTGACGCCAGCGCGGGTCTCACCTATTACGAGATGAATGGCCGTGCCGGCCAGTACAGTGTCCGGTTTGGACCGAACACGGTTATACCCACCGACAGCGCTATCTTCCGCATTAATCTCGACGGCAATCCCGCCGACCTCGCCGTGACCCATGGAACGGTGCATGTGAGCGATGGCCAGAGTCTTGCTCTCGATGTGCGCACGAATCATTCGGTTCACTTCGACCTTCAGACCCCCGGCCAATATGAACAGCTGCAGAGCGTCGCCGCGGACACATGGGACCAGTGGAACTCGGACCGCGATCAGGCGCTGGCCACTCTTGAAGAAAATGCGACCACGGCTCGTGCCAGCACCGGCAATCCTGACGACGCCGCGTGGAATGACCTTGACTACTACGGCGACTGGTACAACGTTCCCGGATATGGTCAGGGCTGGTCGCCCTCCGGCGTAGGCGATAGCTGGGATCCCTTCGGTGTCGGCGCGTGGGGCTACTACAGCGGGATTGGGTATACCTGGATCTCCGGCTATTCCTGGGGATGGTGGCCGTATCACTGCGGCGCGTGGAACTGGTTCGGTAACTACGGGTGGATGTGGTTCCCCGGCAATAACTGCGGCTTCGGCACCATTGGTGTCGGCTGGTATCCCTACGCGAGGGTCTGGCGCTGCCCGCCCAACTACAGGCCGCCCTCCCGGCCAAAGGTCCCCCCTGTGCATGGGCCGCCTCGCGGTCCTCTGCCCCATCCGGAACTCCTCGTCGCGGTCAACCGTGGACAGTTTGACCAGCAATTTCGCTCATTGGGTGGTGTGAAACCCTCGCCACGAAGCTTCGAATACGACGGACGAAGTATCAATCCCGCTGAAGCCACGATTCGTGTACGTACCGGCGGCCCGCTGGGCGAAGGATTCACGAGTGCGACTGTGCGCACGCATCCCGAAGTGTTCGACGGCAGCAACGTTCGCATGACAAATCCCGGGCGGTCAATTTATCAACCGGGCGCATCCAGCTTCCAGAGCAATCGCAGCACAACCGGCTACACACCGCCGCCTCCGGCTGTGTACCGGCCCGCACCAGCCCCGGTTGCTCCGCGCGGATCGTATTCCGGTGGTTCCGGTGCAGGCACCGTGCACTATAGTGCGCCACCGCCGCCACCGGCCGCCGGTGGCCATCCTCACTGAGAAGGTGTCCATGGTCCGAATTATCGGGTCCGGGACAGCTTGCCGGAATCATCCAAAGATATTTGTGTTCAGGTAGTCGTTCCGGAACTTTCCCTTCGGGTCGTATTGCGCCAGGAGCGCCTGGTATTCCGGCATCCTTGCGTAGAGATGAGCCAGCCTGCTGTGCGGTATGGTGAAGAGCTTGGCCCAATGGGGCCTGGTGTCGAAGCGCGCCAGCTTTTCCTCGATCTGCGGCAGGATTTGTTTCACCGCCGGCCACTCGGGCTTCCACGTGAAGTGGATGGCCATGGAGGGACGCTTGTAAGCCATGCTCAGCCACAAATCGTCAGCGTTGACGGTGCGCAATTCCGTGACAAAGAGATGCGGGGTGATCTGATCCCGCAGCTCCTCGACAGCGAGGATCGCTTCGTATCCCTTGTCGCGCGGCACGAAATACTCCGTTTGCAGTTCGGCTCCGCTGCTCGGCGTGAAGTTCATCTTGAAGTGCGGCAACCGCTCGTACCACGGACCCGGCACGCCCCCCTGATCGGTGCAGCTCTCGGCGGAGTGTCCTGAAATCGGGTGAAGCTTCTGCGTCGCGAGCGTCGCACCGTAGAAGTCGGCCGGCCATTTTTGCATGGTGCCCGGTTCGATCCTTCGCTTGATCCACACCTGGGTGATGCGATGGTTTTGCCAGTCGGTGAAGAGGCTCACACTGTAGGCGGTGCCGAAAATCGCGTCGAGATTCTTTTCGAGCTGAGCCATCGAAAGATTTTCATAGACAGCCTGGGCCACCTGATATGTCGGCTGAACGTCGACCGTTATTTTTGTGATCACGCCCAAGCCACCCAGTCCGACCACGGCGCCGCGAAAGCGGTCGCCGTCCTTGCGGGATAGCGTCTTCACTTCGCCGTCCGCGGTGACAATCTCCATCGCGGCCACTGCCGTCGACAGGTTGCCATTCTTGTTGCCCGAGCCGTGTGTGGCTGTTGCGCAAGCGCCAACGACGGAGATGTGCGGGAGGGAGGCGAGGTTGTGCAGCGCATAGCCCTTGGCGTCGATGTACGGCGCAAGCTGTCCGTAGGTCACGCCCGCGCCAACTGTGACCGTGTGGGCTTTCTCATCCAGAACCATTGTGTCGAGTTGCTTCAGCGAGATCTGATTGAGAGAGTTGTCGGCGATGTTGTTAAAGGAGTGGCGCGCGCCGAGCGGCTTGAGCGTTGCGCAGCTTTTCACCGCAGCCTGCACTTCTTCGGTCGTCTTGGGAGAGATCAGGTTTTTCGCGTGATATTCATAGTTGCCCGCCCAGTTTGTGCGGTGTTCGGCCTGCGGCTCCCCCGAGAGATAACGCTGCACCAGGCTGCCGGTTAGAATCACACCTGAAGTCTTCAAGAACTCCCTCTTGTCCATCGTCCCGTTTTCCTCCGCCCCAATGCAAATTGTTCAACGCCTATTTGCGCCGCCCTTCACCATAACTGCTTATTTGCAGAATTCACAATCGGATCGTATCTTTCGTGAATCAATGGTGAGACTCGGTGAATCGAGGCTAGTCGCTTTCGAAAAGGAGATCTCCGCATGCCGCTTCCCACAGACGAGAAGATTCTTGCTCTGAGCAACGACATCATCCAGACTTTCGATTCAATTTTCGGGCTCCATCCCGGCTTTCGCCCCGCCCACGGCAAAGGCATCGTGCTTACCGGTAAATTCACTCCTTCTCCTGATGCCGCATCGCTGAGTCGCGCCCAGCACTTCAATCAGAACTCCACTCCGGTGACCGTGCGCTTCTCAAACTCGACCGGCATTCCTGTGATTCCCGACAACGACCCCAACGCAGATCCGCGCGGCATCGCCATCCGCTTCAACCTCGCCGAGCACGTTCACACCGACATCGTCGCTCACTCGACCGACGGCTTTCCGGCGCGAACCGGGCAGGAGTTTCTTGAGCTTCTCCGCGTCATCGCTGCTTCCAGCGATCAGTCACTGCCGCACCCGTGGCCGGTTGAGGTATTTCTTGGATCGCATCCCGCCGCGCTGGCCTTCGTGCAGGCGCCCAAGCCTGCGCCTTCGAGTTTCGCCCGCGAAAGCTACTTCGGAGTCACGGCGATGAAGTTCACCAACAAGGACGGAGCCGCCCGCTACGGTCGCTACCGCATCATTCCCGCCGGCGGCAACGATCACCTCACGCCTGACGCGGCGGCCGCTAAGGGTTCCAATTATCTGTTCGAGGAAATTACCGATCGAATCCTTCGTGGACTCGTCAAATTCCGGATTGCCGTTCAGGTTGCCGACCCAGGCGACACAGTCGATGATGCGACTGTTCACTGGCCTGAGGACCGCAGGGTAGTCGATCTCGGTGATATCCAGCTTACGGCGCTGGTTCCGGACAATGCAACCGAACAGCAGCGCATCATCTTCGATCCCATCCCGCGTCTCGATGGCATCGAACCGTCCGATGATCCGCTGCTCGAACTTCGCGCGGCAGTTTACCTCATCAGTGGACGCCGCCGGCGTGCTGCACCACCGCAGTAGACGAAGTATTTATGGGTCGTGGCAGACTTCGCGGTCTGCCGGGGTGACCCCTCAAAAAACAAGGAGGACCATCAAATGGCTGTTTCCTTCGCGAACGATATCAAGCCGCTGTTTCGACAAATAGATATTGATCACATGGAGGGCTTTGGCGTTTTGCTGGATGATTTTGCCTACATGTCTACCCCGGCAAACGCTGAAAGCGTACTTGAGACTGTGGTGGGAGATCCGCCCAGCATGCCGCCCGGCGGTCCTTACTGGACGGCGGATCAGGTCGCTCTCTACAAAGAGTGGATGGACGAAGGCTACAAACCCTGAGGCGCCGCGGCCTGCGCAGTCTTTCCTTGACAGCTTAGGAGAGACTGCGCTAGTCTCCTAATTATCTTAGGAGGGAACGTGGCCGAGCAAGCGCAGCTTCTTCCCGGAACCCTCGATCTTCTTATCCTCAAAGCGGTCTCTCTCGGTCCGCTTCACGGCTATGGTGTGTTGCTGCGCATCGGACAGATCTCCGACAGCGCGCTGCTGATTGAGCAGGGAGCCCTCTATCCGGCGCTGTTTCGCCTGGTACGGCAGGGTTTGCTGAAGGCCAGCTGGGGCACCTCCGACAACAATCGCCGCGCCAAGTTCTACGAACTGACCGCCGCGGGCCGTAAGCGCCTGCGCGATGAGACTGAAGGCTGGAATCGCCTGGCCACGGCGATTGCCTCCGCCTTGGCTGCGCAACCGGAGGAGGTATGAGAGCCCTCGCCTGGTTCCGTTGCCTGATTGCGAAGTTCTTTCATCGCTCAGATGTAGCCGATGACATGGAGGCGGAACTTCGCGCTCACATCCTGCTTCGCGCTGACGATCTTGAGCGTTCCGGCCTGGATCGCGCGGAAGCCGAACGGCGCGCGAGGATCGAGTTCGGTGGCTATGAGAGATACCGGCAAGAGTCCCACGAAGCGCTGGGCGGGAATTTTAGTGAAACGCTCCTTCAGGATGTGCGTTTCAGCCTGCGTATGTTGCGGAAATCACCCGGATTCACTTTGGTCGCAGTCTTTACGCTCGCACTGGCCATCGGGGCAAACGCCGTTGTCTTCAGCATCATGAATGCTCTGATTCTGCGGCCCCTGAGAGTACCCCACGCCGAGAGCCTTTACGCCGTCGAGCGGGGACAAGATCAGGCCATCAATCACTCGTTCCCCGATTATCTTGATCTCCGCGATCGCAACCGCAGCTTTGAAGATCTGGTGGCCTACAACGTCACGGGCGCCGCACTGGATACGGGTAACAATCCCACCTCTGCATGGCTTCTGGAAGCGACCGGGAATTATTTCGATGCATTAGGCGTTCGGCCCTATCTCGGCCGCTTCTTTCACCGCTCTGATGAGCACGGTCCCAACAGTGCTCCCTACATCGTTCTCAGGTATGCGTATTGGCACAGCCACTTTCATGACGATGCTGGAGTGGTGGGCCGTGTCGTGCAGCTCAACAAGCATCCTTTCACCGTCCTCGGTGCTGCGCCTCCTGATTTTCAGGGAACCCTCTTGTTTCTCGCTCCTGATTTCTGGGTGCCGATCGTGAACCAGGAGCAGGTGGAGGGAGTAGACGTCCTGAATGAGCGCGGCAACCGCGGCATCCTGATGGTGATGGGACATCTGAAGACGGGTGTCACTCAGGCGCAGGCCGTTGCTGATCTCAACTCGATTGGCACGTATCTTGAGAAGGCCTACCCCAAAGACGATAGCCATATGACGTTTTCCCTTACCAGTCCAGGCCTGGCCGGTGACTGGCTGGGTGGTCCAATGCGGGAATTCCTCACGGGCTTGATGTTACTGGCCGGATTGATTCTGCTGGCGGCCTGCGCTAACCTGGGCAGCCTGTTCGCTGCGCGCGCCGCCGACCGGTCGCGGGAAATTGCACTGCGGCTGGCGCTGGGATCGAGTCGTAGACGCATTCTGCGCCAGGTTTTTACCGAGGCGGTGCTGATCTCTCTTGTTGGAGGCGCAGTCGGATTAGCGGGCAGCGTCGCACTGCTGCGCGGCCTGAGCGCCTGGCGACCGTTTTCAACCGTGGCCCCGAACATGACGGTGCCGGTGAATCCGGACTCGAACGTCTATCTGGTTGCTTTGCTTCTGGCTGTAGCGAGCGGGTTCCTTTTTGGCGCAGTCCCGGTGAGGCAGGTACTCCACACCAATCCTTATGAGGTCGTCAAGTCGGGATTGTCACGCAGAACAGGCAGGCGGATCACGGTTCGCGATCTTCTGCTGGTTGCACAGATCTCGATCTGTGCGGTGCTGGTCACTTCTTCGATGGTCGCGGTGCGCGGGCTGATCCGCTCGCTGCACAGCAATTTCGGATTCGAACCGCGGAACGCAATGCTGGTGGGCGCCTCGCTCAGTACAGCTGCTTATACCGGCGATAGCTTGCCCGCAATGCAAAAGCGTTTGATTGATACTGTGCGGAACGTTCCCGGCGTAAAGGCCGTGGGATCGGTTGATCGGCCACCATTGTATTTCGGCGCGAACGCAGCGATTGTTTTTACCGACAAAACGACAGATCTGCGCCCGTCGAACGCCGCTGCTGAAGCCATGGTATACAACGTCTCTCCCGGATACTTTGAAGCAGCCCATACAGCCTTGCTGTCCGGAAGAGATTTCACGTGGCATGACGACGAGAACGCGCCACGCGTGGCGGTGGTGAATCGGGAGTTTGCCTCCAGGATATTTGGCTCAACGACGAACGCAGTAGGCGGATATTACAAGCGGCCCGATGGGAGGCGCATCCAGGTAGTGGGTGTCGGGGAAGACGGAAAGTATGGGAGCGTTACCGAAGGTCCGCAGCCGGCGATGTTTCTGCCGACGATGCAATCGCCGCATGTCCGCGGAACGCACATGACAGATTCGACGCTAGTGGTGCGCACGGACCGCAATCCACAGCAGATGACTGCAGCGATCAAGAGTGCACTGAGCGAACTGGATCCGGGCATGCCGGTAACGATCCAGATGTGGGATAAGCAGCTGAACGACAGCGCTCTGTTTGCCTCGCGTATGGCGACGCTGGCGCTAGGCGTGCTGGGTTTGATGGGCGCCGTGCTGTCGATCACGGGCATCTTCGGAATGGCGGCGTACTCGGTCAGCAAGCGGCTGCGTGAGCTGGGAATTCGCGTTGCTCTCGGTGCGCAGCGCTCGGAAGTGCTGCAGGCGGCGCTCGGGCGGCCCTTCAAGCTACTGGCCTTCGGTTCGGCAGCGGGACTCATCCTCGGACTGCTCGCCACCCGCGTTCTCGCCTACATCGTGTATGGGGCAACTCCGCGCGATCCGCTGGTACTGACCGGTGTCGTTGTGGCGATGGCATTGCTCGGGCTCGTAGCTACGTGGATTCCGGCGCAACGGGCTCTGTCGGTCGATCCTTTGATCCTGCTGCGCGAGGAGTGATCGTGCGGTTCGATCCGGAACGCAGCGGTTGACATCGATGGCGCATGGCAGATGGGCGCGCCTATTTGGAGAGGAAGCATGAAACTCGCGGCTTACCTTCGTTCGCTGGCAGCAAAGTTCTTTCGCCGGGCGCAGATTTCTGACGACATGGATGAGGAGCTCCGCTCCCACATTCAGTTGCGCGCAGACGATCTCGCGCGCTCCGGTTTCAGTCGCGCGGAAGCAGAGCGACGGGCGCGCATCGAGTTCGGAGGCTATCAGCGCTTCCGGGAGGAGTCGCACGAGGCGCTCGGCGGCCAATTCATCGAGACTGCACTGCAGGACGTTCGCTTCGCCCTGCGCACGCTGCGCAAATCTCCGGGTTTTGTCGCGGTTGCCATTCTTACTTTGGCGATGGCCATCGGGGCGAACGCGGTGGTGTTCAGCCTGCTGAATGGCCTGATCCTGCGCCCGCTCAACATCCCTCGGGCGGACAGTCTTTACATGGTTGAGCGCGGCGTAAATGAAGAATCCCCGATGCAGTCATATCCGGACTACGTTGACCTGCGCGACCGCAATCGCAGCCTCAGTGGTCTGGTGGCGTACGACATCGACCGGGCCGGAGTGGACACGGGGGGCAACCCTTCTTCTTCATGGCTTTATGAGGCGAGCGGAAACTACTTCGATGAACTGGGCATTCAGCCGTATCTTGGCAGATTTTTTCACGCCTCCGATGAGCGCGGTCCGAACAGCGCGCCCTATATCGTGCTCGGCTATGACTACTGGCATAGCCATTTTCAGGCAGATCGCGGTGTGGTGGGCCGCAGCGTTCTAGTCAACAAGTATCCGTACACGATTCTAGGCGTGGCGCCGCCCGGGTTTCGTGGATCGGAACTCTTCTTCACGCCCGATTTCTGGGTGCCGATTGTCGACCAGGAGCAAATGGCGGGTAACAGCGATCTGAACTCGCGTGGAACCCGGGGCACGTGGCTGCTGGGTCGCCTCAAGACGGGAGTCACGCCTGCGCAGGCTACCGCTGATCTCAATTCGGTTGCTGGGTACCTCGTGAAAAGCTATCCAAAAGATGACGACCGGATCAGTTTTAAGCTGGCGCGCCCGGGGCTGATAGGTGACATGCTGGGTCGCCCGGTGCGAGCATTTCTGGCGGGATTGACGTTGCTGGCGGGGCTCATCCTGCTGGCTGCGTGCGCCAACCTGGGAAGCCTCTTCACCGCGCGGGCGGCAGATCACTCACGCGAAATTGCACTGCGGCTTGCGCTGGGTTCGAGCCGCAGGCGGATCGTGCGGCAGATGCTCACCGAAGCGGTGCTGGTTTCGCTGGCCGGAGGAGTTGCCGGCTTAATTGGGGCCATCGTGCTACTGCGGTGGCTGAGTCACTGGCAGCCCGTGGCGAATATGCCGATCAATGGCCTGCCTGTGAATCCGGATTTGAGTGTTTATGCGATGGCTTTACTGTTGGCATTGGCCAGTGGACTTCTTTTCGGCATGGTCCCAATACGTCAGGTGCTGCGTGCGAATCCCTGGCAGGTTGTGAAATCGGGCTCCAGTGGCGCGGCCGGCAGCAAGCTTACCATCCGCGATCTGCTGCTTGTCGTGCAGATTGCCATTTGCGCGGTACTCGTCACCTCGTCGCTGGTGGCACTCCGGGGGCTTATGCGCTCGCTGCACAGCGATTTCGGTTTTGAACCGCAGAATGCTCTGCTGGTAGACAGTGATCTGGACATGGCGGGTTATAGCGCAGAAAGAGTGCCTGCGATGCAGCGGCGCATGGTCGATGCTTTGGAGGGCATGCCCGGGGTGTCGGCGGCAGGCTTGTCCGACAGGCTCCCGCTGGCTGCGGACTGGTACGAGGATCTCGTCTTCAAAGACAGTACCACCGACATGAAGATGTCGAATGCCGCTGCTGAAACGGTGATGTACGACGTCACTCCCGGGTATTTCCGCGCAGCCGGCACAGCGTTGCTTTTCGGAAGGACCATCACCTGGCATGACGATAAGAATGCGCCGCGCGTTGCGGTGGTGAATCGCGAATTCGCGCGCAAGGTTTTCGGGTCGGAGACCGCCGCACTCGGCCGTTACTACAAAAGGACGGACGGCACGCGCATTCAGGCGGTGGGTGTGGTTGAGAACGGCAAACACAAGACCCTGACTGAGGATCCGGAGCCGGCGATGTTCCTTCCCATCCTGCAGTCTCCGTCCAGCGCCACCTGGTTGATCGTGCGTTCCAACCGCGATCCTCAGGAATTGACGGTGGCCGTCGAGAGTACGCTGCGGAACCTGGATGCCGGACTCGTGTTCAGCATTCGAACCTGGAAGAAGCAGCTCGACAGCGCGCTCTTTGCCTCGCGTATCGCCACCATTTCTCTTGGAGTGCTGGGCGGTCTGGGCGCCATGCTGGCAGTCACCGGGATCTTCGGCATGGCAGCGTACTCGGTGAGCAAGCGGATGCGCGAACTGGGCATCCGTATTGCGCTGGGGGCACGGCGAAAAGAAGTGCTGCGCGCCGCGCTGGGCAGAGCCTTCAGGTTGCTGGCTTTCGGATCGGCGGCAGGTCTGGTGCTGGGGCTGGCGGCTACGCGCATCCTGTCCTTCATCGTGTACCAGGCGACGCCCCGCGATCCGCTGGTGCTGGCGGGGGTCGTTCTGGCGATGGCGCTGTTGGGGCTGGTAGCCACCTGGATTCCGGCTTCCCGTGCTCTGGGAGCCAATCCGCTGGTCCTGCTGCGCGAGGAATAGAGCTGCGCCCGCATAGACGTGAGCGCTGCCGGGCTGCACTTGCTCCACCCGGGCGCGTCGCAATTCGCTGTTTCTTCGTCCTCGTGGTGGTGCTCTCAGTTTCGGGGCTTTTCATCCCGCAATCCGTTGAAGTGGCAGCAAAAAGGCGAAGACGCATGTCAGCGAAAAGGAGCATACTAGCGTCTAACAGGGCAGAGATCGGTGTCTGATCTGTTCGGGAGTTCCCATGCGAAATCAAAGTTCAATTCGCCACACACCAGCGTCGCTTGCGCTGGCGGCAGCTTTGGCCCTCGCTCCAGCTGTGGCGTTTTCCCAGTCGAGCACCCAGCAGACAACTCCGCCTGCGGCTTCCGCTCCTAACACCCAGACTCCCTCGAGCGCTCCCGCCACCCAGGCTCCGGCAACAGGAAAGTCAGCGGGCTCGGTCCCGCTCCCGGCACCCGATGCCAAGCCCAGCGGCGATGCTAACCCTAATCAGGACAGCACCGCGCAGACGGGGCCTGCCTCGTCGGCGCAACCAGCTTCCTCCTCCCCGAGTGGCTCGGGAGACTCCACGATGCCCGGCGTGAAGAAGGGAAGCATTAACGATGTGAATGCCGTTGGCACTCGCGATATCGGCGCCCGGGGCGTGGGCAACTGGTACTCGACCGAGTCGGAAATCAAGATGGGCAAGTCCTACGCGGCGATGATCGAGAAGAGCACGAAGTTCATCACCGACCCGATAGTGACCGAGTACGTCAACCGCGTCGGCCAGAACATCGTGAAGAACTCCGACTGCAAGGTGCCGTTCACGATCAAAGTGATCGACTCCGACGAAATCAATGCCATGGCGCTGCCCGGCGGATTCTTCTACGTCAACTCCGGCCTGGTGCTGGCGGCGGACGAAGAGGCGGAACTGGCCGGTGTAATGGCGCATGAGACGGCTCACGTCTGCGCGCACCACGCCGCGCGCGAGATGACCCGCGCCAACTACGCCCAGCTGGGTACCATCCCGCTGATCTTCATCGGCGGCTGGGCTGGATACGGCATCTATGAAGCCGCGAATCTGGCGATCCCGCTGACCTTCCTTGAATTTTCGCGCGAGTTCGAAGCGCAGGCCGATTACCTGGGCCTCGAATATATGTACCGCGCCGGCTATGATCCGCAGGCTTTCGTGACCTTCTTCGAGAAGATTCAGGACCTGGAGAAACACAAGCCCGGAGCCGTTGCGCGAGCCTTCTCCGACCATCCGCAGACTCCGGATCGCATCGCGCATTCGCAGGAAGAGATCGCCAAGATCCTCCCGCCGCGCGACGAGTACCTGGTTACAACTTCGGAATTCGACGAGGTGAAGGCGCGCCTGGCCCGCATCGAGAACAAGCGCAAACTTACTGACGGGAAAAACGGAGGGAAGCCGACGCTGCGTCGCGTGAGCACCACCACTGCAGATCCAAATAACCCAAGCAACTCCACCGACGACGACCGGCCGACGCTGCACCGACGTGACGACTCGGGAAGCAATAGCGGCGGCACCACCGGAGGAAGTAGTGGCGGCGGCACAACCACCGGAGGGAGCTCGACCCCGAGCAGCAACTACACGCCCGGCAGCATGGATTGACAGGGTTCCGGCACGATTCAGCAAGCTCGCGGGGCTAGCACTTTTTGCACTTGGCCAGGATGGCCTTCTGCAGCCGTTCGCGCAACTCATTCGGTAATTCGTAAATCTCGTGCTTGCGATAAATTTCGATCGTCTTGCGAGTGGTGCTCAGTGTAACCACGCAATGCTCACATCCGCGCAGATGTTCTTCGAGCTGGGCCCGCACTGGAACGGTCACGTTGTTGTCGATCAGGTCGTCCAATTGTGCCAAAAACTCTGAGCAGGTCACTTCACACCATCCTTGGATCGATTGCGGAAGTAACGGCTGAGCCGCTCCCGCAATTGCAGCCGCGCCCGCAACAGGCGCGACTTAACTGCTGGAATACTTAAACCCAGACTCTCTGCCGTTTCCTCGGTCGAAAGTCCCTCTACGTCGCGCAGGACGAAAACCACTCGGAAGCCCGGAGGCAACCCCTGGATCGTCTTGCGGAGAATCTCGGCCATCTCTGACTGGCCGTACTGCTGCTCCGGATCAGGACCCCAATCCGCCAGGTCGCGCGGCATTGATCCTTCATCGGTCTCAACATCCTCGTCGATCGATACCATGCGGCCGGTACGGCGCTTGCGCAGCCGCATCAGCGATTCGTTCACCGCGATCCGCACCAGCCAGGTGTAAAACTTCGAATTACCCTGAAACTGGTCGAGCTTCTCATAGGCTTTGAGGAAGGCGTCCTGCACAACATCCTCCGCATCCTCGCGATTCTGGGTGATGTGCTGAGCGATGCGAAAAACCTGGCGGTCATACTGACGCACCAGCTTCTCGTAGGCCTCCATATCACCCGCGCGAGCGCGGTTGACGAGCAGAATGTCGGGGTGAACCTCCTCAGTCCCTTGTGTTTGGATAGTTGACATGACAGATAGTTTCAGAAAAAGGGACCGGTTCGATCTCTGTTCATCTTTATCCTAAATGGCCGATGCGGCGGAGAGCAAAGGCGTTGGAGCTCCTCCTGTAGCTCCTGGCAAACAGGCGACCGCGCAAAACGCGATGCGAGTCCGGCTGCTACCATTCTGATCCGAAAAGTATCCAAGTGGGAAACAATGCGCGTTTCTCAACCATTTGGGGCAAGCATCGAAGCCTTTTTCGGCTTACAGTACAGTCAGGGCAATTTCTGGATCAATGAAAGTGAAGCGCGCGGAAGCATCTGGGTTAAAGAAGCGGGGCATGGTGGGGCGGCACGCCGGCCTGCTATCCGTTATCGTGCTGTCGGGCAGTCTCTGTGCGTCCATCGCGCAGACCGAATCGGCCGACTCAAAGACTCACAGCACGAAGACCGCCAGCACAAAAAAGTCCGAGACGAAGTCGCATACCGCAACTCATTCAGCGCACGCTGCCACCGTCAGCCACGCCTCGAAGACTCACCATAAGCACGTACGCAAGCCGCTTACGGCCAAACAACTGGCCCGCAGCCAGAAACTCCATCAAGCCTTTGTCGCCTCGTCGCAGCTACGGCCGATGGCGCAGCAGCTTGCCAGCATGCGGTCTCCAGCCGCTTATGCGGGAGTGTCGGCTTACGCGCACAGCCATACCGGTGAGGCTGCTGCAGCGGCCTACCTTGCCCTGGGACATGCTTACCTGCTCGACCGCAAGTATTCCGACGCTGTGGGCGCATTCCACTCGGCGGACCAGGCCGGCCAGTCGCTCGACGACTACGCGGATTACTTGACCGCACAGGCCTTTCTGCAGGACAACAAGCTGGCTGACGCCGAAACGGTACTGAACACTTTCAACCAGAAGCATCCGGACTCGATTTTTGTGCACAGCGTGCCGGTGCTCGAGGCCAATCTCTTCCTGCAGGAGGGCGATCCTCAGGCAGCGTTGCGGATTCTGGACGCACACCGCGGTGAGGCGATCGCCAACAAGGCGGACTTTCAGCTGGCCGCTGCCAAGGCCAATCTGATAGCGGGCCGGACCGCTGACTCGCAACAGGAGTTCCGGCGCGTCTACTTGAATTTTCCGCTTAGCGGCGAGGCCTCACAGGCGCGGGCACAGCTGGTCTCTTCAGGGACACTGTCGTCGCTGCCTCCTGAGGAGCGGCGTCATCACGCTGACGCGCTCTACGCCGCAGGCCGCTATAGCGACGCTGAAGAAGAATACCGCTCGCTGGCCGGCGACTCCTCGCTTGGCGATGCCGCACGCAACGGCCTGCTTGTCGCTGCTGCCCACTGTGACTGGAAGCTGAAGCGCCTGAACAAGCAGGAACTGGATCGCCTTCCGGACACGTCGGATGAAGCCGGAGCGCGCAGGGAATATCTGCTGATGGAACTGGCGCGCGGCAAGGACGACGCCGAGACGCAGCAGCTCATTGTCGAACAAATGAAGATGCGCTTCCCGGAGAGTCCGTGGCTGGCCGAGGCGCTCTACTCCAGCGGCAACATGTACCTGCTCCGCAAGGATTTTCCCCGCGCTATCGCCTATTACGGAGAGCTTGCGCGGCGCTTTCCTAAATCTTGCGAGTCTCCTCATACCGGTCCCTGCTCGAACTACTCGCCCAGCAGCCACTGGCGTGCGGCATGGCTGAACTACAGGATCGGCGAATACGGTGAGGCTGCACGGCTCTTCGATGAGCAGATCGCCGATTATGCGGGAGGCAAGGAGATGCCCTCGGCGCTCTATTGGCGCGGGCGGCTCTATGAGGATGAAGATCACAAGCCCGCCATGGCCGCAGGCTATTACAAGACGGTGGCGCGCGTATATCCGCACTACTACTATGCCGCTCTCGCTCAGGATCGGCTGGCTCAGCTCGGTCAGGTCACGCCTGCCAGCTTTTCCACTCTGGAGGCGATGCACTCCGAGTCCATCCCCGAGTTGAGCGACGATGTGCCCGAGGACGATCCGCACGTAGTGAAGGCCAAGCTACTGGCCAATGCCGGACTGAATGAGTACATTGCTCCGGAGATTCAGGCGGCTGACGGAAGTGATGAGTGGGGCGCCTTCGCTGAAGCCGAGATCTACGCCTCTTACGGTGAGACCGCTCGCGCCATGCGCCTGCTCAAGCACGCCCTGCCGTTCTATACCTCGGCGCCAATCGAGTCGATTCCCATGGGCTGCTGGCGGATTCTCTTTCCGCAGCCATATTGGTCCGACATCAAGGAGAGCGCTGCCGCAAACGGACTCGATCCGTACATGGTGGCCGCGCTCATTCGTCAAGAGTCGGAATTCAATCCCGGCGCGGTTTCAAATAAGAGCGCGTACGGACTGATGCAGTTGCTGCCCAGCGTGGGCAAGAGCATGGCCAAAGAAGAGGGAATCCATCACTTCGATACCAACCAGCTGCTCGATCCTTCCACAAACATACGCCTGGGTACGCTCTACCTGAGGCAGACGCTGAACAAGTTCGGTGGTCACCCTCAGTACGCCTTCGCCGCCTATAACGCAGGAGACGAGCGCGTTGTTGACTGGCAGTCCATCGGCCACTACCGCGACATGGACGAGTTCGTCGAGTCGATCCCGTTCACCGAGACGCGCGAGTACGTGCAGGCGATTATCCGCAACCAAGAGATCTATCGTGAACTGGACCGGGCCAGCTCGCAACGTGCTGCAACCGAATCGCATCAACCCTGATCCTGCACGACATCCGTTCTCTGCACTCGGGGCGGCCGATAGGCGACAATGGAATTATGGATTTTGTTGACCTCAAGGCCCAGTACCGCCGCCTGAAGCCCTCCGTCGATGCGCGGATCCAATCCGTCCTCGATCACGGCCAGTACATTCTCGGACCCGAAGTTCGCGAACTCGAAACACGCCTGGCTGCCCGCATCGGCTCGAAGCACTGCATCGGCTGCGCCAGCGGCACTGACGCGCTCCTGCTCGCCATGATGGCCCTTGGCATCGGCCCCGGCGACGAGATCATCACATCCCCGTTCACTTTCTTTGCGACCGCCGAGATGATCATGCTGCTCGGCGCGGTTCCAGTGTTCGCCGACATCGATCCGGTGAGCTACAACATTGATCCCGCGAAGATTGAAGCCGCCATCACTCCCCGCACACGCGCTATCATGCCTGTGAGTCTTTACGGCCAGCCCGCGGAGATGGATGCAATCAATGCCGTCGCCGTCGGCCACAATCTGGCAGTTATCGAAGATGCCGCGCAGAGCTTCGGCGCCGTCTACTTCGGACGCCATTCCGGAAATCTGAGCACCATTGGCTGCACCAGCTTCTTCCCGTCGAAGCCGTTGGGCTGCTACGGAGACGGCGGCGCATGCTTCACCAATGATGACACGCTGGCGACCGCCATGTTCGAGCTCCGCAATCATGGGCAGCACCGCCGCTATCACCACACCCGCATCGGCATCAACGGGCGTATCGACACCATACAGGCTGCGGTGCTGCTGGCCAAACTCGATGTCTTCGATGACGAATTGCTGTCGCGCAGCGAAGCATCCAACCGCTACTCAGCGCTGCTTAAGGATGCGGTGCACACACCCCGGCTTGCTCCCAACCGCACCAGCGCGTGGGCGCAGTACACGATAGAAGTTGACGACCGCGAAGCCGTCGAGGCCGCCATGCGCGATGCCGGAGTCCCCACCGCGGTGCACTATCCTGTCGCGCTGCACCAGCTGCAGGTATTTATGTGTCAGGCCGGGGCAGCCCAGGCAGAAGCCGGCAAGGGTAGCTTCCCCTACGCAGAGCACGCCGCTCGACGTGTTCTCAGCCTGCCGATGCATCCCTATCTCGCACCGGCCGATATCCAACGCGTGACGGATGCCGTCAAGGCGGCCATGCATCATCCGGCCGCGCGGTAATCCAGGAAGTAATTGCCACACTCGATTTCTTTCGCGCGATAGGGATTGACAGGCAGTGCCACTCCAGCAAGAATGGCGTCAAACATTTCAGCACGGAAATGTTTGAAAGTGGAATCCGCCTGAGAATGCTGAAAGACTGCTTCAGCACGCGTGAGGTCCTCGATCTGAGCGGTGTCACCGCCCGGCAGCTCCAGTGGTGGGACGAACGCCGCATCGTTGTTCCAGCACGCCAGGGGCGTAACCGCGTCTACTCCACAACCGATCTCACTGACATCCTGGTTATCGAACAGTTGCGCCAGCGGAGCATCTCGCTCGCACAGGTTCGCCGCGTGCTTCGCCTGCTGCGCAGCGAGTTGCACGTGCGTCTCTCCGACCTCGTCGCCGGAAATTGCGAATACCACCTGCTCGTCGGCGAAAAGAGAATCTTCATCGAGACCGATTCCAGGCAGATCATTGAGCTGTTGAGCAACACGATGCAGCCCATGCTTCTCATAAGCCTGACGGAGGCGATCAAACCGCTGCGCATCGAATTGAAACAATTGCTGGAAAAATCTTCAGTCGGGAAGGCAGACGCGAAGAAGCCGGCGAGGCAATCTGAACGATCTGAAAAAATTGGGAGGGCAGGGAAACAACGCGCGACCGCTTAGCGTTGAAGAGAGAAGGCCGTGACGGGCGGTTGGGAAGGGAAGTCTTCCTGATCGCAAGACAAGAGGGAGCGAAGAACGGGGCCCCAGGCATAGGTCTTCGCGCTTGGGGTGTTGACAAGGGAGGTTGATATGTCATCGGAACTGCAATTGCTCGAGCAGTGGATACCAGAGCAGATGGAACCGGGAACGCTTTTTCTACTTGAGAATGCAGGATCCCTCGGAGACGCCCAGAACCCCTACTGGGCCGTTCTCGCCTGCCCAAGCTGTGGGACGCTGGGTTTGATTACGCGCGCCCAATTTGGCGGCATTGAATCCATGATCTGCGGAGCCGACAACTGCTCCGCCGAGTATTTCCTTCGCGAAGACGAGATCGAATACCGCAAGCCGCATTGAGCGTCATGCAGTGTCGGCGAGGCCAAACGGCCGAGCTGACACAAACTGTTACGCGCAATCATCACTTGAAAGCCGTGCTCGCTGACCGGGCACGGTATTTTTTTGCTCGCGTTTGCTTCCCCGTAATCAGACCTGCGTTTCGGATACGATAACCACAGCGCCCGGATGGCGAAATCGGCAGACGCAGCGGACTTAAAATCCGCAGACCTTCACCGGTCGTGGGGGTTCAAGTCCCCCTCCGGGCACCACAAAATAAAAGAGTTACATGTAAATTGGCCTCATCGAAAATGAGAGGTAACGATCGTTTGGTGGCTGTTCTGATGGCTGTTGATTTCTACTGCGTCACCGCGTGGCCGTTTTGCGCTGCAGTGAGATGCAGAAAGTGACATTTCCCGGATTCCCAGAGCGTATCCGAGGCCGGGCCGGAGTCAAGGCCGCGCATACGCGTGCCGCTTCGCGGTCGTTGAGCCTTGACAGCGGCCTCTGAGCCTCGGCTCACAACCTCTAGTATCCGGGGAATGCCATCAAGAGAAATGCGGCTACTTGGACCCGGACGCGATGCGCTCCACCACCGACAGCTTGTGCTCGGGAGAGAGATGGCTGTACCGCGCCGACATCGTGATCGACTTGTGTCCTGCCGCTTCCTGAATCTCCTTGATGCTCGCCCCTGCCATTGCCAGCCATGAGCAGAACGTATGCCGGTTGCAATGCCATACATAGCCGCTTATGCCTGCATCCTCCATGCAGGGATGGAACCATGAGCGGGTGTCAAAGCTGCTTTTGGTGCCTTCGCGAGGGAAGACGGGATCGGAGGCGTGCTGCTTCGGTTTCCTAAGAGACTCGATAGCCTCAACCGCGTCCGAGTTCAGATGAACTGTGCGCGCTGAGCCGTTCTTTGTCTTGGTAAGTTCGATAGTCCGGCGATCCAAATGCACTTGGGACCACGTACAGGTGTACTGTTCGCTGAGGCGCATCCCGGTGTGAACGCTCACCACAAACTCAGCCAGGTGCACAGGGAAGCGTTTCGCAAGCACTTTGTGCAGCCGGCCGTACTCGTGCCGGCTGAGGAAGCGCAGTCGGCCTGTACCCTCCTTCCGCTGCCGAACCAAGCGCGCCGGGTTGACCGACACTCTGCCGTTACGCACGCCTTCGCGATAACAGAGGGAGACGAAAGCCTTATAGCGGTTGGCGGTGGCTGCAGTCTTGCAGTGTTCGCGCAGCCAGCGCTCCAATTTCTGTGGCGTGAGCTCGGCGGCGTGGCGAGAGCCGAGGGCTTCGCGGACGATTGCGGCTCTGCTCTTGTAGTTCCGGCTGTCCTTGTGGTGTGCCACGAATTCCAGGACATCGTCGATCAGCTCACTCACCGTGACCACTTTGGAGTTGCGCAGTTCAGGCAGCTTCCGGCCCGCTACTGCATCTGCCTTGCGAGACTGATACAGCTTGATTGCGTCCGACTTGCGCCCGACCTTCTCGCGATGCCGGTTTCCCGCCGCGTAATAGTGGATCCACCAAATTCCGCTACCTGTGGGATGCTCGTAGATACCACGCATCTGAAACTCCGATGGTTGTTAGATCGGATACATGATATCAGTATGTCCGATGAAACAGCCACTGATCGATGAGCTTGAAGGGAGAGCATCGCACAGTCGAACGTAGGTTGTGGCTGCTCCTGCAAAGTCACCTATTCGACATGAACGACTTCTTCACGCGTGGGCTGAGTCAGTTTGCTCAAAACCCCTTCTTGGCATCTGCCTGAACCAGTTGTCCGATTTGGCGGCATCTCGGACACTTGGTCCCCAAAGTAATATGACAAGCGCTCTTCCGATCAGCCGGTAAATCCGTCCAGAAACCCGTTAAAGCGACTTGGCGATATTTAGCGCTCATTGAGGTTGCTGGGTGCCCAGACATCCGCATTGCCGACGATCCTGGTGCGAGTTGACGAGATTCGAGATGAGAGCGGTAGCGCAAGACCACTATCCTGTTGAGCGCCAAGCGCGGTTCTGAGCAATATCAATCAACGAACTCGTCGATGGCGTGACGATAGCCCCACTTTGCGTCCGTGGAGTTAAGGCTGTTCAACACCGCAGCTTTGGCGTGTTCCAGGTCGGGCAGACGAAGGACGGACCTGGTGCTACTGCGCTTTCTTCGCGAGGCTGGCTTCTGCTTCATGATCCGTGGCCTCCAAACCGCCGATCAATAATCAGCGCAGCACGACAACTGGTTGCTTCCGGTTTGCCGGTAACCCGCCCAGAACGCATGCTTTGCAAGCCAGATTACAATCTGGACAGGGTGCCGGGGCTGCACCCGTTCGTACATAAACCGGATATGTAGGTGTGGACGGGCTCTGTATTTAAATAGCAATAGATGACCGCGTTCAACTAGTGCTTAGCGTGGACAACATGAACGCCAGCGTGTCCGGGCGCGAGTCCTTGAACGGCGCCGCCGAACCTGGACGCGATCGCCTGGAAATGGATGTCTTCGATGGCACAAAATCCGTGCGAGCGAAGAATCGCTGCAATGCCCGCCGGATCGAAACGGCTGACCTAACGTTCATCAATTTTTCTTAAGCTGTTCGGTCCGTTCCGTTGCTAGTTGCCTTAGCTCTTCTGAGAATGCCTAGGGAGGTTCCACGTAGTCGAACGCCACCTCCGAGTTCCGGATTGACGACATGTAGTCCGGAGGCCATTTCAGCCCGAGGTACTACCGGACGAACGCAGTTCGCGCTTTAACGAGGAATAGAGTCTCGCCGCTTGTAGAGATCGGCCATCTTTTCCACGACGGTCTTTAGCGAGCCGCTAATGAGATACACGTGGGTTCGGGTGGTTCCGACGGGATAGCTGGTGTAACGCACGGAGTCCACGATCATGGTGTCGGAATCGTATTCGCCCGTGTCTTTGGGCGGGCCGGGACAGGTCCACGTGTAGTTGAGTAGGAGGTAGTCGACTGATCCGCCCTGTGTGCGATTCACCCCGTAGATGCCGATGGCGTAGTCCTCATCACCGGTCGTAGCGATTACGCCTCCATAATTGGGAGAAATCTGGACGGCGTTGTTATCGCAAGGATGTTCCTGAACGTGTGCCGTTTCTGCATCGTAGGTGAACATGCGGTAGAAATTGGCGCGCGCATAGATGACAGGAATCTCGCGGCCTGTGCCATTGGCGAGCGCTTTGGGCACCTGCATGAATGTGGAATAGAGAGCTACCGGTCCGAGTCTGTCGAAATCGAGCGTCAGATCCTTTCCCAGCAGGACATCAGGCCAAATCACCGGGTTATCAGGCCCTCCTCCAAAGCCCGGACATGGCCCCGCGGGAGGCTGGTACTGGCATTGCTGGGTTCCGTCGGGATCATATTCGAGGGCGATCGCCCGGGTGCGCTGGGTGAGGCCAACGTTTTCGGCCAGGCCGAGGGGCGAGCCGTGGTAAGTCGCAGGTTCCAGAGCGGGAGCCGAATGGCCGCTCCAGGTATCACCGGCCTCGGTGGGATTTGCGTAGTCGGGAGGAAAGATGTCGGTTTGGATCTGGCGGCCGTTGTCCCAGTTGTTGATGAATTGCATGCCGTTCCAGCTCCAATGCCACAGCGCCCCGCCGGCAACTTCGTTGGAATCGACTGTTATCCCGCCGCCAATGAGAGTGAGCAGTTGCTCACCACGGTCGTAATAGCGCGGATAGCCAAAGACTCCCAACGCTTCGTCGATGTAGCCTTCTTCGGTTTCGAGGCCGGTGGAATTGCGCAAAGAATGATGGCCCGTAGAGGGATTGTAGGTTCGAATTAGTTCAGAAGTACCCGGCTGTCGCGCAACGAAGGGGTAGCCCAGGATTTCCTCGACGTGATATCCGCGCGATTCGCCTTCGTGAGGGTTCAGAGAGACCATGTGGTCGTCTCCATTGAAGAGGCGATAGAGAGGGACGGTTCCTAGCGTCGGATGATCTTGCGCAGGGATATAGAAGATCGCGCCGTCAAGCGGATACATGTCGCGCTCCGCCGAGCTGATGCTGATGGTGCGATCTCCGCCCCCTGTGCGAATACGCCAGAGGACATTGAGAGCCATGTACGGGCCAACGCTGCCGTGGTAGGCCTTATCTATGGTTGCGGCGTGACTCATGTCCGGAAGGATTTGGTTGAGTTGGCGAAGGCGGTCACCGGATTGCGTGCGCTCCGACGTGACTGTTTCTTGCGCGCGCAAGATGGGACTGTCCACGACACTGCCGAAAATCAGGTAACTGGTGAGAAAGAGAGCTGACTTCGAAAGACGATCGGTCAGGAAAATGGCCATAGGATGTCCTTGCATGGTTGGCCGGAAGTTTCCATTTGCGCTACTTGCGTGCCGTAGCGAATTATTGCTGGCGCCTGTTGCCCGGGAATAAAAGTGGACGACGGGAAGAAACCGCAAAGCGCCCCGCCCCGGGCTGCTTCCCTCACCGCTCGAAACACGAGCGTTTGGAAAATGTCGCGAGGTCTCGTAACTCAAACGGCCGAGAGTCAGTTTGTCATCAGTGGCTGAAGGAACGAAACTCCAGCAAGTCTGTCCGTGTTTGCACCGACGTCACGCGTGCTTCAGTCTTGGTACGTTGGCACCTATCTGGAGGAAATGGATGTGCCGGATAAAGCGCTGTGGGCCAGCCTCAGCTTTCT